>WNFP01000293.1_pt1 | contig 36720 bp, 28 predicted proteins | sample 5400201 | NCBI WGS metagenome assembly WNFP01 (sample SAMN13153355, study PRJNA577476) | soil metagenome | isolation source: 115 cm saprolite under Madrone tree | place: USA:California | collected 2016-06-14 | reverse complement strand
ATATTGCTTGTGGATGTTGGTTCGGCAAGCCGCGATTCGTGGAAATCATTCCTGCAGAGTCATGACTACGATGTCTTCACCGCGGAAGACGGAGAATCCGCCTTGCGTGAGTGTCTCGAGCTTCAGCCCGATTTGATACTACTTCACGATACTTTGCCGGATGCCGATGGGTTCGAGCTGTGTCACCGAATGAAGGGAAATCCGCTCAATCAGCAGATTCCCATAGTGTTGATCAAACCCTCCTCGGATGCAGCGGATCTTGGCCGCGCACGCAAGGCAGGCGCCGCCGAATTCTGGGGAACTTCCACCTCGCTTGGAGATGCCCTGAGCCGCGTGGAGTCTCTGTTGCGGCTGAGGGGATACATTGACGAGCAGGCCAGGTCCGTGGTGCTCTCGCTGGCGCGCAGCATCGAGGCGAAGAGCCCGCTCATGAACGGGCACTCGGACCGCATCGTGAAATACGCCTTGCAACTCGGAACTGGTATGGACTTGCCGGAAGAAGATCTACACGAGCTGCGGATCGCCTGCTTGCTTCACGATATTGGAAAAGTTTCAGTACCGGATGAGATACTCCTCAAGCCTGGACCCCTGAACGCTGAAGAAACCGCGATCATCAGGCAACATCCCATCATCGGAGAAACCATTTGCGCACCGCTGAGATCAATGCGCCGCATCCTGCCAGTGATACGGCACCACCATGAACGAATGGACGGGAGCGGCTACCCGGACGGTCTCCGCGGAAATGAAATCCCACTGCTGGCGAGAATTCTACAAATTGCCGACATCTACGACGCGCTCATCACGGATCGTCCTTACCGGGAAGCGCTTTCTTCAGAGCATGCCCTTGAAACTCTCAGCCATGAGGCTAGCAATGGTTGGCTCGACGCTCCCCTGGTGTGGAAATTCACGCGCATCTGCAGAGAAGTTGATTGCTTTCCCGTGAGAGGCAGAACGATGCTGGCCTCTTACTACGCCTAGAAGCCGATCCGTGGTACTTCCGCTTCTTGCGTTGAGAAATATTTCCATTTCTTTCCAAATTGGCGCTCGCTGAAACGCGGTGTGAACCGTAAGATACCCCCGTCATGACTGCAGAGATGGTCGTTTCCCCCGCGATTCTGGAGGGTGTCCACGCGCGCCTGGAGCCCCTCGCGGAGGCTCACCTGGCGGAGCTGGCTGAAGTTGGGCTGGACGAAGAACTGTGGCGCTGGATTCCCACCCCCGTTCGAACGCGGGAAGAAATGGCGGCCTACATCGAGACTGCGCTCAATGAAGAGGAGCGTGGCGTTTCCCTGCCGTTTGCGATTGTTGATACAGCAGCGGGACGCGCCATCGGGAGCACGCGATACGGCAACATCGACCGTACAAATCATCGCGTGGAGATAGGCTGGACGTGGATTGCGCGCGAGTGGCAGCGCACGGCCATCAATACGGAAGCCAAGTACCTGCTGCTAAGGCATGCATTCGAATCGCTGGGCTGCATGCGCGTGGAATTGAAGACGGATTCGCTGAACGAGCGCTCGCGGGCGGCGATTCTCCGCATCGGAGCGCGGGAAGAAGGCGTTTTCCGGAACCACATGGTTACGGCAAGCGGACGCATCCGGCATACCGTTTATTTCAGCATCATCGATTCCGAATGGCCGGCGGTGAAAGCACGGCTGGAAGCGAAGCTAGATACACATCGGCGCTAGAGTCGAGCCCGTCCGCAAGGTGCCCTACCTTTTGAGCAACGGCTGGCCGTTCTGCCGGCGTTCCCGCACCACTATCTAGGGTAAGATTCAATTCAGAAACACGACGTTGTTTCGCTGGTTACTTGAAAGTCCGGCGGCTGGCGGACCTACTGCAGGGAGAAGAACTTGACAAGTTCGTCCGATCCGAAGAACCGGCGGCGAAGCGAGCGCGTGATGCTGCAGATGAGGGTCACGGTGATCGCCGATGACGTCAACCGCAAGCCAAGACAGGAAGAAGCGCTGACCCAGGTGGTAAACGCCCACGGCGGTTTGCTGAAGTTAAAGATGGAAGTGCACGTGGGCCAGCCTATGCGCCTCGTGAATCCGCAGAACAAAGTGGAGCAAAACTGCCGGCTAGTGCGCGTGGACGAAACTGGGACCGAATTCTATTCTGTGGCTTTCGAGTTCGATCAGCCCAATCCCAAGTTCTGGCCGGTTGTTTTTCCGCCCTCGGACTGGGAAGCTCCTCGCGAGTAAAGCGCTACCGGCCAACTGTAGCAGGCAAGTACCTCCTTCCTCCCCTTTGAATCCGTGACCCGCATCTCTTTGTCGCCGCAACTCTTCCAAAAATTCAGGGTTTAACATAAGCAGGGACGGTGTTCGCTTTGGAGGACGCTGTAATGAAGTGTCGGATAAATGAGATCGGAAAATCGAAGTTACTGGCAGCTTGCCTTCTATTGGGCGGCCTGCTGCTCGCCGGCTGCGACGACCACATTACTGTAATTCGCGATCGCGACATCCCCGTGATGAAAGGGAACACATGGGCCTGGAAGCCCATAGCGCCGCCCGGAGACGCGGACCGGCGTCCCGTAGCATCGCGGGACGTGATCTCGCGCGGAGAAACTATCGCGCGCGAGCCAGGCGCCAACAATGACATCGTACGCCAGCGCATCCGCACGGCGATCGAGCAGACGCTCCCCTCCAAGGGCCTGCGGCAAGTGAGCGACGCGCAGGCGGCGGATTTCCTGGTGGATTACCATGTTGCGGTGCGGCGGCACGAAGTCACGGTGCAACGCGTCTACCCGGGCGGATACCCGGGCCTCGTCTGCGGCCCGTATGGATGCTGGGAGTCATGGGGCTGGGGGCCGCCTGAAGTCAGCTATGAAAACATTCGGTTCCGCGAAGGCACAGTGGTATTTGACTTCGTGAAGCAATCAAGCAAACGGCTGGCGTATCGCGCGATCGGGCAAAAGCCGGTGCACCGCGACACCTTCAATCAGGATGAGATTTCAGAATTTGTTCATCACATGCTGGGGAAATTGAAGACGAACGGATAAACACGGTTCGCATTCGCCCCCTCCCTGCCGCTTGACCGCGACGGCGAGGAAACGACCGGCCCTATTTACGTCAGGGCTCTTCCTCACTATCCTCTTACCTCATGCCTGCTCCACAACAGGTTGTTCTCATAACCGGGACGAGCAGCGGCTTCGGTCGGCTCATCGCGGAAACGCTGGCACGCAAGAATTTTCAGGTGTTCGCCACGATGCGCGATTTGAGCGGCCGCAACGCCGCAGCAGCGCGTGAAATCGCGGAGCTTGCCAAACGCGAATCACTTTCCTTCGAACCTCTGGAACTAGACGTGACCGAAGACACGTCTGTCGAACGCGCCGTCAGCAAAGTAGCGATGAAGTGCGGCCGCATCGACGTGCTGGTGAACAACGCGGGCTACGGGATCATGGACCTCGCAGAATCCGTGACCATGGCGCAGGCGCAGCGCCAGTTTGATACGAATTTTTTCGGGGTTCTGCGGATGAATCGGGCGGTCCTCCCGGTCATGCGACGCCAAGGGAGCGGATTGTTGCTGCACGTGAGCAGCGGGGCGGGGCGCCTGGCCATTCCGGGGATGGGTTTGTATTGCGCAAGCAAGTTTGCGATGGAAGCGCTCGCCGAGACGTACCGCTACGAATTGGCCGCACTGGGGATCGACTCCGTGATCATCGAGCCGGGCGCGTACGCAACGCCGATCATGCAAAAGCTCGAACGCGGGGAAGACCCCGGGCGCAAGGCCGGGTACGGAGAAATGGCGCAGGTCCCTGAACGGCTGCAAGCAAAGATTGCAAGCTCGCGCTCCAATCCGCAAGAAATCGCGGATGCCGTGCTGCAAATTATCGAAACGCCCGCCGGACAACGCCAACTGCGCTATCGTCTTGGGCCGGGCGGGCCGGGAGTGGAGCGAATCAACGCGCTGACGGACGAAGTTCAAGCGCAAATGCTCGAAGCATTTGGCATTGTCGAGGAGACAAAATTCAAGAGTTGACCACCCGAACTCGGACAGGTCCTTCAAACCGAATGAATTTTGAATCTTCAGCCGCTAGGGCAGCAAACCGAAGACCGCGACGCTGGTCGACGTGCCCACATAGACTTTCCCGTTCACGACCACAGGTGTAATGAATTTGTTGCCGCTGAAGTGGTCACGGTTGTTCGCGGCCTGATTGGAATCGTAGAGCTCCCTGGTGAGGTCGGTGGCGTCATAAGCGAAAAGTATGGCGCCGCTGTTTTCGATGGCCCACACGATCGCGTTGGTTGCGCCGTTGGCAGAAACACTAGGCGTTGTCCCTGGAAAGCTAAATCTATGCGTGGATTGTGAAGAAGGAACGCCTGCGAGTCTTGCACTAGCCACCGGGAATGCCTTCAGCACATCGCCCACGGCTCCGTAGTAGATGGTGTTGTTGAAAAATGCCGGCATAGAGAAGACGGCCCCGCCCAACTGGCCGGAGATCTCCTGGTAGATTTGATCCGTGTTGGCGTTGAACTTGCCCATGGAATCGCGGTCGACGACATAAATCAGAGCGTCTTTGCCCGCTCCGACGGAGAGATGGCGCGTGTTCCCGCCCGAGTCCTTGACGTCCACCAGCACAATTCCGCCGCCTGATCCGAAATCCTGGTCGGCGTTTGATTCGGAGACGGTGTTATGCGGCGTGAAATAATCGGCCAGCTTGAGGCCGCTGGCAGTGGAAAGCTTGACGAAACAGTTGCCGCAGTCGCCGTTCACGGGAAAACCGCTGGCATTGAGCGTGGTGTCAAACGTTCCGTTGCCGATGATGAAGAACAAATTTCCGGAGGAGTCCGCCGCAGGTGCTGTGCCGGACATCCAGATACCGCCATCATTGCCGTTCGGCGTGAGATTCAGCACGCTGGTTTGCGCAAGAGTATCCGCGCCGAATGCTATAACCCATGAAGTGTAGGGACGAATGTCGCAGTGAGAAGACCAAGTGGTGTAGATCGTGCCGTTGATCTGCAGCAGACCAGGCCGCTCCTTGTATTGTTTCGGGTCAAAGACGACGTTCCCTCCCGTGCTGTTGTCTCCCGTGCCCGGGTAAGTTGCTACGATGGTCTGCGGGCCGTTAAACAGTTCCTGGCCGGTCGTCAAATCCAGAGCGTGCAGACGCTGGAAGTAATTTCCGCTGGAATTTTTCGACATAGCCACAACATAGATGGCATTGCGGGCGCGATCGATGACCGGTGTAGCGGTAATGCCAATCTCGGGTGACACCTGGCCGCAGTTGCGAGCATCACTTGTGGTTTCACCGGTGCCGAGAGTCGTCGTCTTCCAAAGAAACGTTGAGGTGATGCCGTTGATAGAGTCCGCGTCGAACGCGTAGACCGAACCGTGTTCGGTCGCAACGTAAAGTACATTTTTCTTTTGGCCGCCGATCGTGACCTGCGAGAGATACAGCGGCTGCGCGTCCACTTTGCCGTCCACGGCGAATTCGCCCTTCTTTCCAAACTGCGTCGAGTTCACATTCGCAGGAGTCAGAGCTGTTTCGTTCAGGTTCAACCCGGAGCGGCTGTTGTCATAGTGATAGGTGATGACGTCCACGCTTGAATTCGCCGTACCGGCAGTCACTGTAAGCGTCGCGGAATTACTGGTCACGCTGCCGGCGGTGTTGCTGATCATGACGCGGAACATTTCGCCGCTGTCCGAGGCGGTCGTAACCGGAGTTGTATAGCTCGATAAAGTAGCCCCAGGGATGTCGGCGCCGTTTTTCTGCCACTGATAGTTCAGCGGAGCGGTCCCCGCAGCCGCGACGCTGAAGGTAGCGGCCTGGCCCGGCGCCACAGTTTGATTCGCAGGCTGTCCCGTGATGTAAGGGGCAACGGGCCCGCCCCCATTTACAGCCGTGCTCGAGTAACCGTTACACCCAACAAGAAAGAACGCAACGAGAATAAACATGAATGAGCCTGAGATTGGATGCCTGGCCATGAACATAGTCCTCGATATCAAATTGAGCAGCAGGGCTGAAAAGCGGGCAATACGCAGGCGTGGGTGCAACAAGTTTAGCGAATTCATAGAATGCCGCACACAGAAAAATCCCCGAAATTCGCCTCGGGAGAAAACTGTATGTTCATACTAGACTCCAGCCTGTGGAATTGCACCTGAACAAAAGTACAGTTCTAGGCCAGCGGGTTTGGGCCAAGCGGAGAGCTCACACCTGGCATGCTTGCCTCGGCGCTTTCTTCCCTCTATTCTCGTGGTCCCTATGCTGCTCAAAGATCAAGTCGCACTGATTACCGGCTCTGGCCGCGGAATTGGCCGGGCCATCGCTCAGCTTTTCGCCAGGGAAGGCGCGGCCGTGTTTCTGACGGCGCGCACGGAAAAGGAACTCGCCGCCACCGCGGCCGAAATCGCAAGAGCCGGCGGAAGCGCCGGATACGCCGCGGCGGATTTGTCGGGGGAAGCAGATTGTACGCGTGTCGTTGCGGCGGCACAGGAGAAGTTCGGCCGCATTGACATCCTTGTGAACAACGCTGGCCATTACGGCCCGGTGGCCCCTGTGGAAGAGTATCCGCTGGCGGATTTCGACAAAGTGATTGCCGTTCACCTTCGTGCGGCATTTCTCCTCTCGAAACTGGTGCTGCCGGAGATGTACGGGCGGCAGTCCGGTGTAATCCTGAATATCTCCAGTCTCTCCGCGAAGGCGGCCTACGCCTGGGGCTCGGCCTATGCCGCTGCCAAAGCGGGAATGCTGGGGCTCACGCGCGTCACGGCTGCGGAAGGCGCGCGCAAAGGAGTGCGCGTGAATGCCATCTGCCCTGGACCGGTGACGGAAACGCAGATGTCAAAGGACCTCGGCGCGGTCCTTGCAAAGAAAATGGGTGTGAACGAAGAAGAGCAACTGGCTGGATTCTTGAATGGCCTGCTGCAGGGCCGTGCGCAGACTTCGGAGGAAATTGCCCGCGCCGCGCTTTTCCTGTGCTCAGAGCACTCCAGCGCGATGACCGGCCAGTCCATCAATGTCGACGGCGGTGCGGTATTTTACTGATTCCGCAAACGAACGTCTGCACGGGCCGTTTTATTCGAAACGTAGAACCACGATAGGATCAACGCGAGTGGCACGCCGCGCCGGGAGATAACAGGCGGCCAGCGCCGTCATCGCCAAGGCAATCGCTGCGAGCGAAAAGGCCAGCGGGTCTGTGGCGTTCACTCCAAATAGAAGAGTGGAGATAAGACGCGTCACTGCCAGCGACGCGGCAATGCCAACCGCTACGCCGAGGAGTGCAAGGCGCATTCCCTGCCCCACAACGAGCTTCATGATGTCTCGCGGCTCTGCGCCCAGCGACATGCGTATTCCCATCTCTTGTGTTCGCGCGGCAACGGAATATGCCATCACGCCGTAGATGCCGATGGCGGCGAGTATCAGCGCGAGCCCGGCAAAAACTCCGACGAATTGCGAAAGAACCCGGGGCTGCGCCACCGAAGCGGCCACAATGGAATCCCAACTGGCGATGCTGGTGACCGGCAGGTTGGAATCAATCTCCGCAATCTTCGTGCGAACTCCCGATACGAGCGCCTGAGGATCACCCTGCGAGTGCACAATGAGAGTGGTCGCCGGCCACGGTATCTGTTCGAGCGGCAAATACATTTCTTCCGAATTGACGATATTCAGCGCATTGAACTTGACGTCGGAAACCACGCCCACAATTTCGCGTTGAATCATGTCGCGCGAATTAGCGATGTGCTTGCCGATGGGATTCTTGCCGGGCCAGTAGCGCTCGGCCACTATTTGATTCACGATGGCCACGGCGGGCGACGACGCGTTGTCCCGCTCATTGAACGCGCGTCCCCGTAGCAGGGGTGTCTCGACGGTCTCAAAATATTCGCTGCTCACCTGTCGAAGGGCTGTGAGTGGATCTTTCCCCACTCCCTGGCAAACAGTATCTTCCGGGCAGAAATAGACGAAACGGATCGCACCGGAAAGCGGCAGATAGCTGGTCACTCCGGCGGACGCCACTTCTGGTAGGGTCTTCACTCGCTCGAGCAACTGGCGGTAGAACTGTCTTTCAATTTCCGCCTCTCTGTAGCGGTTGGGCGGAAGATTCAGCTGAAAGGTCATGCGGTGATCTGGCGAAAAGCCGGGATTCACTTTCATCAGCCGCGAAAAACTTTGCATGAGCAACCCTGCGCCGGTCATCAGCACCAGTGCGACAGCCATCTCTGCCACGACGAGAATCGCGCGCAACTTTCCGCGATGGCCCCCGCTCGATGATCCCCGCGTCCCCTCTTTCAATGTTTCGTGCAGGCTCCCGGACGTCGCCTGTAACGCTGGGACCAGGCCAAACAAGATTCCGGTGACTAGGCTCAATAAAATCGAAAACAACAGCACGTTTGCATCCAGCCGTGTTTCCGCAAGCCGCGGGACGGAACCGGGACTGAACGCGCGCACCGCAGGAAGAATTCCCGCCGCGAGTGCGACACCAAGCACTCCGCCAAAGAGCGAGAGCAACACGCTCTCGCTGAGCAACTGCCTCACCAGCTGTCCGCCGGAAGCGCCCAGCGCTTTGCGCAGCGCCATCTCACGCTCGCGTGAAGTGGCGCGCGCCAACAGCAGATTCGCCACATTGGCGCAGGCGATCAAGAGCAGGAAACCGACCGCCGCAAGCAGCACCGCGAATCCCGGGCGCAGCGGCCCGACCAGGCTTTCTCCGAGAGGCACCGTGGACACGCCAAATTTTTCTGCATCGACAAACCCTGTGAATTGGCCACGATAGCGCGCGTCAATGGTGTCCAACTCCGCCCTGGCCTCCGCCAGTGTTGCGCCCGGGCGCAGACGCGCGATAACTCCCAGATAGCCTGCGCCGGAACGAACCTGCTCCGGGCGCAAGAACGTGGGGTCGGAAACGCGCGGCATCCAGATATCCGGTTCCGGAAACTGTAATGGAAAACGAAAACTCGACGGAAGAATTCCCACGATGGTCACAACCTGGCCATCAAGCGCGAGAGATCGGCCCAGCGCAGTTGTGTCTCCACCAAAGTGGCTGTGCCAGAACCCATCAGAGATAATCGCCACGCCCGCAGTGCCGAGAGCTTCTTCCTCGGCCGCAAAATCGCGGCCGCGTATGGAAGAAATGCCGAGGACCTTGAAAAAATCGCCCGAAGCCCGTCCCGCGTTCACAGCTTCAGGCTCCCGCCCGGTTACCAGGCTGGCCGTCGTCGCATAAAAAGCCGCGGCGCTCTCGAGCGTATGGCTTTGCCCCTTGATCTGCGAAAACTTCGTGAACGACAGGTTCGCACCGACTGCTCCGGTCTGCCGGACCATGCCCGCGAGATACAAGAGGCGCCCCGGTTCTCGATAGGGCAGGGGCTGCAGCAAGACGGTGTCTACCACGCTGAATATCGCGGAGTTCGCTCCGATGCCCAGCGCCAGGGTCAAGGCCGCGACGATGGTGAAGCCGGGATTCTTCCGCAGCATCCGGAGCGCGAATTTAAGGTCCTGAAAAATCATAGGCGTCTGCCACCTCGATAAGTACGGAAGGCAAATTCTGCTGCTTTAGACAGTCGCAATTCTGGCGGCGTAAGCATCCAATATGGCTCGGGGTTCTGCTCCTCTTCCCTTCCTCTGTTGGTTGTCGGCGACTAATGGAATCAATGAATCTCGTTTTTGTAAACAGTCCCGCCCTTCATCACGAACTTCACGTTTTCCAGTTCCTTGATGTCCTTTAACGGATCGCCGCTCACGGCCACCAAATCCGCCCACTTGCCGGCTTCCACGGTTCCCGCTTTGTCGCCCCATCCGAGTAGCTCCGCCGGAACAGATGTGCCGGCGCGAATCGCTTGCATCGGCGTCATCCCGTATTGCACGTAATACTCAAATTCTTTCGCCTCATTTAGCGCTTTCCAGTCGAAGCCGCCCGCGTCCGTTCCCAGTGCGATCTTCACGCCCTTCTTGATGGCCTTGGGAAAGTTCTGGCGTTGCAGATCGGCCATCTTCGGCCAGTTTCCGGCACGGCCTGGCGCGACGTACATACCTACGGTAATCGTTGGTACCCAATAGACGCCGCGTCGCGCCATTTCATCCATCAGGGCTTCGGTCAGACCGTCGCCATGCTCGATGGTGTCCACACCCGCCCGCAGCGCCGCAGCGATTCCATCGCTGCCGATCGCATGCGCCGCCACTTTTTTGCCGATGCGGTGCGCTTCGTCCACGATGGCTTTGGCCTCTTCATCGGTAAAATTCACCATCGAATGCAAAACCCCATCCGCTTCAAAGCGGTAGCGCCGGTCGGAGTAATACTTAATCCAGTCCGCTCCGTACATCGCCTGTTCACGCACTGCCTTGCGCGCGCCGTCGGCTCCATCCACATACTGCACTCCCGTCGGCACCTTGAGCTCCCAGGAATAACCAAGCAGCGGATACATTCCTGTGGGGGTCATCGCACGCGTGGCCACCTGCATGCGCGGGCCGGGCACTTCGCCATTGGCAATCGCCGTCTTCACGTCCACGTCCGCGTACATCGCGCCTTCGGTCTCCAGGTCTCGAATAGCCGTGAATCCGTGCGAAAGAGCGATGTGTGCGTTGCGCGCCGCCAAGATCGCGCGATACGGAATCGACTGCTTGAGCAACTGTCTGTCGTACTCTTCTGCAGTGATGTCTCCCTGCAGGAGAACGTGCGTATGCGTATCAATGAATCCAGGCAGAACGGTGGCCTTCGAAAGGTCAATCACTTCAACGCCGGCAGGCGCGCTTCCTCCCGCCGCCACGGAAACGATGTTGTCCCCCTCAATTACGATCAGCGCATTCTCGATCGGTTTTTCGCCTTTCCCATCGATCAACTTCCCGGCGCGGATGGCCACGCGGTGTGGCGTCTGGCCTGCGACCAGTATTGGAATTACGAGGCACAACCCGAACGCAATGAGAAAACGACGCATGGTAAGCTCCTCCCTCAAGAACGCAAAGCCTATCAGACACAGCCAAATTCGTCGCGTCCCGGCGCTTGCCCCGAGGAACGCATGGGTGCTCGCCGATGTCGCCGGAACCTATGACCATCTCGGCGATCGCAAACGCGCCATTCAATATGCCCAGGACAGCCTCAAAAACGGTTACACTCTGACGAATCTTCAGCAACGGCCAGCCCTGCGAGGGCTGCTCGCTGACCCAGGTTTCCAGCCCCGCGGAAAGCGGTAATCTTCGAAAGGAGAATCACCGTGGCCACAACAGGAGCAGCAAAGGCAGAGCAGAGTATTTTGCCTAAATCCGCAACAATCACAATCCGCGACCAAGCACCCAAGCCGGACGGCAAAGCAGAGGTGGCGCCGTGGACAGGCAGGGTGCGCTTCGCAAACAAGGATAAGAAGGATTATCGCCTTCGTTTTTGGAAGCCGAACACCGAGCCGCTTTCAGGTATCGACATTCTGCTTCCCGCAAAAGCTCATGTCACTGTGATGATCAGGAGAGGCGATGAATTTCACTTCGGCGTGTTTCACACTAAAGGTGATGAAGCCTCTACCGGCAGAGGCGGCGGGCCCATTATTAATTGACCCGCTCGAAAGCTATAGCGGCCATCACTCGCTCGGAGCGAGGCTCCATCGAAAGATAGCGTGTCCCGAGGGCGTTTGCTCGCGTCCATTTCTATGGAAATATCGACAATGGCGCGGGCTTCGGCTAACATCTGCGCGTGGGTTCCCTGAGAGGCACACGATGCACGGAAGCGTTGTCACTGACTCTACCCTTGCATCGAATTTGTCTCGCCGCGGATGAGTCGTCTCTTTCTGAAGTAACTGAGTATTAACTGCATCTTGGAGCAGACGTGAGCCAGTCGCCTCTGATTAGCCCTCCGAGCAATTCCGTGGGGGAAGACGCACGGCGCAGCACGCGCATCGAGCGTTCCGTCCCTCTGATTGTCTTCGGCCAGAACCGCATGGGTGAGCCGTTTGTGGAACGAACTGTCTCCACCAGCCTCAACCTGCATGGCTGCCGGTATCCTTCGCGTCACGATTACGGCGTTGGATCATGGGTCACTCTGCAAGTTGTGGGATTGAATGTTGAGCCGAAGCCCCCGGCGGTACGCGCCAGAGTGCGCTCCGTCCACAATTCCCAGAGTTCCCGCGAACTGCAGCAAGTCGGCGTGGAATTGGAAAACCCTGGGAACGTCTGGGGAATCGTCACTCCGCCCCAGGACTGGATAAGTTCGGCTGGAACAAATACCGCTCTGGCGCAATTTGCAACTGCAGTCGCGCCTGCGTTGGAACCCCCACCTACTACATTAAACCTCGACGAACTCGCGGAGGCTCCAGAGTACAAAATGGCCGACGTGGCTACGTTCCCTTCTCCCTCACCCGCGGCGACCGCGAAGCCGCCGGCGCCGAAGCTCGCTGAGCCTCCCAAGCCGCAACGCGTCTTAATCACACCCGACGGGCTGATTACCGCCTTGCAGGGGAAACTCCAGCAAGCCGCTGAGAAAGCAGCGCAAGCAGCCGTTGCCAAGGAAGTGGACGAAGCAGTGCGTGAAGCGCTCAGCTCCATCGATGAAGTGCGCAACTCCAGCGTGCGCGAAATTGAAGAACTTTTCCCCATGCGCGTCGAGACCATGAGGCTCTCCTCGAAAGCGGATTCTTCGAACGAGCTCGCTTCGCAATGGAAAGAACAGATGGAAAAGTATCGGAGCCAGGCCGAAGAAATGGCGCAGCGCCTGGAAAAGCAGGCGGCGGAGTTGCGCCGCGAGTTGGCGAAGTCGCAGGAATTTGTCGAACGCATGACGCGCGAAAGGGTGCCCCAAATTCACGCGCGCCTCGGTGAAGCCGTCGCCCAGGCTACTTCACAATTCGAACTGGCCACCGCCCGCTCCGCCGATCGCCGCTACCAACTTATGTTGGAGAATACCCAAGCCTTGACGCAGGAGGCGTTGCTGAAGCTCGACGCCCGCTCCGCTGAAGTGCAGGCCCTGGTGCACAGCGCGGTGAATTCCGCTCTGGGGGCCTTCCAGCGGCAGACCGACCAGCACGTAAACGCCGTCGTGTCCGAGACCAAGGAGCGGGCAGTCTCCGCCCTCTCTTCACTCGACGCCGAAAGCCGCGCAACCTGCGAGGCGCGGCGCCTGGCACTGGAGTCCGAAGTTGCCCGCGCCGCCGAGCGTTCCACCGATCAATTCCGCAAAGGTATGAAGGCTTTCCTTTACTCGTGCTTGGTCGCCGCCGTCAGCGCCGTGGATGAACACTCCAAATCCACGCTGGACGGGCTGGTCAAGGACAACGGAAAGACACTCTTCGAATCGGAGAGTGATTCCCACAATCAGGACGATCCGCCTATCATTCCCGATACCGACATCGACCCGCTCACGCATTAACAGAGTTTTCGCGGCGCCGCCCGACGCAGTAACCGCCGCCTCCGCACTTCACCCTCATCAAAGAAAAAAGCCAACCGCTCTCTCAGGACGGTTGGCTTTTTTCTTCTACTCTTGCCACAAAACCTAGGCCATCCCTGAAGGAGGCAGGGTTGCCAGGTTTTGTGTGTGCTCCGGCCGTAGCCAGAAGGTCGTCAAAAACTTAGCGCGCGTGAGCCGAACCCGGACGCCGAAACGGCCGACGCGCCGCGTCTTCGATCATGTCCAAGCGCTGCCGCGCTGCCACCATGACAGGGTGCTGACTGTCTGCAACTCTCTCCACTGCCAGTACCCAACCGCGGTACAGCGTATACAGACTCCCCGTCACGAACGCGATGGCCGCAAATGCCACGGCAAACAACGCAAACACCGCCAGCAATTCCCACACAAAATACATCTGCAGCGAGACCAGCACCGCCAGGAACATCCACATCCACTTCCGGCTTTCGTCTTTGGTCTTCATCTTTCCCTCTATCCCCTGTCCCCTGCCCGTCTAACTCTGGCGGCCGCACTATTTCGCTGCACGTCCAATTCCATTTCCTTAGATGCTGCACCCTGCCCAGAAGGTCTAACTCAATCCCTTACCTGTCCCATTTGACACCTTCCTAGGCCCAAAAGCGATGGTACACAAGACACATTTTGAGGCTCAAACGACTCTCCTAGTACCGCATCCTGGTAGACCAAGTATCTCTAACTAACACAAAAAAAATGAGTTACGCTGATTCCGACTTTCGCCTCGATTTTCGCCTCTTTTTCCCTGTACTAGCTGTGGAAAACCTGTACCTTCGTACAGGGGTGCTGGGCTCGCTTCTTAGTGATTTCCGGTACTCTGGCGTTTCATCCGTAGGCGCCCTCCATCTCCGGAAGTTGGCCGATTTTGCTCCAATTAGTGGCCGTCGAGTGGTTCCAGGTTACCCGCCACGCCCACGAGACCTGCACTAGCCCAAATGAAAACGCGTTGCCCAGGCCGATCCCCCTGCCGCGGCAACGCGTTTTTGTTTCCCAACAATTGGCAGTCGTTATTTCAACTTTCGCACGATCCACACCAGAATCACCGCTCCCACAAAGGCCACAATTATCGTCCCGATCAGCCCTCCTGCATGAAATCCCAGCAATCCGAAAACCCAACCGCCCACGACGGCGCCAAGAATCCCAAGAATAATGTCCACCAGAACGCCGTATCCCTCGCCTTTCATTACCTTTCCCGCCAGCCACCCGGCGATCAGCCCGACTATGATCCAGTAGAGAAATCCCATGTTGCCCTTCTTTCTTTTCTATCGCTGAGAATGGACCCGTGTGCGGGCTAGTTTTAGAACGCGCCTTGCCCAATGTCAACTGCGCGGCATACACTGGTCTGCAAGAAAGCTATCAACCTGTACCGGAGCACGGATGACCTCTCGCACTCGTTTGTTTGTTCTGCCCCTGCTCCTGCTCGCTCTGTTTGGCGCCGCCTGCGCGAAGAATGCGCCGCCAAGGGATTCCGCTTCTCCCTCCGGCGCGCCTCCCATCATCGTCTTCATGACCGATTTCGGCACCGCCAACGACGCCGCAGCCATCTGCCGGGCTGTCATGGTCAGCATCGCTCCCCAGGCTCGCATCATGGACATCACGCATCAGGTGACTCCCTATTCCATTGAGGAGGCTGCACGCTTCCTTGCCGCTGTCTCCCCTTACTATCCCGCAGGAACCGTATTTGTAGCCGTCATTGACCCGGGCGTCGGCACATCCCGCAGAGCCGTCATCGTCAAATCTAGGAAGGGTCAGTATTTTGTTCTTCCCGACAACGGCCTCGTCACTCTCGTCATTGAGCGCGACGGCATGGAGTCCGCCCGTGAGATCACCAATCAAAACTGGATGATTCAGGCTCCGATTTCTTCCACCTTTCATGGACGCGACATTTTTTCTCCCGTGGGCGCGCATCTCGCCGCCGGCTGGGATTTCAATCTCGTCGGCCCCGAGATTCCGCAACTCGTCCGCCTGACGCCGAAGGCTCTCGCCATCACGGACAAGGGCATCGCTGGCGAGATCATCGCCCTCGACGATCCTTTCGGCTCCCTCATCTCCGATATTCCCGGCCTTGATTTCAAGGGTCTCGGGTACAACTTCGGCGACAAGGTCAGAATTGAGATCAACAAAAAGCCGGTAACTCTGTCTTACGTAAAGACCTTCATGGACGTCCCCGTCGGCGATTCGTTATTGTTCATTGATTCTCGCGACCGCGTCAGCGTCGCCGTCAACCAGGGCAACTACTCAAGGAAGTTCAACGTCCAACCGCCTGCCACTGTCTTCATCCCGCGCAGAGCCGCCCCGATCAAGGGTAAGTAGGCCGATTGTCATTCTGAAAGCGAACCGGCAAGGTTCAACGAAGCATCTCATCGTCCAGTCCTTGCTATGAATTGCCACGCAGCCTGTACCCTTCCCCACGCTTTCTGTTGTTTCCCCTATCCGCCCTAAAGCGCAAGAATTGACGGAACTTCTTCCGCTGACTGTCGTATCACCAGCTTAGTTCGTCCAATAAGTGTGTCTCCTGAAGAGACACGCTCGGATAGGGGACACCGTGGAATCATTTAAGAACCAGCTCAAACAGGTGCTTCGCAGGCTTCGTGGTGCACCCATGTTCACGGCGATCACCCTCATCACGCTCGCGGCCGGGGTGGGCGCTAACACCGTAGTTTTCAGCGTTCTCGAAGGCATCCTGCTCAAGCCATTGTCCTATTCCAAACCCGATGAACTCGTCGGAGTCTGGCACACAGCCCCGGGCCTCCAGATCAAAGATCTCAACATGTCCCCGTCCGACTACTTCATCTATCGCGAACAGAGCAAATCCTTTGTGGACATTGGCATGTATCAGAGTGACTCCGTCAGCGTGACCGGGATCGCCGAACCTGAACAGCTAGACGCCTTGCGCGTAACCGACGCCATACTTCCCCTCCTCGGCGTTCCCCCCATTCTCGGTCGCACCTTTACTAAGCAAGACGATTCCCCGGGCGCTCCCAATACCGTGGTCCTCACTTACGGCTATTGGCGCCGCAAATTTGGTGGCGACTCCTCCGCAGTCGGCCGCAATATCTTGGTGGACGGCAAGAGCCGCCAGATCATCGGCGTCCTCCCGCAGCATTTTCATTTCCTGGACTATGACGATCCCGCGGTCCTCCTTCCGTTCCAGCTTGACCGCAACAAGCAGCACCTCGGCAATTACAGCTACGAAGGCATCGCCCGGCTCAAGTCCGGCGTCACTCTCGATCAGGTCAACGCCGACGTCGCCCGCATGCTTCCCATCGTCATGACTTCCTTTCCCGCCCCTCCGGGATTCAGCCTCCAGCTTTTCGAGCAAGCGCACATCGGCCCGAACGTCCGTCCCCTCAAGTACGACGTCGTCGGTGACATCGGCAGCGTCCTCTGGGTACTCATGGGCTCCATCGGCATGGTCCTCTTGATCGCTTGCGCCAATGTCGCCAACTTGCTGCTCGTCCGCGTCGAGGGCCGCCGTCAAGAACTCGCCGTTCGTGCCGCTCTGGGCGCCACCCGCGGCCGCATTGCCGCCGATCTCTTGCTCGAAAGCGTCATCCTCGGACTATTTGGCAGCACCATTGGTCTCGGTCTGGCTTACGCCGCGTTGCGCATCCTCGCCGCCATCGCTCCCGCCGGACTTCCTCGCATCCGCGAGATTGGCATTGACACACCGGTCTTGCTCTTCACTCTTCTGATCTCGCTCCTTGCCAGCATCCTCTTTGGCTCCATACCCATCTTCAAGTACGCCGGAGTCCGTCTCAGCACCGGCATCCGCGAAGGTGGCCGCGCGCTCAGCCAAAGCAAGGAGCAACATCGCGCCCGCAGCGTCCTCGTCGTCGTGCAAGTTGCCCTGGCACTCGTCTTGCTCATCTGCTCTGGTTTGATGATTCGCACTTTCCGTGCCCTCACTAGCGTCAATCCCGGATTCTCCGCGCCGGCAACTTTGCAGACCTTCCGCATCTCTCTTCCGGAGGCGCTGGTGAAAGAAAACGAGAAGGTCGTCCGTACCGAAGAAGAAGTCTTGCGCCGCGTCGCCGCCATTCCCGGCGTCGTCTCCGCCGGCATCAGCTCCAAGGCCCCCATGACCGGACAGGGCTGGACCGATCCCGTCTTCATCGAAGGCCGCACCTACGCCGAGGGACAGCTCCCTCCGCTCCGCCGCTTCAAATTTATTTCTCCCGGATATTTTGGGACAATCGGCACGCCGATGGTCGCTGGGCGCGAGATCACCTGGAGCGACACGTACAACAAACTCCCTGTCGCCGTAATCTCTGAAAACGTGGCCCGCGAACATTGGGGCGAACCGAGCGCCGCGCTCGGCAAACGCATCCGCGTCAGCACCAAGGACGACTGGCGCGAAATCATCGGCGTCGCCGGTGACGTTTATGATGACGGCGTCAGCAAGCCCGCGACAACGTCCATTTATTGGCCGCTCCTGATGGATCACTTCGAGAGCGATGACTCCATGTCCATGCGCGACGTCACCTACGCCCTGCGCAGCACACGCACCGGCTCGCAAAGTTTCCTGAACGAAGTCCGCCAGGCCGTGTGGTCGCTGAACCCCAATCTCCCCCTGGCCGAAGTCCACGCTCTCGCCTTCTTCTACAAGCGCTCCATGGCCCGCACATCCTTTACGCTAATTATGCTCGGCGTAGCGGGTAGCATGGCGCTTTTGCTTGGCGTAGTAGGCATCTACGGCGTCATCGCCTATTCCGTCTCCCAGCGCACCCGCGAAATCGGCATCCGCATGGCCCTCGGCGCACAGAACAAAACCCTGACTGGCATGTTCGTCCGTCACGGCTTGACGCTTACCGGTATCGGTGTGGCTTGCGGGCTCATCGTCGCCATCATTGTCATGCGCCTAATGTCCTCGCTCCTGTTCAAAGTCAGCCCCATGGACCCGATCGCCTATGCCGCCGCCTCCCTCGGTCTCGTAGCCACGGCTTTTCTTGCCAGCTACCTGCCCTCGCGGCGCGCGTCGGCGGTGGATCCCGTCGAGGCTCTCCGCGCCGAATAACGTTGGCTTCGCCAGCAAAGTGTCAGCGAGAGTTGCTTTTTCAATTCGCTCGCCCAACAATGAAGTTGTACCTCAGGCCGGAATTTATCCCGACCCGGTCGGGCGACCTGAGTCTCTTCTCTTACGAGGTCCCGCCATGCCAGAAGCCGTCATCGTTTCAGCCGTCCGCACTCCAGTAGGCCGCGCCTACAAGGGTTCGCTCCGCGCCACGCGCCCCGACGATCTCGCTGCACTTGCCATCAAGGAAGCTCTCGCCCGCGTACCCAGCCTCGACCCCAAAGAAATTGACGACGTCATCCTCGGCTGCGCCATGCCCGAAGGCGAACAAGGCATGAACGTCGCCCGAATCGCCGCCCTTCGCGCCGGACTCCCGGTGGAAACCAGCGCGATGACTATCAACCGATTCTGTTCTTCTGGTCTCCAAGCTATCGCCCTCGCAGCCGAACGCATCCGCGCCGGCTTCGCCGAAGTCATCGTCGCCGGCGGCACTGAATCCATGTCCATGGTCCCCATGGGAGGCAACAAGATTTCTCCCAATCCTTGGCTTGTGGACAATTATCCCGACGCCTACATCAACATGGGCCTCGGCACCGAAAACATCGCCCGCAAATTCGGCATCACCCGCGAACAAGCCGACCAGTTTTCCGCCGAATCCCACAAAAAAGCTCTCGCCGCCATTGCCGCCGGAAATTTCAAGGACGAAACCATCCCCGTCGAAGTAAAAATCACGGTGCTCCCCAACGGCACGTCCGGTTCCGGTGCTGGGGTGCCCCGTCCTTCGCACGGGGTTGGCGCGAAGGGTGGGTCGGTCAAACCGACGACTCAGACGTTTACTTTCGCCACGGACGAACTTCCCCGCGCCGACACTTCCCTCGAAGTCCTCGCGAAGCTCAAGCCGGCCTTTCACGCGAAAGGATCGGTCACCGCGGGCAACAGTTCTCCGATGAGCGACGGCGCCGCCGCCACTGTCATCATGAGCGACGCGCGCGCCAAATCGCTCGGCCTCAAGCCCCTCGCGCGTTTCGTTGCCTACGCCACCGCCGGCGTTCTCCCCGAAGAATTCGGCATCGGCCCCGTCCAAGCGATTCCCAAAGCATTAAAGCTAGCCCGTCTCTCCCTCAACGACATGGCTGTGGTCGAACTCAACGAAGCCTTCGCTGCCCAATCATTAGCGGTAATCCAGCAAGCCAAGCTCGATGCCACAAGCGTAAATCCCAACGGTGGCGCCATCGCCCTCGGCCACCCCCTGGGCTGTACTGGCGCAAAGCTAACCGCCACCCTCATTCGCGAACTCCAGCGCCGCAAGGCCAAGTACGGCATGGTCACCATGTGCATCGGCGGTGGCATGGGCGCCGCCGGCATCTTCGAGCGTCTCTAGTGGTTTTGTAGTGGCCGGTTTTTAGACCGGCCGGTTTTGCCTTTGTAGTTTTGATTTCCTACCGGCCGGTTTTATTCTTGTAGCGGCGCGTTTATCTCGCCATCTTTCTTTTTACGGCAAGTCTGCTTCCGACCGAGGTCACAGATGAAACTGTTGATTTGTTCGCTCCTGCTCCTGTTCGCATTTTCTCTGAGCGCTCAAGCTCCCGTCGCCGTTCCCATCGCTAACGAACCCCACCATCATCTGGTCTTCCGGAACGAATACGTCCGCGTCTTCCGCGTCAGCATACCCGCCCACGATGCGACGCTTCTTCATCAGCACGATGTGCCCTACATTTACGTTTCGCTCGGTCCAGCCGACGTCGTCAACGCCGTCCAGGGCAGACCCGAAGCCCGCATCGTCATGACCGACGGCCAGATCGGCTACTCGCTCGGCCACTTCGCCCACATCGCCCGTACCGACGCCGGCAGCACCTTCGACAACGTCACCGTGGAACTGCTAAAACCTCAAGGTCAACCACGAAATACTTGCGCAGAGATCGTGCCCGGCACTTCAGAACTCCATTGCGACAGCCCGGCCGCCGGTAAGGGAAGATTGATAGACACTGTGCCGCAATTTGCGACTGATGAGATAGCAGTAGATCTGACGCGGATTGGCCCTGAAGCAGAAGGCACTTCAATCACGCTGAAGACTGGAACTCTTCTCGTCCTTGTCAGCGGATCTGGAATTCAAGCAGAAGCAAAGGGAAGGCCCGAGGAAACGCTCGTAGTTGGGAGCGTGATGTGGCTTCTCGCAGGATCAAACACTACATTCCACAATTCATCGCAAAAAGAGTGGCGCTACCTCACGATCGGTTTTAACGGGAGCGAGGCACTGCAGAAATATTAGGAAGCGCTGCAGAAGATTATTTCTTCCTCGCTTCCACGTGTACGAACAACTTTTCCGGCGCTTCTTTTACAGCCATGAACTGTTCGCTCACTAGTATTCCCGGGCCATTGAGCCGCGTCGCATTTCGCAGTTTCAGATTTGCGCCTTCCGTGGGCAACTCGGACCGATAAACCAGCGTCTCGCCCTCGAACTGTCCGGTCTCCACGAGCGCTCCCGGAAAATTATTCCCGAAGACATACATTTTGTACGCTTTTTCCCTGGCATCCCAGGTCATTACCTGCAGGCCCTCGAAATCGCCCACAGGTCCTTGCGAGTAAAACGTGTTGATCAGCGAATTTCCGCCCGGCCCGAGCTTGCTGGAGTACACGCCGGTGTTCTTCCCGCCGTTCGGGTACGTCTCGGTGTAGTCCCATTCTCCCAAATAAAATTTCAGACGTTCCATCTCCGCCGCCCCCGGTCTTGTCGTCGCGGCAGCGGCCGGCTTCTCTGCCGTTTTTTCCTGCCGCGCCGCCACCGTTATCCCGGCAGCGAGTATGGCCGCCAAGAACATCATGGCTACAGTTCTCTTTCGATTCTCCCTGAACATCGGCAATCTCCTCTGGTCGAGTAAGGTTGACAGGCAGGCGCGCCAAATTATTTCTTCGCCTTCTACAATCACACGGTGTTGCCTTCGGGATCCTGCATCCACGCAAACGTCCCCGTGGGAATCTCCACCGGCGGCACGAGCGTTTTTCCGCCGAGCGATTCTGCTTTTTCCAAATATGCCGCCACGCCGTCCACGTCCACGTAAAAAGTCGTGCAGTGATGCGGCTCGTGCCCCAGCGCGGTGATGTGCCCGCCGATGCCACCGGCTTCCGCTGCAATCATCGCCGCCGGCCCCATCGCCTCTATTTTCCAATCGAATAGTTTTTTGTAGAATTCCTGCGTCTTCGCGCTGTCCCTGCACCCAATTTCAAAATGCACCACGGCTCGCCCCACGGCGCCCTCCTCAAGTCGAATGGCTATGCTTTCGAAGCGTTTTCCGAGTCTCGCAAATCTATCAACTTTCCGGCAAATCTGTGAACGTTATTTCCGCCGAACGCGTCCTGCTTCGAGAGTGCCCATTCCCCGTGTATCGCGCTGTTTGGGGCTGCTGCGTCCAAGCGTTAAACTCTCAGGGAGGAGACGCTCCATGTCTATTCGACCGGTGAAGAGGCTCATCAAGTCCAAACCCACGACGGAAGGTGCGGGTGTCCATCTGCGGCGCGCTTTTGGTTTCGGTAACACGGCGGACTTCGATCCGTTCCTGCTGCTCGATGATTTTCGCAACGATGTGCCGGAAGATTATCTCGCTGGGTTTCCGTGGCATCCGCACCGCGGAATCGAGACGATCACCTATGTTCTTGCTGGAACGGTTGAGCACGGTGACAGCATGGGAAACCACGGCGCGATTGCGGCGGGCGACGTCCAGTGGATGACGGCGGGCAGCGGCATCATTCATCAGGAAATGCCCAAGGGCGACCACGCCGGGCGGATGCACGGCTTTCAACTCTGGGCGAATCTTCCATCCGCGCTGAAGATGACCGCGCCGCGGTATCAAGAAGTGAAGGCGCTCGACATCCCCGAAATCAAAGACGACGACGGCACGCACGTGCGCGTGGTCTGCGGAAATTTCTGGGGCAAGAGCGGCCCCGTGGACGGCATCGCCGCCGATCCTATTTATCTGGACGTCTCCGTGCCGCCAGGACGAAGAAAGACGCTGCCAGTTGGAATTACGCGGCACGCATTTGCCTATGTCTTTGCCGGCGACGGAAAGTTCTGCAATGCGTCCGAGCCGCTCGCAGTGCCGACCGAGCCTGTAAGCTGGGCGGATACGAATCCACCGGCGGAGGCGGACAACCGTTCCCTTGTGCTCTTCGATCGTGGTGACGAGTTGATGGTCCAGGCGGGCGACGAAGGAATCCGTTTTCTGCTGGTGTCCGGCAAGCCGCTCAAAGAACCGGTGGCGTGGTATGGACCGATCGTGATGAACACGCAGGAGCAGCTCCGCCAGGCGTTCAACGAGCTGGAAAAAGGCACATTTCTGAAGCCGGACAAACGCGCATAGCGTTGTCGATTTGCCGGGTCCCCGTTCGACTAACCAACAGGAGGAAATACCATGCAATACCTGCTGCTGATTTATCACTCGGAAGCCGAATTTGGGAAGACGACGGAAGCGGACAGAGCCGCGTTGTACCAGGAATACGGGCAACTGAGAGAAGAACTTTCGGGAAAGGGTCAGTTCGTCGGAGGCAACCAGCTTGCCACCACGACCATGGCGACGACAGTGCGCGTGCGCGAGGGCAAGCGCGTGGTCACGGACGGGCCATTCGCGGAAACCAAAGAGCAACTCGGCGGCTATTTTCTGGTAAATGCCAACGATCTGGACGAAGCTATTGCCATCGCGGCGCGGATACCTTCGGCGCGGAACGGAACCATTGAGGTGCGGCCCATAGCGGTTCGCGGGAAAGCAGTCGAAGCGTAGAATGCGCAAGAGTTGAACCAAAGGGACGGGTGCCACCGGATCGAAACGGCGCCCGTCCGCGCGGCTCTTGATAATTTGTCGTGTTGAGATTCCTTCCTAATGGATTTTGAAAAACTGCATCGCGAGGAATCGGGGCGGATTCTGGCGACATTGATACGCCTGCTCGGGGATTTTGACCTGGCGGAAGAAATGTTGCAGGAGGCATATGCCGTTGCGCTGCAAAAATGGCCTTCGGAAGGCACGCCGGCGAATCCGCGCGCGTGGCTGATCAGCACGGCGCGGCACAAGGCCATTGACCGTTTGCGGCGCGATCAACGATTCGAACGGATGGCGGAGGAGATTGCGAAGACCGCCGAGATCGCTGCGCGGCCGGAGAGCGATCGGGAAGAAGAAATGTTAGGTGATGACCGGTTGCGTTTGATTTTCACCTGTTGCCATCCCTCGCTGCCCATGGAAGCGCGGGTTGCGCTCACACTTCGAACGGTTTGTGGAATTACAACCGAGGAGATTTCCAGGGCGTTTCTGGTTCCTGTGGCAACGATGGCACAGCGGCTCGTGCGGGCCAAGGGGAAAATTCGCGATGCGGGGATTCCATATCGCGTGCCCTCATCGGAAGAATTACGCGACCGGCTGGATGGTGTGCTGCTGGTCGTCTATTTGATTTTCAATGAAGGTTATCTGGCCAACAGCGGCGATGCGCTGATCCGGCGGGAGCTTTGCGCGGAGGCGATGCGGCTGGGGCGTGCTCTCTGCGGTTTGCTTCCGCGGCAGCCGGAGGCACAGGCGTTGCTGGGGCTGATGCTGCTGCAGGACTCGCGGCGGGACGCGCGCGTGAGCGCGGAAGGAGAGTTGGTTTTGCTGGAAGATCAAGATCGGAGTCTCTGGCACCAGGAACAGATTCAGGAAGGAACGCAAATTGTGGAAGCGGCGCTGCGCTTTGGCGCGGTGGGAATGTACGCGGTACAAGCTTCCATCGCGGCCCTGCATGCCAATGCGAAAACGGCGAAAGAGACAGACTGGCCCCAGATTGCGTCGTTGTATGACGTATTGTTGAGAAACCATCCTTCGCCGGTCGTTGATGTGAACAGGGCGGCGGCAGTCGCGATGGCGCGTTCGGTTGAGGAGGGGCTCGAACTGCTCGACGAAATCGAGAAGCGCGCGGAGCTGAAAGAATTTCACCTGTTGCCGGCGGCACAGGCGGATCTGTTGCGGCGGCTCGGCCGGCTGCCAGAAGCGGCGGAAGCTTACCGGCGGTCGCTCAGACTGGCTACGAATGACATTGAACGGCGGTTTTTGCGGCGAAGGTTGGCGGAGGTCGAAATGGCCAACGGTGCGGGAACTTGAGCCGAGGATGGACGGGCAAGCCCGGGCCCTCCTCCACGAAAATCCAAAAAAATTAGTCTGCAGCGTACCGGCGGAAGAAGGAGTCGGGCTTCCAGCGCGGACGCGCGGCCGTGTTGGCGCTGTCGAGGAGCAGGCGGCGGGTAAATTCCTCGTAGGTCGCCGCCGATTGCAGATCGACAGGTTGGTTCACGTCATCGCTTGGAGCGTGATAGCGGTTGGTTAGCCAGTCCTTGAAAATTTTCTGCTCGGGCGTGCCAAGTTCGAAGCCGACATCGCATTTGACCGCGGGAACCCCGTGCTTGATGAAGTTGTATTGATCGCTTCGGATGAACGCGTTGCGCAACGGTTCGGGATCGGCAATGGGTTTAATGCTCATGGACTGCGCGATGGCCGCGGCACGGGAGCCGAGGTCGGACTCTTCGATTCCTTCGATCTTGAGAATTTTCAGCGGCACGATAGGAAGAAACATGTCCACGTTGACGTCGGCAATGATGGATTTCGACGCGACGGTGGGATGCGCCGCAAAATATTTCGAGCCAAGAAGCCCTTTTTCTTCCGCGGTGACCAGGAGGAAAAGAATGGAACGCTGCAACTTCTCCGGATGCGCTTTGAGGCTCGCGGCGATGTCCATGACGAGCGCGCTGCCGGAGCCGTCATCCATGGCGCCGTTGTAAATGCGGTCGCCGTTGATGGGCGCGCCGATGCCGACGTGATCAATGTGCGCGGAAAGGACCACGAATTCGTTCTTGAGAGCGGGATCGGAGCCGGTAAGTTTGCCCGCGACGTTTGCGGATTCGAGAGTCTTCGTTTGGATGACGGCGTTGGCCTGGAGCGAAACGGCCAAAGGGAAATGAGGAAGGGGCTTGCGGTCTTTGCCGAGGACAGCGATTTCGGCGAAAGTGTGGCCGGAGCCGGCGAAAAGTTTCTCGGCGGAAGCAGGATTGAAAGAGACGCCTAGTTGAAGGCCGGGAGTCTCATTGAATTCCGGATCGGCAAGATCCATGGACGGATGATTGCGATTGACGGAAATGCGCGACCATGGAATATCCATGGACGCTGGATTGAAAATGGTAATGGTGCCGATGGCGCCGGCGGCACGCAGCGATTTCCAGCGCTCTCCGGCGGTTTGATAATGCGAGGCCAGGGCGGTGGGGATATCCGAGGGAGAGCCAGCCAGATAGACGGCGATTTTCCCCTTGAGGTCGAGGCCGGCCAGTTCATCGAGATTTTTTTCTGGGATTTTCAGTCCGTAGCCGATGAAAACCAGAGGGACGGAAATATTGGCAGAAGCGCGGGTTGCGCGGGTGCCGATGAAGGCATCGTCCGCAAAAGACAGTGCCGTGGACTTGCCGTCCGCAACGAGGGCGAGAGAGGATTTGGCTTCGTCGACTTCGAATTGATTGAAGCGGACGGTCTGGTAGAAACCGTTCGTGCCGGCAGGCTCGAGCCCGGCTTTCTGGAGTTGCTCGACAGCGTATGCTTGCGCTTTCCGGAGACCCTCACTGCCAGTGTCGCGGCCTTCGAGGGAATCGTCGGCAAGAAATTTGACGTGCGCCCACCAGGAGTTGCCGTCGAAGCGGGCCCCAGAAGAAGTCTGCTGCGCCGGGGAAACAGAAGCAAGAGTCAGAAAAAGTATCGCTGAAATCGTGCCACGCATAAGATTCACTCCTGGTGCAATTTGTGGGGTTAAAGAATAACAGGGACCACGGAAAAGTGTCACGCGACTTCGCTGTGGTTTGCCTTGTCTCCCCGCAATGATTCCTTAGGGTCGAGTAACCAACGGTAGCTCGATAAAAGTGGCCTGGCCGGGGGCATGGTAGATGCGCTGGGTGGCTTTGCGATAGTCGCCGGGCTTTGCCCAGAAAATGTTCGGCACAAAAGTTTGCGGATTGCGATCGTACAGCGGGAACCAGCTCGACTGAATCTGGACCATGATGCGATGACCAGGCAGAAAAACGTGGTTCGCGGTGGGCAGCGCGAAGCGATAGAGGAGAGGCTTGTCTGAGGCGAGAGCTTTCGGCGTTTCAAAACTTTCGCGGTAACGGCCGCGGAAAACGTCAGCGGCGACCATGAGTTGATAGCCGCCCATTTCCGGCTGCGCGCCCACTTCGTCGGGGTAGAGGTCAATGAGCTTTACGACCCAGTCGGAATCCGTGCCACTGGTGGAAGCGATCAGGTTGGCGATCGGCTGGCCGCTGATTTTCACTTGTGCGCTCAAGACATCGGAGACCAAAACCGCGACGTCGGGGCGGCCAGATGCTTCGCGCTGATCGTCCACAAGCCACTGCGACCAGGTCATGCCGTTCGAATAGCCGACCGGTTGAACGGGCCGCGCGCGGAACGGCACCGGCTTGGCGGGATCGGAAACGTATTCGTCGAATGCGCTTTCGCTCGCTGCGGGCGGCGTGAAGCTGAGCTTTAGCCCCGGGCTAAAATAGAGTGGAGTCGGTTTTACGGAACAGCCACTGGCGCAGCCGGAAGGCCACGCCGGCAAACGCCGCCAGGTGTTCGTGCCGGTTTCAAACGCCGTCACCGGCGCGACGTCGCTCTTCGGCGCGTCATCCTTCAAATAATGTGCGAGAAATGGCGCAAGAATCTCGCGGCGAAAATACAGCCCGGTATCGCTCGCGAATTTCAGCGCGCCGAGCGTGCTCGCGTCATCGATCTCCTGCCCGTGATGCCACGGCCCCATCACCAGAAATACTTTGTCGTTGGCGGTGTCTTTCGGTTTGATGGCTTTGTAAACGGCGATGGCCCCGTAGATGTCTTCTTGATCCCAGAAGCTCGCGACCAGCATGGTCGGAACCGTCAGCGGTTGCGCGGCAAGAATCTTGTCCATGGCCTGCTGCTGCCAGAAAGCATCGTAAGAAGGATGATCGAGAATTTTTCTCCAGAAGCCGATCTGATCAAGACCGTGGCGGCGGCCCAGTTCACCGGCGGAACTCGCTTGCAAGTACAAATCGTAATCGTCGAAATTGCTGGTCCACCAGTGCTCGTCATTTTTTCGCGTAGCGACCTGTTCGAAAATGTAAGGCATGTTCTGCTGGCGGAACGCGCCGTAGTGAAACCAGTCATCGCCCATCCAGCCGTCCACCATCGGATTCATCGGCACGGAAACTTTCAGCGCGGGATGCGGATTCACGAGCGCCATCAGCGGCGTGAAGCCGTCGTAAGAGATGCCGAGAATGCCGACTTTGCCGTTGCTTTCGGGAATATTTTTCACCAGCCAGTCAATGGTGTCGTACGTGTCGGTGGAATGATCGACCGGGGTGGGATTCAGCGGGCCGTGCAGGGGCCGGTTCATCACATAATCGCCCTCGGAACCGTATTTGCCGCGCACGTCCTGAACCACGCGGACATAGCCACCTTCGAGGATGACCTCAAGAGCGTTGTCATACCCATGGAGATTGGGCCCGAGATGCGAACTGTGCTCATGAGAAGTCAGACCGGTGGCATCGTAAGGCGTGCGCGTCAGGAGAATGGGCGCGTTCTTGGCGCCTTTGGGTATGAGAATGACGGTGTGCAATTTCACGCCGTCGCGCATGGGAATCATCACGTCGCGCCGGACATGATCGAAACTATCAGTGGCGGGCGTGAACTGGGCTGGCGTTTCGCTGGGGAATGTGGAAGCCGCGGCCGGCGGCGGAGCTTGCGCCACGGAAGGATCGGGATGCGAGAACCCGCCGAGCAGCGATGCGAGCAGAGTTAATGTGCGAACGAAGCGAATTTTCTTCATCGGAGCTCCTCGGCCATGAGTGGAATGAGCGTGGATTATACCCCGGATAGCTCCGCTCGCCAGTTTCAGGGCCACGGACGCGGTCTTGTGCGTCCACTGAAAACTCTTGGGACACGAGGAACTTAACTGTGTTTACGGGACCTGATTGCGGGAGTAAAATGGGGTGATTCGGTTGCGTTGTTTGCCGCATGCTGCCTTTGGATTGAAACCCAGTTCCCGAGACTTCCCGCTAGGAGCGACCAAGATGGCCACCGCCACTCTCACCAAGCCCGCAGCTAAGGGAGGCAGTTTCCTCCTGGAATCGCCGCAGCCGGGCGACGTTTTCACGCCTGCCGATTTGACCGATGACCAGAAACTGATCGGGCAGACGGCGGAAGAATTTGTCCTCAAGGAAGTTTTTCCTTTCATCAAAGATCTTGAAAACAAAAAGCCGGGGCTCATGGCCGAGCTGGTGAAAAAGGGCGGCGAAGTCGGCTTGATGGGCGGCGGAGTGCCGGAAGAATTCGGCGGAGCAGGCCTGGACAAGATTTCCACCACTGTGCTTACGGAAAAACTTTCGATCTACGGCGGCTTTGCGGTGACGCACGGGGCGCACGCCGGCATCGGCACGCTGCCAATCGTTTATTTCGGCACCGACGCGCAGAAGAAAAAATATCTGCCGAAGCTGGCTACCGGCGAGTGGATCGGCGCGTACTGCCTTTCCGAGCCGCAGGCAGGCTCGGACGCGCAGAATTCGCTGACGCGCGCGGAGCTGAACAAAGAAGGCACGCACTACATTCTCAACGGGCAGAAGATGTGGATCACCAACGGCGGTTTCGCCGATGTTTATATCGTGTTCGCGAAGATTGATGGCGAAAAATTCACGGCGTTCATCGTCGAGCGCGCCTTTCCCGGATTCAAGCCCGGCAACGAAGAGCACAAGATGGGCATTCACGGCAGCTCGACGACGCCGATTTTCCTGGAAAACTGCAAGGTGCCGAAAGAAAACTTGTTGCACGAAATCGGCCGCGGTCACATCGTGGCGTTTAATATCTTGAATGCCGGACGCTTCACGCTCGGCGCTTCGTGCGTTGGCGGCTCGAAACACGTGCTGATGACGGCGTCGAAATATTCGAAAGAGCGGAAGGCTTTTAACAAGCAAATCGGCGACTTCGGCATGATGAAGGAAAAACTGGCGGAGATGGCGATACAGATTTTCGCCGTGGAGTCGATGGTGTATCGCTCGGCGGGAAACATCGAGGCGGCCATGGCCGCGGCCTCCGGTTCTGGAGACAAAATTCAGAACACCATGAAAGTTCTCGAGGAATACGCCATCGAGAGCTCGATTGCGAAAGTATACGGCAGCGAGATGCTCGATTTCGTGGTGGATGAGGGCGTGCAAATTTTCGGCGGCTACGGATTCCACGAAGAGTATCCGGTGTGCCGCGCGTACCGCGATTCGCGCATCAACCGCATTTTCGAGGGCACCAACGAAATCAACCGCATGCTCATCATCCAGATGCTGATGAAGCGCGCCATGGGCGGCCAACTGGCGCTGATTCCCGCGGCCATGAAGCTGGCGGATGAAATCCTTGCCGGACCATCGTTTGAAGAAGCTCCGGAAGGAGTTCTCTCGGCCGAATCCCGCGTCGTCGCCAATGCTAAAAAAATGTTTCTGCAAGCGGCCGGAGGCGCGGTCCAGAAATTCCGCGAAAAGCTGGCCGACGAACAGGAACTGATCGGCGCGCTTTCGAACATGGTGATGGAAATCTACGCGATGGAATCCTGCCTGCTCCGCGCGCAAAAGGCCGCCGCCGCGAAGGGGGAATCGGCATCGCAGACGATGATTGACGCCGCGCGGGTGTTTATCAACGACGCTGCCGAGCGTGTCGAACACGAAGCCAAGCGCGCCATCGCCGCGATCCACGAAGGCGACATGCTCACCACACAGATGGCCGTCCTGAAGCGTTTCGCAAAGCGCGCTCCGGTGGACACCATCGCTCTCCGCCGGAAGGTCGCCGCTGCCGTACAGTCCCAGGACCGCTACCCGCTGGAAGGCCGCTAAGCAGCACGACTGAAGCCGATATTGAATTACTTCCTCAATCGACGTTAGGTACGGTCCCGTATCTGGCAGGGCACGCGTTCACATAGATTGCGTAGAGGCCCGCGAGATTCCTCCCTAGAATTGATTTGAGCAGCAAATTTAGTTCAAAAACAGGAACGAACGACGGAGAATGCCCAGAAAGCCTCTCATTCTTGCCGTGGTCATTGTGGCGCTGCATCTTTCTGAGTCAGCGACGCTAGGCACCTCCACGGCCGGATCATTTCTGGCAAATCTGCTGGAAATCTTCGCTTGCGGTTTTGCCGCGTTCATGGCATTTGGAGCGTCCCGCCGCGGGCGGGGCCTGAGCCGCCCCTTTTGGCAAATCGTCGGCGCCGGTATCGCGATGTGGGGCGTAGCAAACCTGGGCTGGATGTACTACGAAGTAGTGCTGCACAGCGAACCGCCCACAACCTCGGCGGTTCGATTTCTGTTCGGTTTGGAAATTGTGCTGCTCGCGATGGCCCTGTTCCTGGACCAGGACAAGGATTCTCCCAGGATCGACACGGAATCCGTCCTCGACTTTATCCAAATCGGAATCGTTTTCTTTTTTGTTTTCCTCGAATACTACTATCTGCCGGCCCATCGCCTTGACGACCACTCCGCTTTCCTGCGGGAGATGCGCGTCGAGAACCTGGAAGACGCCTTCCTCACGGTGCTGGCTGCGCTCCAGATGTCGCGCGCGCGGAAACGGCAAATACGGAAACTTTATGGTGGCCTTGCGCTCTACCTGTTGTTCGTGACGGTTTGCGCCGCTCTCGCCCAGTATCTGCAAAGCATCAAGCCAGCCCCCACTGGAACGTTTCGCGATCTCCTGTGGACGTTGCCATTTCTCGCTTGCGCCATGTGGGCCGCGCAGTGGCAACCCGGCCCTGTGGTGGAAGCCGATTCACAATTGCGGCGAAAAACGTTCGGCACCCTGATGCTGACCAACGCCACATTCGCTCTTGCCCCGTTGATCATCCTCTGGCAGGTCTCCCAACTGGAAGTGGAGTGGCACCTGGTTCGTTTTTCACTTCTCGGAGTTTCGATCGTGTGCTTTGCCGCGCGTTTGGGAATCAGCCAGTTTCGTGAAGCGAAAAGCGCCCATGAGGTGCACACCCATACTCTGGCCATGGAATCCGCCGTCAATGGCATGGCCATTCTCGACAACAGGGGGAAGTACATCTACGTCAACTCTTCCTACGCAAAAATGATGGGATATCCGGATCCTGGGCTGCTCATGGGGAAGCCGTGGGACGAGCTGCACAACCGCCAGGATGTGACTCCCGTTGAGATGGACATTCGGCAGGGCTTGAAAGAACACGGAAAGTGGTCTGGCCCGCTCACCGCACACCATAGCGACGGAACGGTTGTCCCCATGGAAGTGGCAATTACGGCATTACTTGATGGCGGCACGATCTGCGTCACCCGCGACATCACCCAGAGGTTAGACGCGCAGCGTGCCCGCGCGGAAGCCGAAACCAAGTACCGCATGCTCGTCGAGCAAGTCGCCGCGATCAGCTACATTGCGGAACTGGGTGTCCATGGACGATGGCTCTACGTCAGCCCGCAGATTGAGGCGATCCTCGGATTCACCGTGGATGAATGGCTCGCTGAATCGCGGGACTGGCTGAAGCATGTGGCTCCGGAAGACCACCATGTCGTCCAGGCGGCGGAAGAAACCAGCAGCCGTGGTGAACCGTTTCAGGCCGAATACCGCATCACCCGCAAAGATGGCAGGATTGTCTGGGTCAGTGACAATGCGGTGGTGGTTCGCGGGAGCGACAGCCACCCGGTGATGGAAGGTTTGATCGTCGATATCACCGATCGCAAGGTGCTCGAGAATCAGTTGCAGCAATCGCGCCGCATGGAAGCCGTCGGGCGGCTTGCCGGCGGCATCGCTCATGATTTCAATAACCTGCTCACCATCATCAAAGGTTACGCGGAGATGGCGCTCAACCGGCCTGGCACCACGCCGGAACTTTCTACCGACGTTCATCAAATCGGAAACGCCGCCGAACGCGCCTCGACGCTGATCCGGCAGTTACTGGCCTTCAGCCGCAAACAGGTATTGCAGCCGAAACCGCTGGACTTGAACGCCATCGTGGAAAGCCTCGATAAACTTCTGAACCGTTTGATGAGCGCGGATATTCAGATGAGAACCGCGTGCAGCGCAAATATCGGAACGGTAAAGGCCGATCCCGCGCAGATCGAGCAGGTCATCATGAATTTGGTGGTAAACGCGCGCGACGCCATGCCCAGCGGCGGGCGGCTGACCATCGAAACGGCCAACGTCGACCTCACCGCCAACTACGCGCGCGATCACGTTACTGTGAAGCCTGGCGCTTACGTCATGCTCGCCGTCTCGGACACCGGAGTGGGCATGGACTCCGAAACGCAGGCGCATATCTTCGAGCCCTTCTACACCACGAAGGGCAGCGGCCGAGGCACGGGGCTGGGCCTTTCGACGGTCTACGGCATCGTCAAGCAGAGCGGCGGATATATCTGGGTTTACAGCGAGCCGGGCAAGGGCACTACGTTCAAAGTGTATCTCCCGCGCGTCGAGGAGCCGTTAGAGACGGCGCCAGCCAAATCGGAGAGCGCGATGGACCGGAAAGGAAGCGAGACCGTGCTCGTCGTTGAGGATGAAGAAGCCGTCCGCGAGCTGGCGCGCCGAATTCTCGCAGATCAAGGTTATTCCGTCCTGGTGGCAGGGAGCGCCACGGATGCCGAACAGATTGCGGCGAATGGCTCTCGCGAAATTCACCTGTTGCTCACCGATGTGGTGATGCCCGGCGTAAGCGGCCGCGAACTCGCTCGCAGGATCACGGCCCGCAACGGAAAAATGCAGGTGCTCTTCATGTCCGGGTACACGGACAACGTCATTGCTCATGGTGGCGTGCTGGAGGCCGGAGTTGCCTTTCTCCAAAAACCATTCACTCCTCGCGCACTAACGAACAAAGTGCGTGAACTCCTCGACCGGCCGGTTTCTGCGAAAAGATAAGCCCTTGCCCTCTTAATGAAGCCGTCGAAGAGAGAAGGAACGGGCATCGCAATTGCGCAGCTAGTTCGAATCGTCAGTGAGATTCCCCGAGGCGAATAGTTTTCCCCGTCGCCGCGGACTGCCGCGCCGCATCCAGGATTTCCGTAACCGTCACGTTGGTCTCCAGGGAAGAAAGTCCTTCCGGCTTGAGCCCGCCCAGAAGCACCGCTCGCAGATAGGAGACGGAATCCTCGTTCGCTTTTTGTAGCGGCTTGGCCTCGACAGAGGTTTCCTCTTTTTCGGGAAGCCGCACACGCAATGCGTCACGCCCGACAGTGATGGCGTAGCCCTTTTGCCCGTACACTTCCATGTCTTTTCTGGAGAACGGCCAATTCCAGGAAGCCTGGACAATCACCTGCGTTTTTGGATACGTCAGGATGATGGTCGCTTCATCATCCACGCGGGGATAGACATCCGGCTTGATCTGCTGTGTGACGGCGGTTACCGAGTCCGGCCGGCGGCCATTCATCAGCCAGGTCGCCAGGTCCGCGCCGTAGCATCCAAAATCGAAGAGCGCACCAGCGCCGTTTAGTTTGGGATCGGTCAGCCAGGCCAGAAATTCCGGCCCAACGTGGATTTCTTTCGGGCCGCTATGACCGTCATGGACGACAATCTTTCGAATGTCTCCGATCGCATTTTCATGCACCAGGTCGTAGGCCGCCTGATTGCTGCGATACCAGGTCGTCTCGTAATTCACCAAGACCTGAATCTTTCCGGAGCTCGCGGCCGTTTCGATGGCGCGCGCATCTTCGAAACTGACTGCCAGCGGCTTTTCCATCATTACCGTCACTCCATAACGCGCACAAATTTCCACCACGCGCCGATGATCATAGGTGGTGGTATAGGCGAGCACGGCTTGAGGATGGGTGGCCTTAAGCATTTCCTCAAGATCGGAATAGAGAATCTCCGGCTGCAAAGAATAGCGCTTCGCAAATTGAGCCGCGAGTTGATGATCGGCTTCGGCGATTCCCACAATCCGCAGGTCTGCCCTCTTTTGAAACTGATCGAAAAATCCGGAAGCGTGGCCATGCACAAGCCCGGCAAGCGCGACGCGCAGCGGCGGTTCTCCCTTGTTTGCCGCGGGCTTCGATTGAGCGCGCAATTCAGCCGTGGAGCAGCTCCACAGGATAAGCAGTCCCGGCAAGACAGCAGAAAGCAAAATTCGTCGCATAATTTTCCTTCAAGCCTCCGGTTTCTTGCGATGGATTGTAACTCAGGCTGACTCCGGCTGGTCAAAGTCCAATTGGGCTCTTATCACTGAGGTTTGGTGGGAGGATCGGCGGGCGATTCGGCGGCACCCTTTGGCTTCATGATCGTGGAGAGTGTCTCTACGTTGAATCTCCTGTAGTCCGAGTAACGCGTCACAACACTGGCCTTGATCCCTTTTACCAGCAGAAAGCGAACTCCGATGTGCGCCTCCATGTACGTCGGCAGCCACACCTCATTATTCACAAAGGCTTGTTCGTAAACGAAGCTCGTGCCTTTCTGCAGATTCACAAGCAGGCCGCCGGCAAATTTCATGTCGCCGACAAAATAAGCTTCCAGCCGCGCCACGTCGTGCGCTTTTTCGTCGACCCATACGACGCCGGCGAGTTTCTGCACGGCCTTTTCCACCAGCTTGTGCGGCTTGAATTCGGGGTTCGGCTCGAAATCGAAAACCAGCACATCCTGACCGCGGAAGCGCTCGCGGCGCGGATTCACAAACTGGGAGGCGCGCAGGAATACCTCGATCCCCGGTTCATCGCTTTCCCCGCCCTTCCCTTCTTCCTTGGCCTTCTCTTCTTTCGCTTCTTTTTTGGCTGCGCGCTTCTGGTGTTCCTCTATGCGTTTCCGCGTTTTCTCGTTTTCTTTTTTCTGCTCCGTTTCGCTCAGCGGTTTCCCGTCTTTTTTCACCAGCGTGGTGATCTCTTGCCCGTCGAGATAGAAAAACGTGTACTCATTCAACTCGCGCTTCTTCACTCTTCCGTCGCCCTCGAACTCCGTCTCTTCTTCCGATTGCGAGCCCGCGTAGTTCTCCTTGAGCTTGTCGATAGCCTTCTGGTTGTCGTCGATCTCTTTGAATAATGCCTTCAGGTCCGGCAATTTGACCTGCGACTTGATCGGAAAATCAAACACGCGTTCGCCGATGGTTCCATTGATGACCGCGCGCGTCACCGCAATATCGTACTTGTCGCTTCCGCGATGCAGTTCGATTTTGTACGGCAATTTCACTCCGTCAACGGTTTGATAGTCGTCGTACAAGATCCCTTCCTCGACCCCGCCGACCGTCGCCGCTTCCTTCACCAAGAGGTGGGTCTGCGGATCGAAAAACACCTGCCGCTTCATACCTGTTGCCGTGGTTACCTCTAGTTGCAGCGCGTCCCTTCCTCGCACCTGTGCATGCCCCACAAACACCAGCGTGATCTTGCTCTTCTTGAGATTCAGCAGCCGCGAGTTGTAATACTGCGCCGCCGCTTCCAATTGCATTCCTTCGGGACCCACCAGCGTGCCAAGCTCGCCAGCCGCAGTCTGATGCCATGCGGACTTTCCGTTGTACGCCTCGATCAGATTCTTTTCGCCCACCAGCAATTCCGAGTAGTAGCGATTCGGCAGCTTGGTATCCAGCGTGTACGTTCCGGTCTTCCCATCCTCGCTGGTGAAGGAGCCTTCCAGCGCCAGGGTCTGAATCCGGCCCAGCGCCCTGCTGCCGCCGGAGGCCTTCACGTACTGGTCCACAATCTTTCCGGCCTCCTGGCAAAGGGCATACGGAACCCAACCGGTCGAAGCAAAGACAGCGAGCGCAAGTAAACGCAGGGGCAGGACAGTATGGCGGAAGCGTGAGTTCATGGTGTTCACTGTCTAGAACGCAGTTTTCCGGGAATAGTTTCGTGAAAGTGCAAGAAAAAGTGAGTTTGGCTGGATGAATCGCCGCCCTATTCGTAACGCAAAGCCACCATGGGGTCAACCAGAGTGGCGCGGCGCGCAGGGAAAAACGATGCAGCGACGGCAACAAGGGTGAGGATCAGGGCGACACCCACGAAGGTGAGGGGATCGTACGCACTGACGCCGTAGAGAAAGCTCCGCAACAAGCGAGTCAGCGCCAAAGCGCCGAGTATACCGGCGCCCACGCCCGTAAGGGCGAGCCGCAAGCCCTCCCCGACCACAATGCGAAAAACATCTTCGGGCTGCGCGCCGAGTGTGACGCGAATGCCGATTTCGCTGGTCCGCTGCGTCACGGTGTAAGACATAACACCGTAAACGCCGACGCCCGCGAGAATGAGCGCCAGCCCGGCAAAAATTCCGATGAGCCAGGTACGAAAACGCGGCTGTGCAACCGTCGCAGCCATATTCTCTTCCATGGTGCGGACTCTTACGAGCGGCTGGTTGGGATCAATTTCCGCAAGCGCGCTGCGCAAGGCCGATGCTTGCAGCA
>WNFP01000292.1_pt1 | contig 36737 bp, 36 predicted proteins | sample 5400201 | NCBI WGS metagenome assembly WNFP01 (sample SAMN13153355, study PRJNA577476) | soil metagenome | isolation source: 115 cm saprolite under Madrone tree | place: USA:California | collected 2016-06-14 | reverse complement strand
ATACCAATCGCCCTAAGTTTTGACCGCTGCCCACTCCCGGGCGGTTATCGAGGTCACGCGGTCGCCATCGGCGAGGAACGCATTCCAAGCCTCGCAGCATGCCTCGACGATGTCCTCGTAGCTCTCCCAGACCCGCATGCTGAGCTGATTGCCACGCAGATACTCCCAGACGTTCTCGATCGGGTTGAGCTCGGGCGCGTAGGGCGGTAATCGAAGCAGGCTGACGTTGGCGGGCACACTCAGACGCTGCCCTGTCTGGTGCCAGCCTGCGCCGTCACAGATCGGCATGGCATGGGCGTTGGCGCTGACCTGCTTGGCGATCTCGGCCAGATGGATCGTCATCGCCTCGCTGCTGACCCAGGGCATGACGATGGCCGCACCGACGGCCCGCGCCGGGCAGATCGCGCCGAAGATGTAGGCGGAGTCATGGCGGTTGTCGCGAACCGCCGGCGGACGGGAGCCACGCGGCGCCCACAGGTATGACAGCGTAGCCTGCTGGCCGACGCGCGCCTCATCCTGGAACCAGACCTCGATCGTCTTGCCAGCCGCCTCCGGCGGCAGGATCTCGGCTACGCGGGCGGCGACGTTTTTTTAAAAGCCTCCTGCGCAGCGGCATCCTTCTTCGGCTGGTAGGGCCGCGGCTGCAAGCGCGTCAGCCCCATCCGTCGCAGCAACTTGCCCACCGTCCGCTCGTGCACCACCACCTCATAGCGCGCCTCGATCACCGAGCGCAGGTCGAGGCAGCGCCAACGTACCACGCCATCCTTGGCCAGCTCAGGGCCAGCAAGAACCAGGTCTTTCAGCTCCTGCATCTGGGCCTCCGATAGCACCGGGGGACGGCCGCTGCGGGGCGCATCGCTCAGCCCGGCGATCCCATCGGCGTTGTAGCGGTGCACCCAGTCCCGCAACGTCTGCCGATCCATCCCGCAGCTCGAGGCCGCCTCGGTGCGTGAGGCCCCCTCAAGCACTCGGGCAATGGCCAGAACCCGGCAGGCGACACGGCCATCCCGCCAGCGCGACGCTCGCTCCCGAAGCTCCGCCACCGACAACTCCAGCCGCCTCACCTCAATCCCACGTCCCATGATGCCCCCTTGCGAATCACGCCGCTCGCAACAGGCAATCGCAAATCAGGACAAACGGAAATCCCCAATCTCGCCGCGAGTCAGGAATTTCGGCGGTTGGTATAAGAACTCCGGGGCCGCTCCGTTGCGCTCGCTAAGGGCTTCACTGCGCGGCCCCTCCGCTCACCCGCACACCACCAATTTGCTGAACTTGACGCCCACAACTCGACAAGCCAAGCTTGACCACTGAGGACAAGCTTGACCATTGAGGAAAGGACTCCCGATGGCTCGTGAAAACCCTCGTTCGACGGCTCGGATCGCCAAGCATCCGATCCATCCGATACTCGTGCCTTTCCCGATCGTCTGCTTCGTCGGCACGCTTCTAACCGACCTGACCTATTGGCGGACCGCGGACATGATGTGGGCCGACTTCTCCGCATGGCTAGTGACCGTCGGCGTCATCATGGGTTGGCTCGCCGCGCTCGCCGGGTTGATCGATTTCCTGGGCGACCGGCTGATCCGCGAACAGGCGCCGGCATGGCCGCATGTCATCGGTAATGCCGTGGCGCTGGTCCTGGCGACGCTCAACATGCTGGTGCACACGCACGACGCCTGGACCTCGGTGGTTCCCTGGGGCCTGACTCTTTCGGCGCTCGTCGTGCTGATCCTTCTGTTCACCGGCTGGATGGGCTGGTCCATGGTCTACCGCCACCGCGTGGGAGTTGTCGCTCATGACTAAAGCACCTGCCGGAAAACGCCTGCGCGCGGCCCTGGCCTGCGCCACGGCGCTCACTCTTGCGGCCTGCAGCAAGGAGACGCCATTCGATGTCGCAAGTCAAATCGGGCCAAATCCGAATTTGCCCCCGCTTCAGCAATATCTGTTCCCGCCGATGCGTCTTGCGCGGGTCGTCGGCTGGAAGGAGGGCGAAAAGCCCACCGTCGCCGACGGTCTGAAAATCGAGGCGCTGGCGACCGGCCTCCAGCATCCGCGCTCGGTCTACGTTCTCCCCAACGGCGACGTCCTGGTGGTCCAATCGAGGCAGCCTTGGCCCGATCCGATCCACCGCCCGAAGGATCTGGTCATGCGCTGGATTGAGTCCTGGGTCACTTCGGGCGGCGACACCGGGCCGAGCAACCGCATAACGCTGCTGCGCGACGCTGACGGCGACGGCAAGCCTGAGACGCAAAGCGTCTTCCTCGATCACCTCAACTCGCCCTTCGGCGTGGCCCTGGTCGGCAACGACCTCTATGTCGCCAATACCGATGCGATCGTTCGCTATCCCTACACGACGGGCGATACGAAAATTACCGCGCCCGGCACCGTGCTGACAGCGCTTCCCGGCGGCCCCATCGACCACCACTGGACCAAGAGCCTGGTGGCAAGCCCGGACGGTTCGCTCCTTTACGTCGGCGTCGGCTCCAACAGCAACATCACCGAAAACGGCATGGGGGCGGAGATGAACCGCGCCGCCATCTGGAAGGTCGAGCGGGCAACCGGCCGTTGGCAAATCTTCGCGAGTGGCCTGCGCAATCCCAACGGCTTGACCTTCGAGCCGGAAAGCGGCGCGCTGTGGACCGTCGTCAACGAACGGGACGAGCTCGGCCCCAACCTCGTGCCCGATTACATGACCTCGGTGAAGGACGGCGGCTTCTACGGCTGGCCTTACAGCTATTGGGGCCAGCATCTCGACCCGCGCGTCCAGCCGCAGCGTCCGGATCTGGTCGAGAAGGCGATCGTTCCCGATTACGCGCTGAGCTCCCATGTCGCCCCTCTGGGGCTCGCCTTCTACACGGCGGACAGCCTTCCCCAGAAATACCGCGGCGGTGCCTTCGTCGGCGAGCATGGCAGCTGGGACCGCTACCAGTTCAACGGCTACAAGGTCGTCTTCGTGCCGTTCAGCGGCGGGCGTCCGAACGGCAAGGCCGAGGATGTCGTCACGGGATTTCTCAATGCGAACGGCGAAGCGTACGGCCGGCCGGTCGGGGTGGCAGTCGATAAAACCGGCGCCCTCCTGATCGCCGATGACGTCGGGAACACCGTCTGGCGCGTGACATCCACGGGCCAGTGAGGCGCGGCCCGCTGTCTGTCCAAAGGGCGGGGCCTATCCACTCTCGCACCTTTACGGGCACTTCGGGCTCGTACGTCTGACCCGGCTCGGGCACGACGTGTCATGGGTGACGGCGTGAAGTCTTGTCCGAGAGCCGGATGCGGTAGCTCCGCATGTCCGGTTCGATGAGCGGGGTGTGGAAACGGTGCCACGGTTGAACCAGTGAGGCACCGCCAGACGAAAGGGGCGGGAACAGATATGTTCGACCTACAGCCACCGCGCCACACCTCGACTCTAAACATCTCGGATATCCCGACCGCTGCGAGTGACGGCCGCTTACCGATCAAAAGCGGACTCTGGCAGGCCGCTCTTGCGCGTCTATGAGTTCGTGGCCTAATACTCGCGCGCCAGGTCGACCAGCGGGCTCATGGGCTGGCCCGCTTCATGGTGACGGATATTGGCGACGATATGCTTGGCTGCCGTCGGCGGCCAGGTGAGGCTGGCGTTGTGGGGCGTCAGGGTGACCTTGGGATGACGCCAGAAGGGATGGGTCGGCGGCAGCGGTTCCTCCGACACCACGTCGAGGGTGGCGTGGCCGACCTGGCCGCTGTCGAGGGCGGACAGCAGATCGCCTTCCACCACATGACCGCCCCGCGCCGCATTTATCACAAAGCTTCCCTGCGGCATTTGGGCGAACCGGTGCGCGTTCAGAATACCGGTGGTAGCGCTGGTCAGGGGCAGAAGGCAAACCACGATTTCGCTGCGGGCCAGGATTTCCGCCAGACCGTCTTCGCCGGTGAACGATTTCACCTTGGGGATTTGCTTCGGCCCGTTGCTCCAGCCGGCAACGTCGAAACCGAGAAGCGCCAGCTTCGCCGCAGCATCGCGGCCCAACACGCCGAGGCCAAGAATTCCGACACGCCGTTGCCAAGCCGGCGGGCTTTCGAGCTCGACCCATTCGGCGTGGCGCTGGAGGGCCTCCAGTTCCGGCATGCGTCGGTGATAGCGCAGCACGTGGAGCACGACATACTCGGTCATGCAGGTGGTGAGTGCCTGATCGACCATCCGAACGATGGGCACGCCCGTGGGCAGGTTCTTGTCGCGCAGCAGCTTTTCCACGCCGGCGCCCAGCGAGAAGATTGCCTTCAGCCGCGGATAATCCCGCAGCGTGCCCGGTTGATGGTGCCAGGCTAGGACATAGTCGATCTCCTCTACCGGGCCGCTTTCGGGCCAGACGCGGAATTCGAGGCTGGGGTCTTCGGCGCGAAAGGCGGCATGCCAGGCATCCGGCGCGCCCCAATTGCTGCAATAGAGAATCGCCATGTTGTCCCGCTGGTCGATGTGGTTGGTCAATTGTTCACGGCGTTGGTGGCGACGGCTTCCAGCGAGAAGGCAGCCGCCATCAGCGCCTTGGTGTAATCCTGCTGCGGCCGGTCGAACAAGCGATTCGCCGGGCCCTGTTCCACGATCTTGCCTTCCTTCATCACCACCACTTCGTCAGCCAGCGCGCGGATCACCCGCAGATCGTGGCTGATGAAGATGTAAGCCAGCTTGTGGCGTTGCTGCAGGTCGAGCAGCAGGTCCACGATTTGGGCCTGAACCGACATATCCAGCGCCGAGGTCGGCTCGTCTAGCACGATGAGCTTCGGTTTCAAGACGAGGGCGCGGGCAATGGCGATACGCTGACGTTGTCCGCCGGAGAATTCATGGGGATAGCGAAACCGGCTTTCTGGGTCCAGGCCGACTTCTTTCAACGCCCCGACGGCAAGGCCGTCGCGTGCCTCCGGGCTCAACCCAGGCTCGTGAACCGCGAGTCCTTCGCCGACGATCTCGGCAATGGACATGCGTGGCGAGAGCGAGCCGAAGGGATCCTGAAAGACGACCTGCATCTGGCGCCTGAGCGGACGCAGCGCCGTGCTCCCCAGCCCATCGATTGGCCGGCCGGCGAAACGGATCGCGCCGTTGCTTTCGATCAGGCGCAGGAAGGCGAGGCCGAGGGTCGTCTTGCCGGAGCCGCTCTCGCCCACCACACCCAGGGTATGGCCCTCATGGAGGGTGAAGGAGATGCCGTCGACGGCCTTGACATTGTCGGTGACCCGGCGCAGTAGGCCCGTCTTGATGGGATACCAGACCTTCAGACCATCGACCTCGGCGATCAGGGGGGTGCCCGCCGGGCCGGGCGCCGGGCGGCCCCGCGGTTCGGCTGCCAGCAGCTTGCGGGTATAGGCGTGGATGGGATTGGCAAAGACCTCCTCGACCGGGCCCTGTTCGACGATATGCCCCTCGGTCATGACGCAGACCCGCTCGGCCATCTTGCGTACGATGTTCAGATCATGGGTGATGAGGAGGAGGGCCATGCCGAGCTTGGCTTTCAGATCCTTCAACAGGCTCAGGATCTGGGCCTGGATGGTGACGTCGAGCGCCGTCGTCGGCTCGTCGGCAATCAGAAGATCGGGCTTATTGGCCAGCGCCATGGCGATCATCACCCGCTGGCGCTGCCCGCCCGACAATTCATGGGGAAATGCCCCCAGCCGCTTTTCCGCTTCGGGAAGGCCGACCAACTGCAGCAGTTCGAGGACCCGGCTGCGGACCAGATTCTCCGGCAGCTTCTTGTGCAGGGTCAGCACTTCGCCGATCTGCCGCTCAACTCGGTGCAGCGGGTTGAGGGAGGTCATGGGTTCCTGGAACACCATGGCGATGCGATTGCCCCGGATCTGGCGCAGGGGCTCCGCCGGCGCCCCGATCAGCTCCTCGCCGGCAAACCGGATGCTGCCCGCAGGATGGCGGGCCAGTGGATAGGGCAGAAGCTGCAGGATGGACAGCGCGGTCACGGTCTTGCCCGAACCGCTTTCGCCCACGATTGCCAGCGTCTCTCCTTTGCCGAGGGAAAAGCTGGCGCCTTCGACGGCAGGGACGGTATTGGTCCCGAAGGTTACGCCAAGGTCGCGCACCTCCAGCAGTTTCGCTGGCTCGCTCATGCGAGATTCTTGCGCGGATCGAAGGCGTCGCGCACCGCTTCGCCGATGAAGACAAGCAGCGTCAAGAGGCTGCCAAGGACGATGAAGCCCGTGATGCCGAGCCAGGGTGCCTGCAGGTTGGTCTCCGCCTGATGCAGCAGGTCGCCCAGCGAAGGCGAGCCGGGGGGCAGGCCGAAGCCCAGAAAATCGAGCGCCGTCAGCGTCGTCACCGCGCCCCCCATCTGGAAAGGCAGAAATGTGAGGGTCGAGACCATGGCATTGGGCAGCAAATGGCGGAACATGATGGTGGTGTTGCTGACGCCCAGCGCGCGTGCGGCACGCACATATTCCAAATTGCGCGCCCGCAGGAACTCGGCGCGCACCAGAGGTACCGGCCAAGTCCAGCTGATCAGCAGCATGATGCCCAAGAGCCACCAGAAATTCGGCGTCACCACGCTGGCCAGGATCATCAGGATGAACAGCGTCGGCATAGAGCCGAAAATTTCCAAGAACCGTTGAAACACGAGATCGACCTTGCCGCCGAAATAGCCCTGCAGGGCCCCGGCGGCGATGCCGATGGGGGTGCAGAAGAGCATCAGCGTCAGACCGAACAGCACCGATATGCGATAGCCGTAGATCACCCGAGCGACCACGTCGCGTGCCTGGTCGTCGGTGCCCAGCCAGTTCTTGGCATCCGGCGGCGTCGGGGAGGGCGCCGAGAGATCGAGCACGGCGGTATCGTAGCTGTAGGGAATTGGCGGCCAGATCACCCAGCCCTTGGCCTTGATCAGGCCGATTACATAGGGGTCTTTGTAGTCGGCCGTCGTCTCGAAGTCGCCGCCGAAAACCGTCTCGGGGTAGTCGGCCAGGATCGGCATATAGAAATGCCCGCCGTAACGGACGAGGAGGGGGCGGTCGTTGGCGATGAAATCGGCGAACAGGCTGACGAGGAAGAGGCCGAGGAAAACCCACAGCGCCCAGAAACCGCGCCGGTTGGCGCGAAAGGCGGCCAACCGGCGCCGGTTGAGCGGTGACGTTCTGAGACGCAAGAAGCCGCGCCGCGCCTGTCCCTCGATGGCCGCAGCGCTCATGTCGCCCGTCTTTCGAAATCGAGACGAGGATCGACCAGGGTATAGGTGAAATCGCCGATGATGTTCATCAGCAGCCCGAGAAGGCCGAAGACGTAGAGATTGGCGAACAACACCGGATAGTCGCGGCGGATCAGGGCGTCGTAACCGAGCAGGCCCAGACCATCGAGGGAGAAGATGATCTCGATCAGCACAGCGCCGCCGAAAAGGATGCCGATGAAGGCGGCGGGAAAACCGCCGATGACGATCAGCATGGCATTGCGGAATACATGGCCATAGAGCACGCGCCGCTCGGTCAGGCCCTTGGCGCGCGCCGTCATCACATATTGCTGATTGATCTGCTCCAGGAAGGAGTTCTTGGTCAGCATGGTGAGGGTGGCAAATGCGCCGACCGACATGGCCGTCAACGGCAGCACGAGATGCTTGAAATAATCGAGAATCCGCGCCGGCCAGGAGAGGTCGTGCCAATTGTCGGAGACGAGTCCCCGCAAGGGAAACCAGTTGAGATAATGCCCGCCGGCGAAGACGACGATCAGCAGGATGGCGAAGAGAAAGGAAGGAATGGCGTTGCCGACGATGATCGCCGTGGTCGTCGCCGAATCGAACCGCATGCCGTCGCGCACTGCCTTGGCGATCCCCAGGGGGATGGAGATCATGTACGTGATTAGAGTCGTCCAGAGCCCGATGGAGATCGAGACCGGCATCTTCTCGATCACCAGTTCGACCACCGTAGTATCGCGATAGAAGCTCTTGCCGAAGTCGAAGGTGGCGTATTTGCGCAGCATGATGAGGAAGCGCTCATGGATCGGCTTGTCGAAGCCATAATACTTCTTGATCCGTTCAATGAAGGCCGGGTCGAGGCCGCGGGCGCCGCGATAGGTGCCCGCTTGCCCCCCGCTCGAAGTGATGGCTGTGCTGCTCGACACCTCGCTGCCGCCACCGGTGATCCGCGCCCCGGTCGCCTGGACGTTGCCCTGGATCTTGGCCAGCAGCTGCTCCACCGGTCCGCCCGGTGCCACCTGGATGATGAAAAAGTTGAGCGCCAGGATGCCGAGCAGCGTCGGCACGATCAGCAGCAGCCGGCGGATGAGATAGGCGAGCATCGGCCGTCTCAGTTCCGTCCGCGCTCGCTCAGCACCTTGTCCTTCGCTGCGTCGATCCACCAGGCGTCGAGGCCGGGACTATAGAGCGGCGGTTTCGACGGCATGCCGAAGCGGTTCCAATAGGCTATTCGCGCGGCGGAAAGGTGGAAATGGGGGATGACGAAGTAGTTCCACAGCAGCACCCGGTCGAGAGCGCGCGTGCGGGTAATGAGTTGGGCACGATCCGGCGTGGCGATAATCTGATCGATCAGGATATCGATGGCCGGATCCTTGATGCCGATGATGTTCGGGCTGGCCGGCGTGTCGGCGGCCGCCGAGCCCCAGTAATAGCGCTGCTCATTGCCCGGCGAGAGCGACTCGCCGAATCCTCCGACGACCATGTCGAAATCGAAGGTCTGGATGCGCTGCTGGTATTGGGTATCGTCGACTGTGCGCACGCTGGCGTCCACGCCCAGCCGCTTCAGATTCTGCGCGAAGGGTAGCGAGATGCGCTCGAACAGGGGATTGCTGAGCAGGATCTCGAAGCTGAGCGGCTTGCCCGTATCCTTGTTCACCCGCTTGCCGTCCTTGATGATCCAGCCGGCGGCGTCGAGGAGTGCCGCCGCCGTACGCAGATTGGCCCGGTTGTTGCCGCTGCCGTCAGTTACCGGCAGCTTGAATTCCTGGGTGAAGACCTCATCGGGAATCTTCCCGCGCAACGGCTCCAGGATCTTCAGCTCATCGGCGGAAGGCAGGCCGGTCGCTGCCAGTTCCGAATTGTCGAAGAAGCTCTTCGTGCGGAAGTATTGCCCATAGAACAAGGTCTTGTTGCTCCACTCGAAATCGAAGGCATAACCCAACGCCTGGCGCAGGCGCCGGTCCTTGAACATGTCATGGCGGATGTTGAAGACGAAGCATTGCATGGGGGCGGGACTGTGATCCGGGATCTTGGTCAAGATCAGGCGCCCGTCGGCCTTCGCCGGGGTTTCATAGCCTGTCGCCCAGACCTTGGCGCTGGATTCGATGGTGTAGTCGAAGGCGCCGGCCAGGAAGGCGATATGCGCCACATTCGGATCCTTGTAGTAGTCGATGCGCATCACGTCGTAATTGTCGCGGCCCATCTTGACCGGCAGTTTCCAGCCCCAATAGTTCGGATCGCGGCGATAGACGATGTAATGCGGGGACTCGAAAGAATCGACCTTGTAGGGCCCGCTGCCCAGCGGCGGGATCAGGGTCGTGTTCTCGAAGGTCTTGCCCTCCCAATAGTGTTTGGGCAGCACGGGTAATTGTCCGAGGATCTGGGCGAGTTCGCGGTTGTTGCCGTTCTTGAAGGTGAATTTCACCTTGAGCGGGGCCAGCGCCTCGACCTTGGTGACATCGGCGTAGTAGAGCGCGTATTGCGGATCACCCTTTGTACGCAGGATGTTGAAGGTGAAGACCACGTCGTCGGCGGTGATGGGCTTGCCGTCCTGCCAGCGTGCTTCGGCTCGCAGGTTGAAAGTGACCCAGGACCGATCCTCGGGAATCTCGGCGGATTCGGCGATCAGGCCGTATTCCGTGTCCGGCTCGTTTGGATTGGGCACCATCAGGGTCTCGAACAGCGCGCCGATGCCCGAAGCGGCGACCCCCTTGAAGGAATAGGGATTGAAGGTATCGAAACTGCCCACCGTCGCCAGATGGATCTCCCCGCCGCGAGGCGCGTCCGGATTGACCCAATCGAAATGCTTGAAGTCTGGTCCGTATTTCGGCTCCCCCAGCAGCGCCAAGGCATTGACCGTATGGACAGGGCTGTCGGCCTGGCCGGCCCGAGCGAATAAGAGGGGGGAGCAAAGGGCGAGCAGGAGGGGAAGCAGGTGGGCTAAACGCATCGGGACTCCTCAGGCGATTCCGGGGGCGATTCAGATCGTCGAGTATACGCATTACGAGCGCGTCGTTCGATGCCGACGCATGGGGTCCGTCGCGTGGTGCGATCCTGCTCCGATTATCTCGTCCAGGGTCCTGATTCACCTAACATTTCGGTGAGAATGGGGTGCGGCCGGCGAGACCGCGGTATCAACCTCGCCCGGTTGCCTTCCGGCCGGCCGGCGGCTAGGGTCCGCGGCTCTTTCCTCATGTTCCTCCCGGGGGCCATTCGTGAGCCGCAAGATCAAAGCCGTCACCTTCGACTTATGGGACACCATCGTCCATGACGATTCCGACGAACCCAAGCGCAAGGCCAAAGGCCTGCGGACCAAGAAGGCCGAACGGCGCCACCTGCTCTGGCAGGCGCTTGATCGCCACAAACCCATCGGCCAGGCGGAGGTGACCCTTGCCTATGACGTTGCGGACGCTGCTTTCAATCGCGTCTGGCACGACCAGCATGTGACCTGGCGCATCGGCGAGCGGCTGGAAGTGGCGCTCAAGGGCCTCGGGCGAAGCCTGCCGGCGGAGGATTTCGCCGAGGTGGTTCGCCAGCATGAGGATATGGAGGTCGAAATCCGGCCCGATCTCATTCCCGGAATATCCGAGGCGCTGACCCAGATTCACGGCCGCTATCGGACCTGCGTCGTCTCCGACGCCATTGTCTCCCCGGGCAGCGCCTTGCGCCGCCTGCTCGCCAGCTACGACCTGACCCGGCATTTCGACGGCTTCGCCTTTTCCGACGAGGTGGGCCATTCCAAACCCCATCGCTCCATGTTCGAATCGGCTGCCCGCCAGATGGGGGTGGCCATGGAGGAGATGGTCCATATCGGCGATCGCGATCATAACGACGTCAAGGGACCCCAGAAGCTGCGCATGAAGGCGATCCTCTTCATCGCCACCCGCGCCGTGGACAGGGACAAGACCCGCGCGGACGCCGTCTGCGAGCGCCATGCCGACTTGGCCGGAATCATCGACCGGCTGGCTGGCTGAACGATCCGGGTTCCTGATGGCCATTGCCAGTGCCGCCGGTTTTGCCGCCCTTCGCAATCGCGATTTCGCCTTCTATCTCTCGGCCTCGTTCCTCGCCACCGTCGCCCTGGCGATGCAGAGCGTGGCGCTGGGCTGGCAGATCTATTATCTGACCGGCCGGCCCTTCGATCTGGGGCTGGTGGGCTTGATGGAGTTTCTGCCCGCCTTCTGTCTGGCGCTGGTGAGCGGCCAGATCGCCGATCGCTTCGATCGGCGATTGGTTCTTTTCCTTGCGATCCTGGCAGAAGCCGTCGCCGCTTCGGCGATGGTGGCGATGGTGGCGCTGGACCGCATCTCGGTGGGCGGCATCCTGTCGGTGGCCTTCGCCTTCGGCGTGGTGCGCGCCATCTCCACCCCGGCCCAGCGGGCCATGATGCCGAATCTGATCCCGCCTGACGATTTTCCCAGCGCCGTTGCCTGGTCGGGAATCGCCTGGCAGATCGCCACCATCGGCGGCCCCGCCTTGGGCGGCTGGCTCTATGCCCTCGGCCCCACCGTGGTCTATGGCGCCACCACCTTCGCGCTGCTGGCCGGGGCATTCGCCGTCTCAATGCTGCACCCGCAGCCGGCCACATCGGCGGCAGGCGAGCGGGCAACCCGCGAATCGCTCCTGGCCGGCGTGGCGCTGATCTTCAGCAACAAGGTACTGCTGGGCGCCATCTCGCTGGATCTCTTCGCCGTGCTGTTCAGCGGGGCGGTGTCCCTGCTACCGGTCTTCGCCAAGGATATCCTGCAGGTAGGTCCGGAAGGCTTGGGCATTCTGCGCAGCGGTCCGGGCCTGGGGGCAGTGGGCATCGCGCTCGCCCTGACCCAATGGCCGCTGAAGCGCCATATAGGGCGCCGGCTGTTTATCGCCGTAGGCATCTTCGGGCTTGCCGCCGTTTCCTTCGGCCTCTCGCGCAACTTCTGGCTTTCCTTCGCGGTGCTGATGGTTCTTGGTGCCGCCGACAACGTCAGCATGTATGTGCGCGGCTCCATCGTGCCGCTGGCCACACCCGACGCGCTGCGCGGCCGGGTAGTGGCGGTGGAATCGGTTTTCATCGGGGCCTCGAACGAGCTCGGTGCCTTCGTGGCCGGAACGGGCGCTGCCTTGGTTGGTCCGATTGTGGCCGTGGTGGTCGGCGGAAGCGTCACCCTGACGGTGGCCCTCCTCTGGTCCTGGCTGTTCCCCAGCTTGCGCCGGGCCGATCGCATGGAATCGGTCCGCGCCGACTTTCCGGAAGTTTGGCTCGACGATAGACTGAGTGCCGAAAATTCAAAGGAGAGAGCGACATGAAGGGCACCACCAACGGCCAGAAACGGGGCCGCGCGCGCTTTCTGGTGATCGACGGCTATCATCAGGCGGGCCGTGCCGAACTGGTCGCCGGCGGCGCTTCGGCGGCGGGCGATCTCTATATCCGCATGCTGCAGAAATGCCTGCCCGCGGCCGAATGCGATGTGGTTCATCCCGCCGACCCGGGCGCCAGCCTGCCCAAGGGCGCTGCCCTCGAGCAATACGATGGGATCGCCTGGACGGGCTGCAGCCTCACCATCTACGAGGACGATCCGCGGGTCGGCCCGCAGATCGAGCTTGCGAAGGCCGCCTTCGAGTCACGCGTGCCGAGCTTCGGCAGCTGCTGGGCGGCGCAGATCGCGGTTGCCGCGGCCGGCGGCATCGTGCGGGCCAATCCGCGCGGCCGCGAGATGGGCGTGGCGCGCAAGATCGCGCTGACGCCCGAGGGTCGCGGCCATCCCCTCTATTTCGGCAAGAGCAGCGTGTTCGACGCCTTCATCAGCCATGTGGACGAGATCACCCATCTGCCGGCTGGCGCGGTGCTGCTGGCATCCAACGCCTTCACCCATATCCAGGCCGTGGCGGTCACCCATAAGGGCGGCCAGTTCTGGGGCCTGCAATATCATCCAGAATACAATCTGCACGAGCTGGCACGACTCACCTTCTGCCGGATCGCCAAGCTGGTCTCCCTCGGATTCTTCCGCGATGGCGAGGCGGCGACGAACTACGTCGACATGCTGGAAGTCCTGCACCAGGACCCCAGCCGCAAGGACATCGCCTGGATGCTGGGCATCGACGACGACGTGATGAACGAAGACGTGCGCCTGACCGAAGTGCGCAATTGGATCGATCGCCTGGTGTTGCCGAGCATCCGGCATTAAGGCGCTGGAGAACCACGGGCGGAGGCTTCGACAACACTCTCTCCCATTTATTCCCCACCCACTCGATGGGCGCGGGCTAATTGGAGTGGCGCGGGAGGGAGAGCGTGGTTCGAGACGTTCAGCCCTGAATGAGCTTCAATGCCGCCTCATGCATCCGCCGGTCACCGGCGGCGAGCACCTTGTCGCCGGAATGGAGGCCCAGCGTGCGGCCTTCCCAATCGGTGATGACACCGCCGGCACCCTCGACGACGGGAACCAGCGGCAGGAAATCGTGGATGCCGTTATTGGCTTCCACCACCAGATCGTGGAAGCCCGAGGCGATCAGGCCGTAGGCGTAGCAATCGGCGCCGTAGAGGGTGAGGCCCGCCTGGCGCCGGACGCGATGGAAGGCCGCCTCGGCTTCATCGCTTCCGAACATATGGGGCGAACTGGCGCTGAGCACGGCGCGGCCCAGATCGGCGCAAGGGCGCACCTTGACGGGCTGGCCCTGGAATGTGGTCGGCCGGCCGGCGAATCCGATCCAGCGCTCACCGATGGCCGGGTGGTCGATGACGCCCAGGATCGGTTTGCCGCGATGGAGGAGTGCGATCAGCGTCCCGAACAAGGGCCGCCCGGTAATGAAGGATTTGGTGCCGTCGATGGGATCGAAGACCCAGACGTATTCCGCATCGGCCCGCTCGGCGGGAAACTCCTCGCCGATCAAGCCATGGTCGGGATAGGCCAGCTTGACCATCTGACGCAGCGCCGTCTCGGTTTCGCGGTCGGCGATGGTGACGGGGCTGTCGTCGGCCTTGGTGATGATCTCCACCGAGGTTCGAAAATAGCGGCGCACGATCTTGCCGCTCGCATCGGCCAAGCGCTCGGCCAAGGCGACGAATTCTGCCGGGCAATTCATTTGCAGCCTAGGGCAGCGGGACGGGTGAATCCGATTGCTGGCGCAGCCAGGCGATCACATCGGCGCGATCCTGCGGCTTCGGCAGGCCGGGGAAGGTCATCTTCGTCCCCTTCACATCGTTCTTGGGGGAGGCGAGGAAGGCATCCAGCTCCTCGAAGGTCCAGATCTTGTCTTTGCGCGCCTGCATGGCCTCCGAGAAGGCGTAGTTCGGCACTTCCGCTGGATGCGCGCCGACGATGCCCCAGAGATTGGGTCCCACCTTGTTGGGCCCGCCCTTGGTGAAGTCGTGACAGGTCGTGCATTTCTTGGCGATCAACTCGCCCTTGGCGGGGTCGGCCGTCTTCAGCCGTTCGGCTATAGGCACTACCGCTGTCGTTTCGCTCGCTGTTGGGGCGGTCGCCGCAGCCGCCGGTTGTGTCGAAGCGGCGGCAGCCGGCGCCGCGGTGGCCGATTTGGCTGCCTCCGCGGCCTTCTGCGCGGCGGCGATGTCGGCCTCGCTGGGCAGCGCTACAGGCTGGTCCGAGAGGGTGCGCAGCCAGGCGATCACATTGGCGCGGTCCTGCACTTTCGGCAGGCCGGGGAAGGTCATCTTGGTGCCGGGCACAACCTTCTTCGGCCCGGCGAGGAAATCGTTGAGCTCCTCATAGGTCCAGGTCTTGGACGCGCGGGCCTTCATTGCATCGGAGAAGGCGTAGTTCGGGACCTCCGCCGGGTGGGAGCCCACGATGCCCCAGAGGTTGGGTCCGATCTTGTTGGCGCCGCCCTTGGTGAAGTCATGGCAGCTCGTGCATTTCTTGGCGGTCTCCTGGCCGGCGGCGGAATCCGCCTTGGCCAGCAAGGGCGATACCGGTTCGATCGCCGCCGGGGCCGCGGGGGCCGCGGGTGCTGCCGCCGTTTCGCTGCCCGTGCTTTCGCCGCCCTGGCGCTCCGGATTTACCAGCTCATGGGCGACGAAGCCCGTCACCATCGCCACCAAACCGGCCACGAGAATGGCGCCGGCGATCTTGTTCATTTCCAGCGATGCCATGCAGAAGACCCCGTCGAAAAGCCCGCCAAACGCTCATCCGGGCGGCGGCGGAATGTAACGGCTTCGGGGCGGGCTGTCCAATGGACGGCCACCCGGTTCGAGGGCTGAATTTCCGGGTTTTCCCTGCCCTTTCGCAGGGATATGGTGCGCCTTCCTAAATCGCCGGGCTTGGCCATATTTCGCTCGCGCGGCAATATGTCGCGCCCGTTATCCCAATGATCGATCGCCGTCGCACGCGGGCTGGCGACGGCAGGCAACAACGGCCCGGCAGGACAGATGAAACCCCTCGTCGTCATCCCCGCGCGAATGTCCGCGGCCCGCCTGCCGGGCAAGCCGCTGGCCGATATTCATGGCGTGCCCATGATCGTCCATGTCTGGCGACGCGCGACGGCGGCCAATGTCGGCCCCGTGCTGGTAGCGGCCGGCGATTCCGCGATCGTCGCGGCGGTGGAAGCCGCCGGCGGATGCGCCTTACTGACTCGGCCCGATCATCCCTCGGGCTCCGACCGGGTATGGGAAGCGGTGGAGATCGCCGATCCCCACGGGCATCACGACGTCATCGTCAATCTACAGGGGGACCTTCCCATGCTCGATCCGGCGGCTTTGGTCCGCGTGCTGGAACCTCTCGCCGAATCCGCTGTCGATATCGCCACCATCGCCATCGAGATTCATGACGAGGCGGAACGCGACAATCCCAACATGGTCAAGGCGGTGGCGGCACTCGGCCCCGATAATCCCATCGCCCAAGCCCTCTATTTCACCCGCGCCCGCTGCCCCGCAGGTGCGGGTCCGCATTTCCACCACATCGGCATCTACGCCTATCGCCGCGCGGCCCTCCAGCGCTTCGTGCAATTGCCACCCGGCAAGCTGGAGCAATGGGAAAAACTGGAACAGCTGCGGGCGCTGGCAGCGGGCATGCGCATCGACGTGGCCCTCGTTGACATGGCACCCTTCGGTGTCGATACTCCGGCCGATCTTGAGCGCGCCCGCGCGCTGCTGAAACCCCAAAAACCGTCTCCAAACCCACAACGGCCATGAGCGATCCCGCCCTCACCATCGCCTTCCAGGGAGCGCCCGGCGCCTATTCCGATCTGGCCTGCCGCACGGCCCAACCGGCGATGACGACACTGCCTTGCGCCACGTTCGAGGAAGCCTTCGCGGCCGTGCGCGAGGGGCGTGCGGCACTTGCCATGATCCCCATCGACAATTCGGTCGCGGGCCGGGTGGCCGACATCCATCACCTGCTGCCCGATTCCGGCCTGCATATCGTCGGCGAGCATTTCCAGCAGGTGGTGCATCACCTGCTGGCGCCCAAGGGCGCCGCCATCGCCGGGCTGAAGACGGTGCATAGCCACGTCCATGCCCTGCCCCAATGCCGGCGCATCATCGCCGAACTGGGCCTGAAGGCCATCGTCCACGCCGATACGGCCGGCGCGGCCGCCGACGTGGCGGCGCGCAACAATCTCAGCGAGTCTGCTATCGCCTCGGAACTGGCGGGCCAGATCTATGGCCTGGTCTCGCTACGCGCCGACGTGGCGGATCTCAAGAACAACACGACCCGCTTCGTCGTCATGCGCCTCGAGCCGCTGGATCCCGATCCTGCTGCCGGGCCGGTCATCACCAGCTTCGTCTTCCGCGTGCGCAGCGTGCCGGCGGCCCTCTACAAGGCGCTGGGCGGCTTCGCCACCAACGGCGTCAACATCACCAAGCTGGAGAGCTATATCGTCGACGGCGGCTTCACCGTCGCCCAGTTCTATGCCGATATCGACGGCCACCCCGATCAGCGGCCCGTGCGCCTGGCGCTGGAGGAGCTGAGCTTCTTTTCCCGCGAGGTGCGCATCCTGGGTGTCTATCCGGCCAGCGCCTTTCGCCGCGGCGTCTGAAAAAATCGGCCGCTCTGCAAGAATTCGACTTGCAGTGCGGCAGGTTTGTCTTAGATTGCGTAACAGACGCACGCGCACGTGCCTATGGCCCTAGTGGTTATGCTACGACGTTTGGCGTCCTTTGTTGGTTTGCCCGGTCCGATGGCCGAAACCTTTGAGGGACTTCGAGATGGTTGTAGCGCCCGTTGGGTCTGCCTTCCTCTCAACTGAAGCTGCACGAACAGCCGTTGCCGATGCTCTCGGCCGCGGCTGGGTTTCGCTGTCGCCGGCCGGGCCCTTCAGCGGCAAGGAAACCAAGCCATGACGATTCTCGTTCTTCAGCACTGCCCTGTAACGCCCGTCGGACTCGTGGGCGATACTTTGCGCGAACGCGGCGCCACTCTCGATATCCGCATGCCCCATCACGGGCAGCCGATGCCGGAATCGCCCGATGGCTTCGACGGCTTGGTGGTCCTCGGCGGACCCCAGCATGCGGGCGACGATGAAGGCTGCCCCGCATTTCCCCCCATGCTGGACCTCATCCGGCGATTTCATGAGCAGGCCAGGCCCGTGCTCGGCGTCTGCCTGGGCGCCCAGCTCATCGCGCGCGCCTTCGGCGGCGCGGTATGGCCCTTCGGCGATCTCGAGATCGGTTATCTGCCGGTACGCCTCACGCCGGCGGGGCGGCGCGATCCTCTGCTGAAAGGGCTGCCGGTCGAGACCCGGATCATGCAGTTGCATGAGGACAGTTACGATTTGCCGGCCGGCGCCGTGCGGCTGATGTCGAACGGCGTCTGCGCCAACCAGGGGCTTCGCATGGGGCGGACCACCTATGGCTTTCAGTTCCATTTCGAGGTGACGAAAGCCGATGCGCGGAATTTTCCCCGCGACTGCTGGACCTCGCTGGAACGCCATTACGGCGAGCTGGCGGAACTTGTCGCCGCCGATGTCGTAGCCTCGGTCGAGGCGCATTTCGAAGAAGGCGCGGAGTTTTGCCGGACCCTCACCGATCGCTGGCTCGATCTCGTCGCCGAACGCCGCGCCTGGGCCGAACGCCCACATCGGGTTCGGCGTAGGGCTTAGCGATTAGGTGCCCCGCTGTGGGGCGGGTTCCGGTCGGGGTTGTTCCAGCGCTCGTTCTTTCGCGCTACGTCGCCTTCAGCCAATCTTCGACCAACCGCCGTGCGATCGAATCGCGACGAGGCAGGCGGAAGGTTTCGTTCTCCGGGGAGGCGAGCAGCTCGGCCCTGGTGAACCAGCGCGCGGTTTCCAATTCCTCGCCGTCGATGGTCAAGCGATCGTCGAGCGCGCGGGCGCTGAAGCCCAGCATGATCGAGGCCGGGAAGGGCCATGGCTGGGAGGAGTGATAGGCGACGTCGGTGATCGCGATGCCGGCTTCCTCGCCCACCTCGCGCCTGACTGTATCTTCCAGGCTCTCCCCCGGCTCGACGAATCCCGCCAGCACCGAATGCATGCCGGGCGGCCATTGCTTCTGCCGGCCGAGAAGGATCCGGCCCTCATGTTCGATGCGCATGATGACGGCGGGATCGGTGCGCGGGTGATGCTCCGCCCCACAGGCCGGATTGGTGCAGCGGCGCAGATGGCCCGCCTCCCGGCTTTCGGTCGGGCTGCCGCAGACGCCGCAGAAGCGGTGGCGCTGGTGCCAATAGACCAGGCCGCGGGCATAGGCCAACAGGCCGCCCTGGCTGCGTTCGATGATCGGGCCCACGCTGCGCAGATCGGCAAAACGCGTCCCCGGCAGGGGTGGCGGTTCCTCGCGATCGGAAAGGTCCAAGGCGAAATGGGCGACATCGCCCATGAGGCCGAGCAGGGCCACGTCGCGAGCATCGGTCAGCAGCGATTCTGCCTCGCCGCGCGCGAGCAAGGCCGCGGTTGGGGTTTCCTCGTCGCGCAACAGATTCTGCCCACGCCAGACCGGCAGCAGGCGACTTTTGGGGTCGGCCAATTGACGGGCGAGCCAGCCCGCATCGCGTCGGTGCGCGCTCGCCCGGTCGAGGGCCGAAATGACGTAGAAATTGGCATCCTGCATGGCCGGCAACCTCGCATGGCCGATGCATCTGCTGCAATCCGTCTTGTCGGCCTTGGGGCAAGGTTAACGCCGGAAGCATTCGGTGGGGTGGCGCAGATTGCTACTTTTGCGGCATAATGGGGCGGCGGCCACGAATTGGTTTGCCGACTCATGCCCTATTACATCCTGATCCTGTTGATCGAAGTCGCCTGCATCGCCCATATCATGCGCACAGGGCGCGAGCGGTTCTGGATCTATATCGTTCTCTTCCTGCCGATGGCGGGCATGCTCGCCTATCTCGCGGTCGAGATCCTGCCGGACGTCTTGGGCAGCCGCACCGCCAATCGTCTCAATCGCAAGGCCACCTCGGTGCTGGATCCCGAGCGCGGTTTGCGCTTGCGCCTGGCCGAGCTCGAGCGCGCCGACACGGCCGAGAACAGGCGCCTGCTGGCCGAAGAACATATCGCGAGAGGTGAATTTGCCGAGGCGGTGAAACTGTATGAAGTCTCTCTCGTGGGTGTCCACGCCGATGACGTTGCCCTGTTGATGGGTCTGGCGCGGGCCAAGATCGGGACCCAGGATTACGCCGGCGCGCTGGCCGCGCTTGACCGGCTGCGCGCGGCCCATCCCAAGTTCCAGTCCAGCGAGGGGCATCTCATCTATGCCCGTTGTCTGGAAGGCCTGGGCCGCGATGACGAAGCTGAATCGGAATATGCCGCCCTGGTAGCCTATGCCCCCGGCGAGGAGGTGCGCTGCCGCTACGGCCAATTGCTCATGCGTCGCGGCAGGAGCGCCGAAGCCCGATCTATCTTCGCCCAGATTCTGAAATACGCCGGGCAAGGGTCCCGTCGCTATCGGCGCGATCAACAGGTCTGGATCGAGGCGGCCGAGCGCGCGCTGGGCGGCAATTGAGGATGCCTTTGCCTCGCCCCAACGCCGGGCCCGCGCACAAGCCCGGAATGCCCCTTGCATGGCCTTTCCCGAGGACCGATATTGGGGCCGGGAGGCTGGCGGCGGACGAGTGTCTCGCCAACCCGGTCAGGTCCGGAAGGAAGCAGCCGTAACGAGTTTCCACGCGGGTCGTTGTCCGGTCTCCCACCGTTCCCCCATCGGCGCCTGCATGACAGACCAGACGACATCAACCACGCCGTATCGCGTCCTGGCGCGCAAGTATCGGCCGGCGACTTTCGCCGACATGATTGGCCAGGATGCCCTGGTGCGCACCTTGACCAATGCCATCGCCAGCGGTCGCCTGGCCCAGGGCTATATGCTGACGGGCGTGCGCGGGATCGGCAAAACGACGACGGCGCGCATCCTCGCCCGCGCCTTCAATTGCATCGGCCCCGACGGCAAGGGCGGGCCCACCGCCACGCCCTGCGGGCAATGCCGCCACTGCCTGGCGATCGCCGAGGATCGCCATATGGACGTGATCGAGATGGATGCGGCGAGCCGCACCGGGGTGGGCGATATCCGCGAATTGATCGAGGGCGTGCGCTATGCCCCGGTCGAGGCGCGCTTCAAGATCTACATCATCGACGAAGTGCATATGCTGTCGCCCAACGCCTTCAACGCCCTGTTGAAGACCCTGGAGGAGCCGCCCTCCCACGCCAAGTTCATCTTCGCCACCACCGATATCCGCAAGGTGCCGGTGACGGTGCTCTCGCGCTGCCAGCGCTTCGATCTGCGCCGCGTCGATGCCGCGAGGCTCGCCGATTTCTACGCCAAGATAGCTGCGGCCGAAGGCACCAGGCTGGCGCCGGGCGCCTTGGCGCTCATCGCCCGGGCCGCCGACGGTTCGGTGCGCGACGGGCTGTCTTTGCTGGACCGCGCCCTGGCGCTGGCCGAGGGCGAGATCGGCGAGCAGCAGGTGCGCGACATGCTGGGGCTTGCCGACCGGAGCCAGATGTTCGATCTCTTCGATCTGCTGATGAAGGGCGAAGGGGCGCCCGCCTTGGCCTTGCTGGCCGATCTCTATCAATCCGGCGCGGATCCGGCTCTGCTGCTTCAGGATCTGCTCGACCTCACCCATTGGCTGACCCGCATCAAGCTGGTGCCGGAGACCGCCGAGGATCCCGCCGCCTCGGAGATCGAGCGCCGGCGCGGGCGCGAAATGGCCGGCAAGCTGTCGCTGCCGATCCTGGCGCGCTGCTGGCAGATGCTGCTGAAGGGCCTTGGCGAAACCCAGAATGCGCCGTCGCCACTCCAGGCCGCGGAGATGGCGCTGATCCGCCTGATGCATGCGGCCGAGATGCCGCCGCCGGGCGAACTGGCGCGTCGCCTTCTGGAGACTGCGCCCGCCGCTGCCCCAAGCGCCACCTCATCTCCCGCAGCTGCATCGCCGCCGCCATCGCGGCCGTCGGCCATGGCAGTGGGCGAGAGCGGGGCGCGAAACCAGCCCGCGCCGATTCAGGCGGCGGGCCTGCCGGCGGTTTCGCCGAAACCGGCGAGCATGCCCGAGAGTTTCCTGGAGGTGGTGAGTCTGGCCGATGAGCAGGGCGATCTGATCCTGCGCACCAATCTGGCCCGCCATGTCCATCTGGTGCATTTCGAGACGGGGCGCATCGAACTCCGCCCCGGCGCGCAAGCGCCGGCCAATCTTGCCAATCGTCTTGGCCAGCGCTTGACGGAATGGACCGGCCGGCGCTGGGTCGTCTCGATCTCCGGCGATCCGGGCGCGCCCACCTTGGAACAGCAGGCCGCGGCGCTGGCCGATGCGGCGCGCGCCGAGGTGATGGCCCATCCGCTGGTCAAGGCGGCACTGGCCGCATTTCCCGGCAGCACTATCGAGGCGGTACGCGAATTGGCAAACGCAGTCGAAACGGATCCGGCGGCCGAGCCCCCGCTTCCGGGCGATCAGGAACAGACAGAGGATGGCGCATGAAGAATCTTGGCCAGATGATGAAGCAGATCCAGGGCATGCAGAGCCAGATGGCGGATATGCAGGCCAGTCTCGAGCGCCTGGAGATGAGCGGCCAATCCGGCGGCGGCATGGTCAGCGTCACGCTGAACGGCAAGGGCGAGATGCGTGGGGTGAAGATCGATCCCAAGCTTCTCGATCCGGCGGAGGTCGAGGTGCTGGAGGACTTGATCCTGGCCGCGGCGAAGGATGCCAAGTCCAAGGTCGACCAGCATGTGGCCAGCGAAATGTCCCGGCTGACCGGTGGGCTGCCGTTGCCGCCGGGCATGAAGCTGCCGTTTTAGGCCCGTACAAGCGACGATGGCGGCAAGTGATCTGGAACGTCTGATCCAGCTTCTGGGGCGCCTGCCGGGGTTGGGGCCGCGCTCGGCGCGGCGCGCTGCCCTTCATCTGTTGAAGAAGCGCGAATCCCTGATGCAGCCGCTGGCCGAGGCCTTGGCCGAGGCATCGCTCTCGGTCAAGAACTGCAGCATCTGCGGCAATCTCGACAGCGACGACCCTTGCGCCATCTGCCGCGAGCCCAAGCGCGACCTATCGATCATCTGCGTCGTCACCGATGTGGGCGATCTCTGGGCGCTGGAACGCAGCGTCGCCTTTCGCGGCCGCTATCATGTCTTGGGCGGGAGTCTCTCGGCGCTGGATGGGGTCGGACCGGAGCAGCTAAACATCGGACCGCTGATCCGGCGCGCAGCCGATCCGGCGGTCAAGGAGATCGTGCTGGCCACCGGTGCGACGGTGGAGGGCCAGACCACGGCCCATTATATCGCTGATCGCCTGGCGGATCTGCCGGTCAGCGTCACGCGCCTTGCCCATGGTCTGCCCGTGGGCGGCGAACTCGACTATCTCGACGACGGCACCTTGACCGCGGCGCTTAAAGCGCGCCGGCCGCTATAGCCAGGTTCGGCACGCCGGCGTTCGGCCTGCCAGCTTGGGCCAGCACTTCCTTCTTCAAGCGGCCCAGCGCGCGCTGTTCCAACTGGCGCACGCGTTCCTTGCTGACGCCGAATTCCCTGCCCAGATCCTCCAGCGTCAGGCTGATCTCAGCCAATTGGCGGGCTTCGACGATCCGCCGCTCTCGCGCCGACAGGCGATCGAGTGCCAGACTGAGCCATGATCGGCGGCGTTGGTCGTCATGGGCAGTGGTAGCGGCTTCCTCGGGGTTCGGCCGGGTATCGGCCAATCGGTCCTGCCAGGATTCTTCACCTTCGTCGCTCAGGACGGCATTGAGCGAGCAATCGCCACCGGCCATGCGCTGCTCCATGGTGCTCACCTCGCTGGCGGCCACGCCCAGCGCCTGGGCGACACGATCGACCTCGATCCCGCTCATAGTCACGCGCGATGGGTCGGTGATTCGCGCCCGCAGGCGGCGCAGATTGAAAAACAACGTCTTCTGGGCCGCCGTCGTGCCAGTGCGCACGATGGACCAGTTGCGCAGGATGTAGTCCTGCATTGAGGCGCGAATCCACCAGGCGGCATAGGTAGAGAAGCGGACCTGGCGGGCAGGATCGAAGCGGGTTGCGGCCTCCATCAGACCGATATTGCCTTCCTGGATCAGATCGGAGAGCGGCAGGCCATAGCCGCGTAGCCGTACGGCGGCGGCAACCACCAGCCGGGCATAAGCCAGGATCAATTCATGAAGGGCGCTCTGGTCGCGGTTGTCTCGCCAGACGACCGCCAGATTCTGCTCGCGCTCGCGGCTCAACATCGCGGTTTTCATGCAATCGCGGATGAAGCGTAGGTCCGCTCGATCCAGCCACCCATCGTCCAATCTTGCCATGACCCGCGCCTCCCTCAACCCCCGGTTACGACAGCAGGGCGGGGTTGGATCACGCCTCGATCATGTCGTCGATCTCCCCTCCTGGGACCAGGCAGGCGGCCACCAAAGGCCCGCCAAACCCGCAACCGCCATCAATAGTAATGCTGAATGGTCCCGTTTGGATCCCACCCTGGGCCCGATCGAAGCCGCGCACGATCCGGGAAAACCCGCCATAAGCATGGTCCAGGCGGGCAAAGCTGGCCCCACCCCACCAAAAGGAGTCGCTCTGCTCCGAAAGCGGCCGTTCGGGGTCGAGCCCGGCGGCCACGAACAGCAGGCTGTTATCGTCGGTGTAAGCGGCCCGGCGCAAGGCGGCCATCAATTGGAAATGTCCGGGTGCGGCCTGCATGGCACTGCGTAGCGTGCCTGACCAGCGGGTGATTGCAACCGCCCCGTCCCGGGCGTGGGAGGCGCCCAGTTGCGGATCGCCGCCATATGCCGCCAGCGTCGCGCCAACGCCCTGGGTCATCATCCAGCTCAGCACCTCGCGCGGATTGGGCGCGAACTGCAACTGCAGCAGCTTTTGCCACATTTCCTCCTGCGCGCCACGCAGATAGGCGACGTCATAGGCAAAGCTGCGCGCGCGCGCGAGCAACCAGCGCCGGAAGGCGAGCAATTCGTTCATGGTCTCGCGCACCTGGGTGCCGCGGCCGAGAAAGTTTCCCAGATAGACCAGGCGATCGCCGGGCTGCAGGCGGGGCGCCAAATAGGTGTGGAGGCGGCCCAATGCCGCCGCCTCGCCATGGATGGCGGCCACCGCCCAAACGCGCCGGGCGGCGTGCAGCACGGCGAATTTCTCCCGGTCCCTGCTCACCCGCGGCCTGCCTCGTATTTGTCCCGCCGCGAATCTCGCGGGCCCCGGCGCCGCTTGCGCGGCGTTCGGGGGCGCGCATTCGCGAATCTGCCGAGTTTACGCGGCTTTCAGCAGCTGTTCGAGCTTCTGGGTTGCCGCCTGCTCGTCAATGGATTCGACGGCGGCCAGCTCGCGCACCAGGCGGTCGAGAGCCGCCTGATAGATCTGGCGCTCGCTATAGGACTGATCGGGTTGGTCGGCGTTGCGGTGCAGATCGCGCACCACCTCGGCGATGGAGACCGGATCGCCGGAGTTGATCTTGGCTTCGTACTCTTGCGCGCGCCGGCTCCACATCGCCCGCTTTACGCGCGAGCGGCCCTTGAGGGTGGCCAGCGCCGTATCCATGATCTTGCGGGTCGACAGACGCCGCAGGCCGGAATTCTTGGCCTTGGCCACGGGGACGCGCAATGTCATGCGGTCCTTGTCGAAGTTGATGATGATGACATGCAGGGTGTGGCCCGAAATTTCCTGCGTCTCGACGCCGAGAACGCGGCCGACGCCATGCGTCGGATAGACCACGAAATCACCCTTGCGGAAACCGATATCCTTGCTCACGGGTTTTTTCGCCTTTGCTTTGGTTTTGGTTGCAGACGTCTTCATAGCCGACCTTATTCCGGATCCGCCGGGACACAGTCACAGACCCTTCGCTTGGCGCGGGCATGCCGAGCCATTCCGCTTCATCCCCTAGTCCCGAAGCTGGGCGAGAAGCCGCCCGTTGGGTACACGTCGTAAAACTGTCAGACGGCCAAAGGGCCTTCTTTCACTGTTGCACGATTGTAACAGATTCGAAGGCCAGATTCAATGAACCGGCCAAAACTATGTTTTACTTAAGGTTTTCCCGGTTCCGGGCTGAAATGCTTAACGAATTTGTCCGGGACGCCCTTCCACTCATCGGCGTCGGCCGGCGGTTCGCCCTTGCGGGTGATATTGGGCCAGGCCTCGGCATATTCCCGATTGACCCCCAGCCATCTCTCCATGCCGGGCTCGGTATCCGGCTTGATTGCTTCCGGCGGGCATTCCGGCTCGCAGACCCCGCAATCGATGCATTCGTCGGGGTGGATGACAAGCATATTGTCGCCAACATAGAAGCAGTCCACCGGACAGACCTCGACGCAATCCATGTATTTGCATTTGATGCAGGCTTCGGTGACGACGTAGGTCATGGCGCTCTTGCGGTCTCCATAAGCGGCCCCAGCTTTGACGGCATGCTGGGGCCGACCGAGGACCGGCAACATGCAACAATCCAGGCCCCGGGCGCAACCGCTTTGGCGGCAGGCCTGACCTGCTTGCCACCTCGGCGCGGGCGCGGCAAATTGACGCCGGATGGACAAAGAAGCCAAGACCTCGGCGCCCAAACCGGCGGAACCAAAAACTGGGGCGCCCAACTTCGAGCAACGCCAGCCCGAGGGCGACAGTCATAGCCGGCTGATCTGCCGCGATTGCGGCTTCATCCAATACGAAAATCCCAAGATCGTGGTCGGCGCGGTCTGCCATTGGCAGGCAAAGCTGCTGCTTTGCCGGCGGGCCATCAATCCGCGCAAGGGATACTGGACCCTGCCGGCAGGATATATGGAACTCAACGAAACCAGCCTCGACGGCGCGCGACGCGAGGCCTGGGAGGAGGCGCGGGCGGATATCGAGATTCTGCGCCTGATCGCCGTCTACAACATCCCGCGCCTCTCCCAGGTACAGCTCATCTATGAAGCCCGCCTGCTGTCCCCCGATGTGGCCGCGGGGCCGGAGAGCATCGAGGCCGCGCTCTTCGATTGGCCGGATATTCCCTGGGACGATCTGGCCTTCCCTTCGGCGCGCTGGGCCCTTGGGCACTACCATGAAGGGCTGGGCAAGACCGACCACCCGGTTCAAGCCAACCCGCCGGGCGAGTTGGGGAACTACTAATTGCCTTAGCGATGGATCGGACGATTCCTCGCCGCCAAGCGCCCGCATGTCACAAGCTTTTGAATTGTCCGTTATCGCCCGGTTGATGAGATTTGGTGGCGAGCGATGGCAACTTCATCTTTCTCGAGGGTTTCATCAAGGCTGCAATGAGGCAGTCCTCCACCGCGATGAAGTTTCTCGAATCGTGGAGAGTTGCATCGGGACTGACTGCCAGAATCGTCGCAATTCTGGTTCTGGCCCTCCCGCTCTCGGGCTTTGGCTCGATCGAGGGCCTGTTGGCTCCCAGCAAGAACCTCTGGCCGAGGTGGGTCGTCGCCGATCCCGCTTCGACCGCCCAGATCGACCATACGGCATGGTCGGCCTTCCTGCAGAAATATCTGGTTCTGGGCGAGGTAAATCGCGTTCGCTACGCCAAAGTGGCGACCGCCGACCGCAGGGCTCTCGAAACCTACATCGCCGGTCTCGCTCTCTTACCCATCACCAAATACAATCGCGCGGAGCAGCTCGCCTATTGGATCAACCTATACAATGCTATGACCGTCGAGCTCGTGCTCGAGTACTATCCAATCAAGAGCATTCGCGACATCGACATCTCGCCCGGGTGGTTCGCGTTTGGCCCGTGGGACAAGGATCTCCTCACGATTGAGGGCCAGCGGCTCTCGCTCAACGATATCGAACACCGTATTCTCAGGCCGATCTGGAACGATCCGCGCCTCCACTACGCGTTGAATTGCGCCTCGCTCGGCTGCCCCAATTTGGCGCCGGTCCCTTTCACCGCCGAGAACGCCGATCAATTGCTGGAGCAAGGCGCCCGCGACTTCATAAATGGCCGGGCAGTCAGATTGACCGGCGGCCGGTTGATCGTGTCCAGCATCTACGACTGGTTCATCGAAGACTTCGGCGGAAGCGAAACTGGCGTCCTCGACCACTTGCGAAAATACGCTGCCCCGCCACTGGCGGCGGAACTCGCCGCTCGGCGGAAGATCGACGGAGAGGCTTACGACTGGCGACTGAACGATTTGGAAGAGCGATAGGCTCGCCCATGCCTCCCCCCTTTATGACTCCTGAGGAGATAGCCCGCTACCAGCCTTGCGCGGCGGCATCGGGCGGCCAGACGCCGATGGAACTGGCGCGACAGCGAATGATCGCAACCGGCCAATGGACCGGGGCTCAGTCCATGGGTCGGCGTTGGGCGATCGGCTGCGTCGCGCTGGAGATAACGCAGCGCTGCAACTTGGATTGCACGCTGTGCTATCTCTCGGAGAGTGCGGAGGCGATCAAGGACGTGCCGCTGCCCGAACTGTTCCGGCGCATCGATACGATTTTCGCCACCTACGGCCCGAACACCGACATTCAAATCACCGGCGGCGATCCGACGCTGCGCCGCTCCGATGAGCTTGTGGCAATCGTGCGCCGGATCCGCAGCAAGGGCATGCGTCCCGCTCTCTTCACCAATGGCATCCGTGCCAGCCGCGCGCTCCTTGCGGAGCTGGCCGAGGCTGGATTGATCGATGTCGCGTTTCACGTCGACATGACGCAGCGACGCAAGGGCTATGCTTCCGAGGTCGAGCTCAACGCGGTGCGTCGCAGCTATATCGAGCGCGCACGCGGCCTCGGGCTGGCGGTGATCTTCAACACGACCGTCTTTGCCGGAAATTTCGGCGAAGTTCAGGAGATCACAGCCTTTCTGATCGCACACAGCGATGTCGTCACCTTCGCCTCGTTCCAACTCCAGGCCGATACGGGCCGCGGGGTCGAACGCCAACGAGCCGCCGCCATTACGTCCGACACTGTTGCCGCCGCCGTCTGCCGAGGTGCGGGGACTTTCCTCTCATTCGGGTTTCCATCCGCCGGACACCACCGCTGCAACCAATATGCCATGGCGCTGATCTGCGACGGCCGAGCGCATGATTTCTATGACGACCGGGAATTCGCCACCCGCGTATTGCATGCAACCGCACATCTTGCTTTTGACCGCCAGAACTGGCGCAGAGTGCTGGCCATGGTCGCTGGCTGGGTCGTTCGCCACCCCGGACTTATCTTGCCTGGTCTGAAATGGCTTGGCCGAAAGATCTGGCGAATGCGCCGCGATCTCATTGCCGCCCACGGCAGGGTCACCAAACTCTCCTTTTTCATTCACGACTTCATGGGTGCCTGCCAACTGGAAAAGGAGCGCATAGACGCCTGTATCTTCATGGTCGCGACCGCGGAAGGGCCGCTGTCGATGTGTTTGCACAACGCGAAGCGAGACAGCCTCGTATTGAAGCCGATCAGAACCCCTACCGCAGATGGCGAACAATTCTGGAATCCGGTCACGGGCTTGTTGCAGAGCGACCCACGACCCGGCGCACGGCCGCCGTTGCCGCTGCGTCGCAGGAAGGGCCGCGATAGGCCGGCGCGGAGTTCAGACGTCAAGTCTGGGCGCTAAAACCCGGAATGGCCCGTGCCTCACCTTAAGCTGCCGGGCGAGTCGGGGAATTGTTAGACGCTCCGCCGGGCGCGTCAGCTTTCTCCGCGCCGTTCGAACAGCGTCACGCCCAGGGCCGCGATCGTGATGCAGAGGATCGCGGCCAGCACGCGCGGGCCGATGTTCTGGCCGAGAAAAATCGCGCCGACCAGCGCTCCGGCGGCGGGCTCCAGCGTTACCAGCGTACCGTAGGTCCTTGCCGACATGCGCTGGAGCGCCTGAAATTCGAGCGCCACCGGCAGGACGGCACCGAGCAGCGCCACCGCCAGGCTGGCCAAAAGGTCGGACAAACCGGCGTGGAACACGGATCCTTCCACGAGCGCGAAGGGCAGGATCAGGATCGTCGATGCCCAAAGTCCAAGGGTCAGGCCGTCACGGCCGTCGAACACCCGGCCGATCCGTTTGGTAACCAGGACGAAGGCCGCCCAGCCGAGCGCGGAGAGTGCGGCGAGCCCAAGGCCGACCGGGCTGATATCCGGCCCGATCGCCGGCGTCAGCAAGGCGACCCCGGCGGCGGCGATGCCGATCCAGAGAAAATGGATCGGGCGTCGAGACGTCGCAACGGCGAGACCGAGCGGCCCGAGGAACCCGATGGTCGCAGCGAGCCCCAAGGGGATGTATTGCAGCGCCAGCAGGAAGGGCAACGCCATGCAGGCATCGACAATGCCCGCGATGCAGATCAGCAGGGCGTGACTACGAACCCGCGCGTCGATCCGGGGCGGTGCCGCAAGGGTCAGGACGACGGTCGCAAGAACCGTGCTGGTTAGCGTCGTGCCGGCCGGGCCGAGGGTGGAGAACAGCGTCGTGGCCAGCGCCGAACTCAGCTGAACCAAAAAGATCGATAGCAGCAGGAGCAAGGTCGGCGGAACGCGGCCCGAGGCTGCGGCGAAGCGCTGCAGGCCCGCGGCGACGAGCCTGGTGCGACGGGGCGGACCTGAGGGAAACAGGGCTATCTGCAACGGCATCGTCGGGCTCCATGCCGGCGTCAGTGCATCGGAGCGGCACTCAACCTTTTCGGAACCAATGCGTCAATGCCCGCCCTTACCATGCCGATCGCAGCCAAGCTTCGCCGCATTGTCCACTAGAGGTGGATCAGCAAATTGCCCACCGCCACCATGACGGCGGCGGCGACGCGCCAGCGCCCGAAGGATTCACCCATGAGCAGGGCGCCGATGGCGGCCGCGAAAATCACGCTGGTTTCGCGCAAGCTGACCACGCCTGCCATGGCCGACTGGCCCAGCGCCCAGATCACGATGCCATAGGCCAGCGCCGACATTGCAGCGCCCGCAAGCCCAGGCCGCCAATGCTTGCGGATGTAACCCACGAGCAGTTGCTTGCGCCGCGTCCAGGCGAAAATCGCGAAGGGAATGCTGTCGATGGCGAAGAGCCAGACGATGTAGCCCAGGCTGGATTGCGCGCGCCGGACGCCGAAACCGTCACAGAGGCTGTAAGCGGCGATGGTGAGACAGGTGAAACCGGCAAACAGGATGGAAGTGCGGTGATCGCCGCGCGGCCAGCCGCGGCCGAACATCAGGCTGGCGATGCCCAGCGAAACCAGGCTCACGCCGAGAAGCTGTATGCCGCTCAGCACCTCGCCACCGATCAGCGCCGCCAGGATGGCGACGAGCAGCGGGGACAGTCCGCGCGCCAGGGGATAGACGAGGCTGAAGTCCCCCGTCTCGTACATCCGCGAGAGCCCGTAGTAATAGCCGAAATGGACAACCACGGAGCCGAAGATGAAAGGCCAGCTTGGCGATGCCGGCGGCGTCACGAAGGGCAGGAACGGCAAGACGACCGCGCCACTCAACAGCGCGATCATGGCCGTGGACATCAGCCGGTCGCCGCCGATCTTGACCAGCGCGTTCCAGCAGGCATGCAAAACGGCGGCAAGCAGCACAAGCAGGACGACGACGAGCGGTGAAGTCATGGGCGAGAAGCGTTCGATTAGGCCGCGTCGGCCCGTCGCGCCAGGCGCTGGGAAATCAGATTATGAGCGCCCACGGGAAAAGCGAACAGCATGCGGTGCAGGCGCCATGGGTCGGGAGCATGGATCATCATATGACGTCGGCCGTCGTAGAAACAGGCGGCGTAATCCCGGGCAGCGAGCCAGCCCATGACCTGGCGCGGCGAATGGCCGTAATCCGCTAGCGCCGAATCAACGGCGATGAGGAGGGCCGGCGGGTTGGGCCGGCGCAGCAACTCTTCCGCGCCTTCCAGCACGCGCAACTCATATCCGGCCACATCGATGCGCAACAGACTGCAACGCCGGCCCACGACCACCTCGTCGAGCTGAATGCTGGATATTTGCAGCAGGTTCCTGGCCCGCACCCATTCGCGCCGGCCGGGCACTCGGCGCCGGCCGCTTCGCCCGATGCCGTCGACGAAGGGATCGATCATGCGCCGGCCGCCAGCGAGCTTGGGATGGACCCGGATATTGGTCAAGCCGTTGCGCTTGATATTGGCCTCCAGGCAGGGGCGCAAAGTGGGGCTGGGCTCGAAGGCTTCAACCCGACCGCGCGGGCCCAGGATGGCGCCGGCCAGCACGCTGTAAAGTCCGATATTGGCGCCGACATCGATCATCGTGTCGCCAGGATTGAGATAGCGAAGCATGAATCCCACCACATGCCGGTCGACGCCGGCATGGCCGGTGATGTCGTCGAGCACGAGGCCGCCACCCAGGGCCACCTCGGACCGCGGGCCATGGGGCGCGCCCTTCTTCAGGCCACGATCATAGATGGCGGCCATGATCTCGTTGACGAGTTCTCGCGGCTTCATCACCCCGCGGCCCCTATGCAACTCAAATCTCCCCAAAGGAGCGACCATAGCACGACGACTCGGCGACGGAACCCGCCTCATCGTTTACGGCTTCTCAATGCCCGGATGCCAGGCCCAGCAGCGAACGGGCGAAGGCACCCGCCTCGAAGGGGCGCAGATCCTCGGCCCCCTCGCCGACGCCGATGGCCCTGACCGGCAGGCTAAAGCGCTCGGCCAGCGCCACCAACACGCCGCCGCGTGCCGTGCCGTCCAGCTTGGTCACCACCAAGCCGTTGACCTGGACGAGGGCGCGGAATGTTTCGACCTGCTGAAGTGCGTTCTGGCCGATGGTGGCGTCCAGAACCAACAGGCATTCATGGGGCGCGGCGGGGTCGAGCTTTTTCAGCACCCGGATGATCTTGCCGAGTTCGGCCATGAGATCGGCCTTGTTGTGCAGCCGGCCGGCGGTATCGATCAGCAGTAAATCGGCGGCTTCAGCCTTGGCTTGGCTGAGCGCCTCGAAGGCGAGCCCGGCGGCATCCGCCCCGCTCTCGCCCGCCACCACGCGCGCGCCGGTGCGCTCGCCCCAGATCTTCAATTGCTCCACCGCGGCGGCGCGGAAGGTATCGCCCGCGGCCAGCACGACGCGCTTGGACTGGTCGCGATAGAATTTGGCGAGCTTGCCGATGGTGGTGGTCTTGCCGCTGCCGTTGACGCCGACCACCAGCACGACATGGGGCCGATGGAACGGTTCGAGGATCAGCGGCTGGGCGACGGGCGCCAGCAGGCCAGCGATTGCCGCGGCCAGCAATTCGCGCACCTCGTTCTCGCCGATCTCCTTGTCGAGGCGCCCGCGCCCCAATTCCTCCACCAGCTTGCCCGCCGTCGCGGGTCCCAGATCGGCCGAGATGAGCAGATCCTCCAGCGCCGCCAAGGCCGCCTTGTCGAGGCGGCGCTTGACCAGGATGCTGGTGATGCCCTCGCCCAGGCGCGAGGAGCTGCGCTTGAGGCCGGCGGCGAGGCGGCCGAGCCAGCCGATCTTCGCGGTCATGATGGGCCCGTCACGATTCGGCCGTCATGAAACGCGGCGACCGATCAGCCGGCCGTCTCTCACACCCTCGACGCGGAAGGAGGCGATCTCGCCCCGCCGGCCTTTGTCGATTTCCACCTCGGCGAAGTTTTCCCCATGGCCGCGGCCGCCCAATTCGACCAGCACTTGGAGAACGCGCCCCTCCTGCGCCGCCAGAAAACGATCCAGCGCTGCGCCGCCGGCCGCACGCAGCCGGCCCGCGCGGACTTTCCGCAAATTGCCCGGCAGTTGCGGTATGCGCGCCGCCGGCGTGCCGGGGCGCGCGGAAAAAGGAAAGACGTGGAGAAAGCTCAATCCGCATTCCTCGACGAGGCCAAGGCTGTTCTCGAACATCGCCTCGCTCTCGGTGGGAAAGCCGGCGATGAAATCGGCGCCGAAGGCGACATCGGGGCGAAGATCCCGCGTCCGCTTGCAGAAGGCGATGGCGTTGGCCCGACTGTGGCGCCGCTTCATGCGTTTCAGGATCAGATCGTCGCCGGACTGCAGCGACAGATGAAAATGGGGCATCAGGCGCTGCTCATCGCCGATCAGGCGCCAGAGCTCGTCGTCGACCTCGACGGGATCGAGCGAGGATAGTCTGAGGCGCGGCAGTTCCGGGATCTGGCGTAGCAGATCGCGAACCAGCCGGCCCAGCGGCGGCCGGCCCGGCAGGTCTCCGCCATAGCCGCCGATGTCCACGCCGGTCAGCACGATCTCACGGATGCCCATCTCGACCATGGCGCGGGCCTGCCGGGCGATGTCGGCAAGCGGCAGGCTGCGATTGTTGCCACGGCCGAAGGGGATGATGCAGAAGGTGCAGCGATGATCGCAGCCCTGCTGGATCTGCAGGAAACCACGAGTATGGCCGGATAGCCCGGCGATGGGATGGGCTTGCGCCTCCTTCACCGCCATGATGTCGGCGACGGCGACGCGCGGGGCACTGCCCTCGGCCAGCCGGGCGAAGGTCTCGGATTTCAGCTTCTCCTCGTTGCCCATGACCTGGTCTACTTCGGGCATCGCGGCAAAACCTTCGGGATCGATCTGTGCGGCGCAGCCGGTGACGACGATGCGGGCATCGGGGTTCTCGCGGCGAGCCTTGCGGATGGCCTGGCGGGCCTGGCGCACTGCCTCGGCGGTGACGGCACAGGTGTTGATCAGCACGGTCTGACTAAGCCCGGCGGCGACGGCATGGCCCCGCATGACCTCGCTCTCATAGGCATTCAGCCGGCAGCCGAAATTGACGAGCTCCAGCATCGGGAAAATCAGGCCGGCAGTTCGCCGATGAAGCTGGTGGCGACCGGGCCGGTCATGCGGATGTGATTGTCGGCCAGCCATTCCACATCGAGGCTGCCGCCGTCGAGCACGACCTCGGCCCGGCGGCCCGTCAGTTTACGCCGGGCGGCGGCGACCAGCGTGGCGCAGGCGCCGGTGCCGCAGGCCCGCGTGATTCCCACGCCGCGCTCCCAGACCCGCAGGCGGATCTTGTCCGGCGAGATCAGCGAGGCGACTTCGATGTTCGTGCGTTCGGGGAAAAGCGGATGACGCTCCAGCACCGGGCCCAGCGCAGCAAGATCGACTGCTTCGGCATCGGGCACGAAGAACACCGCATGGGGATTGCCGGTGTTGACGCCCACCGCGTCCTTGAGCGGGCCCAGCGCCACCTCCAGATGCAGCGTGTCCATGGCGCGCGCCAGCGGGATCTCGCGCCAGTCGAGGCGAGCGGGGCCCATATCGACGCTAATCAGGCCCTCGCCGGCGGCTTCGGCATCCAACAGGCCAGCCACGGTTTCGATGACCACGTGATCTCGCCCGTTTTCGCGCATCAGAAGCTCGGCCACGCAGCGCGTGGCATTGCCGCAGGCCTCGACCTGGCCGCCATCGGCATTGTGAATGCGCATGAAGGCATCAGCGAGGCCGTTTTTGGCCGGCTCGATGACGATCAGCTGATCGCAACCGACGCCGGTGCGCCGGTCGGCGATGCGTTGGGCCCGCGCATCGTTGAGGTCGACGGCGCGCTTGCGCCCGTCGATGACCACGAAATCATTGCCGAGGCCGTGCATCTTGAGGAAAGGCGTTGGGGTCATGACGCTGGCTATATGGCCCGACGCCGGTGCCGAGTCTATCTGTTTCTTGGGCGGATTCTTGGACAATTCTTGCGGGATTTCGGCCCAATTCGGGCTAACGTCCCGCGGTCATGGTTTCCGCCACCCTCGGCCGCGCCATTCCGGTGCGGCTTTCCCTGTTCTATGCCGCGCTCTTCCTGGTTATCGGCGTCAATCTGCCTTTCGCGCCCAGCTATCTGGCCACCAAAGGGATGGGCGAGGCGCAGATCGGCGTCTTGCTGGCCGCGATCCAATTATCGCGCCTGGTGGGCAATCCGCTGATTGCCCGGGCGGCGGACGCCTGGGGCGAAACCCGCCTGCCCATCATCTTGTTGTGTTTCCTCAGCCTCCTCGGCTTCGCCCTGTTTCTGGCGGTCGATGGATTCACCGGGCTGCTGATCCTGAGCCTGGCACTGGGCCTGATCTTCACCGCGGTCATGCCGCTCAGCGACAGCCTGACCTTGCGCGCCGCGGCGCTGGGCGGGTTCGACTACGGCCGCGTGCGGCTCTGGGGATCGCTGGGATTCATCCTCGCCTCCACCGGGGCAGGCTGGCTGATCGCCCGGCAAGGCGCCGGTCTCGCCATCTGGCTCATCGTCGGTGCCTGGCTGCTGGCGCTGCTGACCTCCTTCGGGCTTCCCCAGATGCCACGGCATCGCCACAACGGCGGCGGTATGCTGACGCTGCTCAGCGATCGCCGCTTTGTCCTGATGCTGGCCACATCGGGCAGCATCCAATGCTCCCATGCCCTGCTCTATGCCTTCGGCACGATCTATTGGACCGCGGCGGGCCATAGCACGGCCACCGTCGGGTGGCTCTGGGCGGAATCGGTGGTCGCGGAAATTCTCCTGTTCGCCGCGGCCAAGAAGCTGCTGCCCCGCGTGCCGGGCCGCTATCTTTTCGTCGTCGGCGGGCTGGGTGCCGTCCTGCGCTGGCTTCTGGCGGGCCTGGGCAGCGGCCTGCCGTTGTTGATCGCGGTGCAGCTGCTTCACGGATTCAGCTTCGCCACCACCCATTTGGGGGCGATGACCTTTCTTGCCCGACAGAGCCCCCCGGGACTGGCGGCCAGCGCCCAGGTGCTGCATGCCGTCGTCGTCGGCACATCCGTGGGGCTGGTCACCATCGGTGTCGGCGGTTTATACGAGGCATTGGGCGGGGGCGGCTTTTATGTCATGGCGGCGCTCGCCGTGCCGGGGGCGCTGCTGGCGGTTATGGCCGCGCGAAGGAGCGATGCATGAAAACGCCGCTGGGGCAATTTCCCAATTTCCATGTCCTCAATCACCCGCTGATCCAGCACAAACTGTCGCTGATGCGCGACAAGACGACGCCCACCATTCTTTTCCGCCAACTGCTGAAGGAAATCTCGCTCCTCATGGGCTATGAGGTGACCCGCGACCTGCCAATGACGGAGCAGAAGATCGAAACGCCGGTAGCGCCCATGATGGCCCCCACCATCGCCGGCAAGAAGATCGCGGTGGTCGCCATCCTCCGCGCCGGGCTCGGCATGGCAGAATCGATGATCGAGCTCATTCCCGCGGCGCGGGTCGGCCATATCGGCCTTTATCGCGATCCCGAGACCAAGCGGCCGGTGCAGTATTTCGTCAAGCTGCCCGAAGCCGAAGGCCGCATCTTTATCCTCTGCGATCCCATGCTGGCGACCGGCCATTCGGCCGCCGCCGCCGTCGACGTGCTGAACAAGGCCGGGGTGGCCGATCGCGACATCCGC
>WNFP01000291.1_pt1 | contig 36741 bp, 34 predicted proteins | sample 5400201 | NCBI WGS metagenome assembly WNFP01 (sample SAMN13153355, study PRJNA577476) | soil metagenome | isolation source: 115 cm saprolite under Madrone tree | place: USA:California | collected 2016-06-14 | reverse complement strand
ATCGATGACTACATCGGACGGCATAACGAAAATCCGAAGCCCTTTATCTGGACGGCCAGGGCCAGTGACATCCTGGAAAAGGTCAAGCGCGCACGCAGAACCTTTCATAATACGCATTCTGTATGACGCACTACACTAGAAAGAACGATGCACAGTAATATCGCATGGCACAACACTAAGCCAACTGTTTTCATTTTTCTTCTCCTCCGGATATTAGTGTTTCAACAACTCTGTAGAATCTGGAATACTCCAATTTGAGGGGGCACGAAATTCTATTTTGACGTTTGCTTGCCGTGTTCGGTTATGCGACCAATTCGAGAATGTGCTCACTACGAATATCGCATCCTCCGTCTCAACAATAACAGGTTGATTCCAGGCTGCCCACCCTGTTTCACAAGGCCACCAATCGTTTGCTAGCGTACATTGAGTAAACTCTTGACCCGGCTCTCGAGCTGAATAGTTAAAAGTAATATCCTTTGAACCTTTGGGAAGAACGGCGGCAACAACAACACATTGTGCGTGTCGTTCTGGTTGTAGGATTGCAGCAATATCCCCACCAGCGGTAGCCGACATTTCTGGAAGGACATACTGTCCCGTAACAGAGGTCAAGGGGCCTGCATAATCTCGCGGAATTTTGAAATGGTTTTTCTTGATTTCGGCGATTGCGTTCTTCATAGCTGAGTCAAATAGTTCTGGGCAATCGGGGCGTGCAGTAAACACATAATCGCCGTGTGGGGCCGAAATAGTAGCCGTAATCTCGTAAAGGTTGGATCTGATTCTCCTGGTTGAGTTCAGCGCAGCTGATCGAGCAATGGCTTGGTCAATTTCGTCCAATGTGTTTTTTATCTGAGGGCTGGTCAACGAGTCTTTGGATAAGCTGCCTCCTCCGGCTTTCGTAGCTGCTTCCCTCGCTGCTTCTGCTCCCTTGTTTAGGCCCTGAGATTCCAACATGTTCGCGAGTGATGCAAAAACGTTTCCGGTCGGATGTTGGTTGATTTCGGCTCGAAGCTCTGCTAGCACCTCCGTACTTGCTAGTTTGTACTCTGGCGATCGCATAAAATTACTTGATGAGTAAGATAGATCATTGGCGAAATAAGTGATATAGGAAAGCTTTCGCAAATCGGCAGCAGTACTTGTAGTCGTCTTTGAGATTTGAAATGCTTGTGTTAGCGAGTCAAGAAGGCTATATGGAGGAGTAGTCGGAGGAACACCGCCCCGAAAACTTGGAACCATCGTGTTGGCTATCGACTTAGCTACAATTAATTCCTCGCACGACGGCGCACTACAAGTGAATGCCTTCAGATCGGCGAAGGCTACGAAGTGCCTCAATTTATTAAGCGCCATACAACAACATTTGCAGTCAGACTCTGAAGGCGCGCCTTTGGCAATCAGTCCCAACAATTGCCTTACATCATAGTAAGTCGTGAAGTGGGCTGAGCGGATTAGCTCACAGACCGCTGCTCGGTCGGTAAAAAAATTGACTGTGGCATATTATCTGCTCTCGAAAGAAAAGCAATGAGTGATCGGACCGAGGTAAAAGTCGCTTCATGAACGGCATCGGTCAGCCCAATATGATCTCCCCAACTTGTAACCCCAATGACGAGACCAGCAGAGTTTAGCAATGGGCCGCCGCTGAAGCCTGCAATCATGTCCGCTTGCACTCGATAGCTCTTTTTACCAAGCGTCGATGTAGTTATGGTCGCAGATGGAATTTTGAGTTCAAAACAGGTTTCAGTTCTCTGGTCGATGGGACAAGCGGGACCTGCCGCCCAGTATCCGTTGCCCTGAACCGGCAAATCCAAAGCCAGATCCAAAGGTATGAATTTGGATCTTTGCGATGAATCGAGCGGAATGCGCACTGAAGCTACATCAATGCCGTTGCCATCGTTCGGGGCACCAAAGGCTATCTTTAAACCAGTTATAGGGATTTCCATAGCCTCGTCGCCTTCGCTTGCTGTATGAATCTTTAACCTGACGATTTTCTTGGGAGGTTGTCCTGGAGCATAGGCCTCTCCAGGTTTTTGATCAACTCCACGCAGAACGTGATCTGCGGTGACAAGCAAGCCGTCTGAGTCAATCAGGAATCCGGTAGCCATTCGCGAATCAGTATCGCCCTCAAACCACACCTCAAGAATGACAACACCACCATTTACGTTAGGTGGCGTTTGGGCGTGTCCCTTCTCGCTACAACAAACTGTCAGTGCAAAAGAGCAAACAAGTAAAAGGGCATTGGGAATTAGTCGAATTCTCCAATATGAGAAAAAGCGTGTCACAGTAACTCCTGTCAAGCTACCTATTTCTATTATGGGAACATGGCTGAGTATAACCAGCGCTGAAATTTTTGCACGAGTTTTTTATTGTATTCCGTTCCTATGGCTTTCAATATCAGGAGTATATTAGAGATTTATAAGTTGGAGTCCTGCAGGTCTGCAGGCTTGCCCCGCAGTCGTTCTGTAGATCGCACTCTTGGTGTACGATGTTGTCAATCCGAACGGTGGGTAACTGATTGAAAGGCCACACCTCCCAAATCGGCAAATCCCAAAAATCACAGCAATATTCCATTTTTAGTATTATTGATCGCCTGAATCCCATATAATCGAGCTAAGCGCCGGTGATAAAAACACTTAGGTGTTTCATCCTGTTGGGATTTGCATGGCATTTCAGTTGCATCAACATACGGCAGAGAGGTCTGCGCCCCCGATGCGGGCAGAGGGCCTCTTGGTGAACAGCCGGATGCGAAGGGATTATCTAACTCGGGTTTCCGCCATTTTGCTGGCTTTGCTGACGGTGGCAGGGGTGGTGTTTGCCGTCATCAATCTGCAAAAGGAGAGCCAGTATCGCACTCCGGATGACGGCGCGTGGTGGCTGGAGAAAGATGGCGCGATTCAGGCGCAGCGCCTGATTCCCGATGGGCCGGCGGAGCACTCGGGCATACGCGCTGGGGACAAGCTGCTGGCGGTGAACGGCGTGGCGGTGAGCAGTGTGGGCGGGCTGAACCGCGAGCTGTATAAAGCCGGCGTTTACTCGAAACCCACGTATCAACTGGAGCGCCAGGGCGTGACCTTTGACGCGCCGGTGGTGCTGGTGGAGGCGGACAAGTCGCAGTATCGTCCGCTGCGCCTGATTGCGCTGGTGTATCTGGCGATTGGGCTGTATGTTTTGTTCCGCCGCTGGACGGCCCCCCGGTCCATACATTTTTATGTGTTCTGCCTGACGTCGTTTGTCGTCTATTCGTTCCATTACATTGGCAAGTTCAACCTGTTTGATTCGACCATCTACTGGGCGAATATCTTTGCCGGGCTGCTGCAGCCTGCCTTGTTTCTGCACTTTGCCCTGACGTTTCCCGAGCCGAACAAGCAGTTGAGAAAGCAGCCGTGGCTGATGGCGATGACGTATGTGCCGGGCGCGCTGCTGCTGGCGGTGCAGATTGTGGCATTTACCGAGTGGCAGGCCAGCGCGCATCTGCTGTGGACGCTCGACCGGATGCAGCTGCTCTACCAGACGATTTGCTTTGTGCTGGCCGCGGGCGTGCTCTGGTTTAGTTACCGCAAGTGCAATACGCCGATTCTGCGCCAGCAGATGAAATGGATTTCCGGCGGCACCATTGTGGCCATGGCGCCCTACACCTTGTTTTATGTGGCGCCGTTTCTGCTGGGCAGCCTGAGTCCGCCGACCACCCTGGCGAGAATTTCTGTTTTGTTTCTGGTGTTTCTGCCGCTCACCTTCGGTTACGCCATTGTGCGCTACCGGCTGATGGACGTGGACATGATCGTGAAGCGGGGCGTGGCCTACACGCTGGCTACGGCGGCGATTGTGGGCGGATATTTTCTGGTGATCGCGGCGGTAGCCGGCGCGGTGACCACCCGAATGCGCACGGCGGGCGGGCAGGAGCGCGAACCCTCGGTGGGCATGCCGGTGCTGATCGTGGCCATTATTATGACGGCGCTGGTGTTCGAGCCGCTGAAGAACTGGTTTCAGCAGCGAGTGGACAAGTTCTTTTATCGCAAACGCTTCGATTACCGCCGCACGCTGATTGAGTTTGGACGCGAGCTGGGCGCGGAAGTAGACCTGACGGCGCAGCTTAGCTCGGTGATTGACCGCCTCTCCCGCACGCTGCTGGTGGACCGCATCGCCATTTTCCTGGCCAGCGGATCGGCGCCGGAGCAGTTCGCGATGGCGAGATCGGCGGGCATCTCGTATTCGGGCACGCTCGATCTGAGCTTTTTGGTGGTGGAGCGTCCGGAGCACTATGCCGGGCATATCTTTTTCGACAACACGCGCAAGGCGCTGCAGGAGAGCCTGACCGCGCGCGAGACGATTGCCAAGCTCGACCTGAACTATTACATCCCATGCACGGTGCAGAACCGAACCATTGCCGTGCTGGGGCTGGGCAAGACCGCGTCCGGCGATTTTCTTTCGAGCGAAGACGTGGAGCTGCTGGAGACGCTGGCGGGATACATTGGCATTGCCATTCAGAATGCGCGGCTCTATGCGTCACTGGAGCAAAAGGCCAGCGAGTACGAACGGCTGAAGGACTTTAACGAGAACATTGTTGAATCCATCAGCGTAGGCGTGCTGGCGGTGGACCTCGAAGACCGCGTGGAATCGTGGAACTCGCAGATGGAAGTGATGTACGCCATGCCGCGCTCCCAGGTGCTGGAGCGGCGGCTGAGTGAGATATTTCCTGCGTCGTTCATGGAGGAGTTTTACCGCGTCCGGCAGAACCCGGGGATCCACAACCTGTATAAGTTCCGCCTGAACACGCCGGCGGGCGATACCCGCGTGGCCAATGTGGCGATTGCTCCGCTGGTCACGCGAAAGTTCAGCGTGATTGGGCGGCTGATTATCGTGGATGACATTACCGAGCGCATGGAGCTGGAATCGCAGCTGAGCCAGGCGGAAAAGATGTCGTCGATTGGCGTGCTGGCGGCGGGCGTGGCGCATGAGGTGAACACGCCGCTGGCCGTGATTTCGAGCTATGCGCAGATGCTGCTGAAGCAGGTGAATGGCGACGACAAAATGATGAGCCTGCTGGACCGCATTACGCGGCAGACGTTCCGGGCGTCAGAGATTGTGAACAGCCTGCTGAACTTTTCCCGCACCGGCGGCACGGAATTCGGCGATGTGTATGTGAACAAGACTATCCAGGACACGCTCACACTGCTGGAGCACCAGTTCCGCCTGTCGCACATTAAAGTGGAGACCAATTTCTATAAAGATCTGCCGCCGATTTACGGTAATACCGGCAAACTGCAGCAGGTGTTTCTCAACCTTTTCCTCAACGCCAAAGACGCCATGGGGACGAGCGGCGGCACGCTGAGCGTCCAGACCGCGAACGGCATGGGGGTGGAGGTGAGCGTGAGTGATAACGGGACGGGCATTGCGCCGGAACACATCAAGAAAATTTACGATCCGTTTTTCACCACCAAGAACGCGCCCAAAGAAGGGCAGTCACGCGGCACCGGGCTGGGGCTGTCCGTGACGTACGGCATTATCACCGAGCACGCGGGCAAGATTTCGGTGGACTCGAAGCCCGGCGAGGGCACAACGTTTCATATACAGTTTCCATTAATCAAGGCAAGGAAGGCTGTCAATGTCTGAACTCGCAATCATGAATCGTCCTTCTATTGAAGCAGCTGGAAGTGGCTCGATCCTTATCATTGACGATGAAGCCGCGATTCGTGAATCGCTTGAAACTCTGCTGGAGTTTGAAGGGTACAGCGTGGCTTCGGCGGAGACGGGCGAACAGGGTCTGACTAAAATCGGCGAACGTCCGTTTGATCTGATACTGCTCGATTTTGCTTTGCCGGACCGCAATGGACTGGAGATTCTGGCGGACATCCGCGACCGCGATCCGCAGCTTGCCGTGATTATGATTACCGCCTACGGCACGGTGGACAATGCCGTCCGTGTGATCCAAAACGGCGCCGCCAACTTCATTCAAAAACCGTGGGACAACGAGAAGCTCCTGGCCGACGTGCGCGCCGTGGTGGCGAGGCGCCACGCGGAGCAGGAAAACGAGCAGCTCAGGCGCGCGCTGCACAAGTTCACGTTTGAAAATATCGTGGGCAAGAGCGAACCCATGCTGCGCGTGTTTGACCTGGTGTCCCAGGTCGCGCCCAGCCGTTCTACAGTGTTGATTCAGGGCGAGAGCGGCACCGGCAAAGAGCTCATCGCCAAGGCGCTGCACTCGAATTCGCCGCGTAAAAACCGCACCTTTGTGCCGGTAAACACTGGTTCCATGCCGGCTGACCTGCTGGAATCCACGCTGTTCGGCCACGTGAAAGGCGCGTTTACCAGTGCGGTGTCGTCCAAGAAAGGCCTGTTTGAAGTGGCTGATGGCGGCACGATCTTCCTCGACGAAATCGGCGCCATGGGGCTGGAGACACAGGCGAAAATCCTGCGCGTGCTGCAGGACAAGAAATTTATGCATCTGGGAGGCGTACAGGAGATCCAGGTGGATTGCCGGGTCATAGCCGCCACCAACATTGATCTGCGGCAGCTGGTGCGCGAAGGCAAATTCCGCGAGGACCTTTTTTACCGCCTGAATGTCATCACGGTTGATCTGCCGCCGCTGCGCAGCCGTACCGGTGATATTCCGATGCTGGTGAACTATTTTCTGGCCAGATTTTCCACCGAGAATGACAAGCCGATCCGGCAGATTTCTACTGAAGCCCTGCGTCCGATCATGGATTACGGCTGGCCGGGCAACGTCCGCGAGCTGGAAAATGTGATTGAACGAGCGGTCGTCCTTTCGAACGGACCGATGATCGGGCTCGATCTGCTTCCGGATAATATCGTTGGCCGTGGCTCTGCGGGCAAAATTTTTGAACACCGTCCGGACGCTTCGCTCTTTGAAATTCTCGAAGATTGCGAGCGCCGCATCATCCTCGACATGCTGGAAAAGTGCGGCTGGAACCAGACGGAGGCGGCAGAGCGCTTTCGTGTGCCGCTCTCGACTCTCAACCAGAAAATCAAGCGGCTGAGCATCGAAATCCGTAAAAAGTCACGGGAATAGCCAGCTAAATCGGCTTGTGGTTTTGGGACGGCGGCTCTGCCTCTGCTATATTGCGATTTCATGGAATTTCTCTCTCCCACGCAGTTGCTGAAGCGCAATGTGCTGGTTGTGCAGGAATATACGTTCCTTGCGGCCCGCTCCATTGCGAACCTGTTTCGCCGGCCGCGTTACTTTGCTGACCTGATGCAGCAAGCCGATTTGATTGGCGTCGGATCGATGCCTATCGTCGTCCTGACGGGGACCTTTACTGGAGCTGTATTGGCGCTCAATACTTCCTCTACGCTTTCGCAGTTTGGAGCGCTCTCGCTCACCGGGGAACTGGTCGCGGTTTCCATGGTGCGCGAACTTGGCCCCGTGCTTACCAGCCTGATGATGTCCGGACGCAACGCCTCCGGCATCGCCAGCGAACTCGGCTCCATGACGGTGACCGAACAAATTGACGCCATGCGCGCTCTGGGTACCGACCCTTATAAAAAGCTGGTCACGCCGCGCGTAGTCTCCACCGTCTTCATGATGTTCTTTCTCACCATCATCTCCGATCTCGTCGGACTCATCGGCGGATGGTTCATCTCCGTCGCGCTGCTTGGCCTCGATACCTTTCAGTACTGGAACGAGGCCTATCAGTCGCTGAAATTCGACGATGTAGTGATGGGACTGAGCAAACCGTTTGTCTTCGGGTTTATTATTTCCACCATCGGCTGTTATTACGGGCTGAGCACGCGCGGCGGCACGCAGGGCGTGGGACGCTCCACCACCCAGGCCGTGGTGGCGTCGTCAGTGCTCATCATCGCCGTGGATTTCTTCCTGACCAAATTCCTGATGTTCTGGCTAAGCTAATGTCCATGCTGCCGCCCGAAAATCCGTCGCCGGACACCATTCACCGCACGATTATCTTTGAAGATGTCTCCATCGCCTTCGAAAGCAACCCGGTGCTCGATGGTGTTTCCTTCGAGCTCCAGCGCGGCGAAACCAAAATCCTGTTCGGCGTCTCCGGATCGGGAAAAAGCACGCTTCTGAAACTTTGTCTGGGCCTGATCAAGCCCGATACCGGGCGAATTTACCTCCTCGGACATGACATTACAGAAATGACGGAAGAGCAGCTTTTTGAGCTGCGCGGCAAAATCGGCATTGTATTTCAGGAGAGCGCGCTTTTCGATTCACTGAACGTGCGCGAAAACGTGGCCTTCCGCCTGCTGGAAGAGCAAATTCCCGCCGAGGAAATTGAGGCCCGTGTGCGCGAGGCGCTCCGTTTTGTGGAACTGGAGCACACTCTGGATATGCTGCCCTCGGAACTCTCGGGCGGCATGAGGCGGCGCGTCGGCATTGCCCGCGCCATCATCACCCAGCCGGAAGTCCTGCTCTACGATTCTCCTACCGCCGGCCTCGATCCCATCACCTCCACGACTATCGACGAGCTGGTCATGAAGCAGCGTGACGTGTATAAAACCAGTGCGCTGCTGGTAACGCACCGTCTGCAGGATGGCTTCATGCTGGCCAGCCATTATTACGATCCGGAGAGCAATCACCTCAAGCCCCTGAACGGCAATCCCCGGGGTGACGTGCATACATCGTTTATGGTCCTGCGCGAGGGCAAGGTCATCTTCAACGGCACGGCCTGGGACCTGGCCCACACCGAAGACCCGTATCTTCGCGAATATATCGCGTAAGAATTGCCTGCAAAAGACGGGCCGCGTTTGCCAGACGGAGAATTTCCACAAAAAGGCTTCTTCTATAATCCAGCTATGCGTCTGGTTGATCTCATCCGCAGAAAGCGCGACGGCCACGAACTCACCGTGCCGGAAATCGAATTTGTCGTCCAGGGTTATACGGCAGGCCATTTTCCCGACTATCAAATCGCCGCCTGGCTCATGGCCGTGCTGTTGCGCGGGATGACCCGGGCCGAGATTGCGGCCCTCACCGGCTCCATGCTGCGCTCGGGTGAAGTCCTCGACTGGAGCAGCCTGCCCGGCAAAAAAGTGGACAAACACTCCACCGGCGGAGTCGGTGACAAGACCTCGCTGATCATCGCTCCCATCGCCGCCGCCGCCGGCGTCTATGTCCCCATGATCTCCGGGCGTGGCCTCGGCCATACTGGCGGCACGCTCGACAAGCTGGAATCCATTCCCGGCTTTCAGGTCGACCTTCCCTCGCGGCGCGTGGGTGAGATTCTCGAATCCTGCGGAGCCTGCCTCATCGGGCAGAGCGCCAGCATCGTGCCCGCCGATAAAAAAATGTACGCCCTGCGCGACGTCACGGGTACGGTGGAAAGCCCGGCGCTGATCTGCGCCTCCATCATGAGCAAGAAGCTGGCCGAAGGCATTGACGCTTTGGTCCTCGACGTAAAAACCGGCTCCGGCGCATTCATGAAAAACGAAGCCGACGCCACTTTTCTTACTGAACTCATGGTCGAAACCGGCGAGCGCATGGGCAAAAAAGTTGTGGCCCTCATCACCGATATGGACCAGCCGCTGGGCCGCTACATTGGCAATGCTCTGGAAGTCATGGAATGCGTTGAAGTGCTCCAGGGCGGCGGCCCCGCCGATTTAATGGACCTGAGCCTCGATCTGGCCGCGTGGATGATCCTGCTCGGCGAACGCGCCGCGACTCTGGAACAAGCCAAAGAACTGGCTGCCCAACTGATTGCCAATGGCGCAGCCTTCCAGAAATTCTGTGAGATTGTCCGCCTGCAGGATGGCAATGAGAATGCCCTGCATGACTTTTCCTTGTTGCCTCATGCCGAGCATCGCCTCGATATCATGAGCACCGAGGAAGGTTACGTCGCCGGCATGGACTGCGAGAAGGCCGGTATCGCCAGCCTGGTCCTGGGTGGCGGGCGCGAGCGCAAGGAAGACAGCGTGGACCACGCCGTGGGCATCGTGCTCCACAAAAAAACCGGCGATCCGGTGGCGAAGGGCGAAGCGCTCTGCACCCTTCACTACAACAGTGATGCCCGCCTCGAAGAGGCGCGTACCCTGATTCTGGGCAGCTACCGCATCAGCCCGGAGTTGCCGGCGGGCAATCGTCCGCTGATTTTCAAAGTCATGGGTGATAAGACCGTGGGTGGTAAAACGACGACGAAAGTTGCCGGACAATCGCAGCAGGTATAAAGCAGAGCTGCTTTGGCCCATGATTTTTTGGCAAACGCACGTTCAGCCGCTACGAAGGGTAGAATCTTTTGCTGGCGTTTTGGTGTCTAACCATGGGAGCGAGTTATCGTAAACCGATGAAGAAATACGCTTTCATCTTCGCGCTAGCCCTTCTTCTTCGGCCCGTCGTCTGGGCCGGCGAAGCTCCGCTTCTTCCTGCTTCCTTCAGCGGATGGCACAAGGCAGCGCAGAACGTCATCTCCAGTACTGATCCCGCAGCCGCCAGTCCCGCGAACGCCGCGTTACTCAAAGAGTATGGCTTTGCCAGTGTAGAAGCCGCGAATTTCGTCCGTGGCAAACACGTGGTCCGCATCACCGCTACTCGCTTTGCCGACGCCAGCGGCGCGTATGGCGCGTTTAGCCTGGCCGCGCAGCCGGAGATGCGCCCGGAAAAAATTGGCGACCAGTCCGTTTCCAGCGCTTCGCGTGTGGTCTTTTATCGCGGCAATATTTTGCTGGAAGCCCAAATCGAAGCCGAAGCAGAAGCTAAATCTAAGCCGGGCGCAGCCCTGCCATCGTCAAACGAACTGGAAGCATTGGCGAAGACGCTGCCGCCCATCCAGGGCAACAGGTCCGCGCTGCCCACTCTGCCCGGCTATCTCCCCCGGCAATCTCTTGAGGCCAATACCGAACGCTACATCAGTGGCCCTGTTGCGCTGGAGCGTGCCGCGGTTCCGCTGCCCGCCAGCCTGGTGGATTTTGGCAAAGACGCAGAGGTAGTGCTGGCAAAATACAAAAGCTCTCTGGGTGAGGCCAGCCTCACGCTCATCGAGTATCCCACGCCGCAAATTGCCGCCGAACAAATTCGCGCCATGCAGGCGCAGGCTGCGTCCCTGCCCGGAGGCCCGTTCTATTTCAAGCGCACCGGCCCCATAGTGGCGGCGGTGAATGGCCAGGTCCCGTCCACCGAAGCCGAATCGCTGCTCGCATCCGTGAATTATCACGCCGAGATCACACTGAACCAGTCCACCAAACCCAATCGCAAAGACAACGCGGCTGAATTTTTGGTGGGGCTCATTATGCTCACCGTGGTGGTGGTGCTCTTCGCATTTATGTTCGGTTTCTTCTTCGGCGGGCTAAAAGTCGCCATGGCCAGGATGTTCCCCAATTCCGTCCTCGACCGCACTCACGCGGGCGAAATTATCCGTCTCAATTTGCGATAAAACGGCTTAACTCCATGATAAGTAAGCAGTTGAAGGTATTTAAGGCCCCCCGAATGACAAAAATTGTCAATTCCACAGGGGTGTTGTTAAACTATCTAACATACTGAAAACAAAGACATTTAAGCTGGAAAAATTCCTTGACACCGCCTTTCCGTGGCCCATAAGATTTCGCCAGAAAGTTCTGATGGTCAATTTCGATCCACCGTTAGAACTATTCTCCCTTGAAAAGAAAGGTCGTCCAGTTGCCGGACGGCCTTTTCTTTTTTCTGAAAATACAATTTTTAGAAAATCACGATCACGCTTTTCTCATACTTCATCCGCACCAACATCACGAGTTTGGTTTTCCAATTGCTGTTTGATCGCGATCACGTTGGCAAATGCTGTGAGTTGTTAGAACCACAAAGGACACGAAGGTCCACGAAGGAATATGCAAGTGCATTTTGGTTTTGGCTATCGACCTTCGTGTTCCTTCGTGTCCTTTGTGGTTTCAAACGTGTGCCGAACTTAGAAAAAATTGGCTGCTGGATCAGTACGTGCAGGGATACTCCCGCAGCTTGTCGGTATTCACATCGCGCACCTGAACTTTAATTTTGCCCGGCCCATCCGGACGGGCCGCGTAGGCTGTGCCGCCCACACTGTACAGGCTGGCGTCGCACGCATACTGGATCTCGCGTGGCTGTGTCGTGGAGTTGTTGCGCGATTCCAGCCGCGCTGTTCCCGTGGTCTTTATGCCGCCGTTCGTGGTAACGGAACGGCTGGCGGTTGTGAGCACCAGCAACAGGGGCGAGTCATCGTTGATAGCGGCCCGCTTCCTGAGATCGAACGCCTGCCCCGACGAAAGAAAGTAATACGGCATACCGTTGTGTTTTTTGCCATCGTGAATCACCACCTGTCCGCCGACCACGAAAAACGAATCGCCATGCACCACAATGGCCGCGCTCTGGTCGATCCCTATGCCCAAAAGCTCGGAATGGCTGGCAATCACCGGACCCAAATCGGCTTCGCGGTGGCGCGTGTCTACGTGCTGGTCAATCGCTGATCCAGGCAGCAAGCCGAACCCAGTGGTGTATCCTGGGGCCATCATGATTCGGTTGTCACCATCCGGATTGAAGGGCGTTCCCGCCGCGCCACGGACCAGAAACGATCCCTGAATGGTCGCGCCCGCCGACCCGCCGCCCACCACACCCCCTCGGGCCAGCAGGGCCTTGATTTCCTTTTCCACCGCCGTGCCCAGATAAGCGTCCACCAGCCGCCATTGCCGGCCTCCATCGATCCACACGCCGGTCGCATGGCGCAGCGGCTCAATGAACTCCACGGAATTGGCCCGCACCCGGTCGCGGGTATGCAGCATGGTCACGGAGCGCACCCCAAACGCCTGGGCAAAGTAGAAACGCATTTGCGCCAAATCAAGTTGTGCGTCACCCTCGGCGGTAGGTATCACCACGATCTCGGCATTGGGGCCGCCAGCCAAAGCCACAAAGCGGTCTTTCACCTCGTTGGTGAGCTGCCCGCCGCCCTGAATCACCAGCCAGCCCTTTGCCGGCCCAATGGTGGCGGAATGGTCATAGTCCGATCCCTCCAGTGCGGACACGGACAGCAGTGCAAATACAGCCAAAACTAAAAATCGATTAATGAGCATCGTTCTCTTGAATCCTCTCGGCAAAACACAGGCCAGAATTGTACTGCAAGCGTTGCCGTTGGCAAGGCCGTGCCGGGTGTGCGAAACTGACAAAGTGGCAGTTGCCCTTGCCCTCTCGGCGCGACCCGCGCGAGAGATCGGGGCCTGTAGCTCAACGGTTAGAGCAGCAGACTCATAATCTGTTGGTTGTAGGTTCGAATCCTACCGGGCCCACCAAAACTGATCGACGCAAAAGTGCCTTCCTGCAATTTAATTTTCAGCCTGAAATTCGGTTTATCCGTTTCATCTCAAGGCGTTACGCATAAGCCGTGAAGTGAGCACTCCCAAACTCCAGTCCCGCGCAAGCGGGACGGCTGGGAGTAGCCCGCCGTTTCAACGGCGGGGAATCGGGCCTAAAAATTTGCAGTCCCGGCGCAGACGGGACGGCTGGCAAATCGCGGGATTTTAATCCCGCCCGAGAAGTCTTACAATTCTTGCCGCATGGCCCACACCTATTACAGCCTTCTGGTCCATTGTGTCTTTGCCACGAAGAATCGGCGTGCGCTGATTCCCGATGACTTAAAGAAGAAGCTCTGGCCGTACATGGCCGGGATTGCCCGGCAAAACCAATTCAAAGCCCTGGCCGCGGGCGGGACGAGCGACCACGCTCATATTCTCCTGTCACTGCCAGCGACCATGGCGGTGGCTAAGGCGCTGCAGTTGATCAAAGGCGGCTCCTCCAAATGGATCAATGATCATCTTTCGGCGAGATCGTTTGTCTGGCAGGACGCATATTCGGCCTTCACGATTGGGGTTTCCCAGCTGGAGAATACTGTCCGTTATATCGACAATCAGGAAGAACATCATCGCAAAATCAGTTTCAATGATGAACTGATACGAATGCTGGAACGGCATGGGATTGTGCCGTATGCCAGACTGCGGGATTGAAATCCCGCGCTGCATCAGCCGTCCCGCCAAAGCGGGACTGAAAAAAATTACCTTTTCGCACCCCGCTCCCAACCGTCCCGCATTCGCGGGACTGGAGTCTGGAAGCGCAAACAATCTGACCTAAGCACGAATTCCGGGATCCACCACTCCGTTAAAAGCGAACCGGGACCTCTGGTTTGGCCTTCGATGGAGCATTGATGGAGGCGTGCGGATATTTCTGATGCAAATACAAGACAAATTGCTTTTACTGAGCAGCACCAGGGAGTATTGGTTTTTTAATCAGAAACAATGGGATCGTAGAGCAACGGCTCGGGGAGCCAAGATGTAACTCTTCAATCACGCCTTGCGGGACGGCTCGGAGTAGCCCGCCTCTTCAACGGCGGGGCAGCGGAGCTAAAGAATTGCAGTCCCGGCGGAGACGGGACGGCTGGCAAAATGCGGGATTTCAATCCCGCCCGAGAAGCTATTGACACTTTTTGTCATTGACAAGACTCCCCCATTCCGTGCTATCACGCACTTGCACTCTTCACTGAAGGGAAGAGCGCAGCCAGGAGCGGCACTGGCGGCAACAAGCAGTTTGGCCTGCAACCTGTACAGGGATGGCTTTTCCTGGGCCTCCGGCTTCATTTCCCTGTACGCCCGCACAGGATACGTGTGTCCAATTCTCTTCTTTCTCTTGTCTCAAAACTGATTGCTGACTGCTGATCGCTGACTGCTTCGTGAGGTCCCCTCCATGTCCAAACAACGCATATCCAAAGAGCAAATCCTCGAAAAAATCCGCCAGTGTGCCCAGCATCTGGGCAGAAATCCCCGTCAGGCCGATCTGTATCGTCTGGCCGGCGTCACGGAGTACAAGATCAACCGCTACTTCGGCGCCTTTACCAGCGCGTTGCGCGAAGCCGGCCTCGCTCCCCACGGCAGTGGCTACGCTGCTCCCACCTCCGAGCTTCTGCTCGCCTGGGCTGCCGTGGTGCGCGAACTGGGCCGCGTGCCCTCCCTCGCCGAATATGGCAGCGGACGCACCTTCAGCCGCCATCCCTTCATCACCCGCTTTGAGAAGTGGTGCAATGTGCCCAGGGTCTTCCGCCAGTACGTGCACAAACAGGGAATCCAATCCGAATGGCTCGACGTGCTCAAACTGGTCCGCCAGTACTACCGCTCCAAATCGGGTCCCGGACGCAAATCAAAGCTGCGTGAAAAAAACGCCCTCTCGGCTGCTAGGGGTGCAGGTGTACGAAGTGAAGCCACGCGCCATGAAGCCGTTCACGGCAAAGCCACCTCGTCCCTTTCTGCGCCTGCCATGCCGGAAGGAATCGCCATGGCCGATCCGGGCTGGAACCGGCGCCGCGTCCGCAAAGGCCGGGCCGTCTACGGCGCTCCGTTGATGGTGCCCGGCATGGCCCATGAACCCACCAATGAGTCCGGCGTAGTCTTTGTTTTTGGCCTGATGGCCCGCAGCCTCGGGATCGTGGTCCAGCGGATACAGCCTGAATTCCCCGACTGCGAGGCCCTCCTTCAGGTAGATCGCGGACGCTGGCAGAGCGTACGCATTGAATTTGAGTTTGCCAGCCGCAATTTTCTTCATCACGGGCATTCAGCCAAAGACTGCGACCTCATCGTCTGCTGGGTCCACAACTGGCCCGATTGCCCCCGCAATCTCGAGGTAATCGAGCTGCGAAAAATCCTAAGCAACGTGTAGCTTTGCTGTGCTAATTGCTCTTTCCCATGATCTTCACCAGCACTCTCTGCGCGAACGGCATGTAGATCAATGCCGCGGCGCTGCCCAGCGCCAGGCCCAGGCCGATGCGGTCTTCAATGAGCAGCGGCGAGAGTGCCCAAAGCATATCGAGCGCCAGTAATGCGGGAAACAGCACACGATATTTTTCGCCCAGCAGGTGATAATCAAAGGCCGTGGCCGTGAGCAGATACAGCCGCACCACCAGCCCGATCAGCGACGTAACCAGAAAGACGACAAAAACAATCTTGCTGCCGCCGCGCCATACATTTTCCGAGGCGCGATAAAGCTGCCGCCAGTCAAACAGCGCGCTCAGATAAAAAATGAGATACATAATCTGAGCCAGACTGAACAGAATCCGCGCCGTAGTACGGCTGGCGCGCGGCAACTCCTGCTCCACCGATGGCTGTGGCTCCACGGGCTTTTCCACAGGGACGGGTGTCTGCGGAGCGACGGGTTCGCTGGGCAAGGGAATAGCCGGCGGCTCCTGTACAGACGTGACCTCTTCTAAAAACCTGTAGCCGCGTTTGGCGATCGTCTCGATGTAACGCGGGCTGCTGGCGGAGTCGCCCAAAACGTCGCGCAGTTTGACCATCGCCGTATTGAGGCCGTGGTCAAAGTCCACAAAGGTATCTTCCGGCCACAGCCGCTGCCGCAGCTCATCTCGGGTTACAACGTCTCCAGGGCGCTCCAAAAGCGCCAACAGCACCTGAAAGGGCTGCATCTGCAGCTTCACTCGCGTGCCGTTGCGGCGCAGCTCGGCTGCTTTCACGTCTGCCTCAAAGGCAGAAAAGCGATATCTCGAAACATCTCCCATAATTTTTGCAGTGCGACAAAAGAGTCTAGCACTGCCATCCCTTCGCAATTTCGCGGCAAAAAGCGGGAGTCATTAGAATAAACGTCATGGATGCCCGGTACCGGGAGACGCTCGGTCTTGCCCTGATTGCTTTGTTAATCGTGATCGTTGTACTGCTGCGCCGCCTGTGGAGCGGAGCTTGAACCAGCCACTTTTAGTCGTGATTCTCGGCCCAACCGCAAGTGGCAAGTCTTCTTTGGCGCTGGGTCTGGCCGAGAAACTGAACGGAGAAATCGTCAGTTGCGATTCCGTGGCCGTCTATCGCCATCTCGACATCGGCGCAGCCAAACCTTCACCAGAAGACCTCCGCCGTGTTCCGCATCATCTGATTGATGTGGTCTCGCCAGCCGAACCCTTTACCGCCGGAGACTATTCGCGTCTGGCCCGCGCTGCAATTCAGGACATCAGCTCACGCCGCCATTTGCCCATCGTGGTGGGCGGTACAGGATTGTATTTGCGCGCTCTGCTGGAAGGCCTTTTTGCCGGGCCGCCGCGCTCGGAAGAGCTGCGCCAGCGTTTGCGCCAGCGGGCGGGAGAGCGAGGAGCGCAGTATCTGCATCGCATCTTGTCCCGCCTGGATGCGTCCGCAGCCCGGAGTATCCATGCCAATGATGTTTCCAAAATAGTACGCGCCGTGGAGGTCTGCCTGAGCGTACGCCAGCCGATAACAGAGCTGTGGCAGCAGGGACGCGACCGGCTACAGGGCTTCAGGATCGTTCATATTGGGCTGAGTCCAGAACGCACGGCCCTGTATGAACGCATCAATCTGCGCGCTCAGAAGATGTTTGAACACGGCCTGGTCGCGGAGACAAAAGCGCTGTTAGAGCGCTACGGCCCGGTGCGTCCTCTGGATTCCCTGGGTTACCGGCAGGCCATGCAGTATCTCCAGGGCACGCTGGCGCTGCCGGAAGCGATTGCCGCCGCCCAGCAGGCCCACCGCAATTACGCCAAACGGCAAATTACCTGGTTCAAGCGTGAGCCTGATGTGCAGTGGTTTCCAGGCTTCGGCTCGGATCGTGAAACAGAGGAACGCTGCGTGGAATTGGTGCGGAGCTTAGTCGATTTGTCCCCAGCTTCGCAATAAATGCCAGGTCAATCTCAACTTCGCTGTTCCTGTGGTTCCATGTTCTTGTTCGCAGATCTTCTGCGGACATCTTCCACGGTTTGTCGAGCCAGCACTTCGCCATTCTTAAAAACGGGCTGGAGCAGATCGAAGTGGTCTTCGCTTTCACGGCCTTCACGCCGTTGCTGGACTGTAGACCATTTGCCGTTACTGTGATGAAGACTGAGCCGTCCGCGCTTGGAGGCCTTGGCGTGACCATCAACCGGATCTTTGAATACCTCATGGTCTTCTCCGTTCACCGTGACGGCAGAGCACTTAAAGGCAAACTGCTGTGTATCCCGATTGAGTTGCTGCAGCAGCGCGCCGCCCATGCCAAAGGCAATGTTGTCTGCCGACCATCCGGAGCGGTTCATCACCGTGAGTGTGTCCTGAATAGTCCAGTAATTAACGCCATCGCCCTGGATGACCCGTAATTTAGGATTGAGCACGCGATAGCCTTTTCCATTGATTTCATACCCGAACCTGCTGCCCAGAATTTCCAGCACTTTCAGCACCACTTCTTTGGGATTTCCCGAATCCGGGCGGATCACCAAAACGCCATTGCGTTGCAGCACCTGCTCCCGCAGCACCTCGCCCCAGAGCTTCTCACAAGCCTCATAGACGTTATAAGAGTCGCTCACCACGGCCACCACGCCTTCAGGAAACTGCGTGAGCATGTTCTTGAAGGCCAGGACTTCGTTCTCTCGTCCCCAGGAAGTAATGGTCGAGTGTTCCGCTGCGGGAATGCTGAAGCCTTCCATCTGCGCCGAACCATAATACTTCTGCAGCAGACGAATGCCGGCCACCGTGTCCGTCCCTTTGAAGTTCATTAGGTGGGCCGCGGCGCCGACGCCAGCCGTCTCCTCGCTGGAAACACCGCGGTAGCCAAAGTCGTGCAGCTTGAAATCCACCAGCGAAGGGTCGCCCGAGCGCTCCAGCGCGGCCAGAACCACAGTCCGGATGGCATGGGAGAGCGTGGCCACCGTGGTGGGATACCACACCTTGAGCAACAGAGTTTCCAGATAGTTGGGCAGCCACCAGCACTCAGGATCGGTGTTTTCAATCGTGACCAGAACATTCTGGACGTCCACCAGCGTCCCCTCGGGCACGGCGCGGATGATCACGGGCAGCCTGCCTCCGTGCTGGCGAACAATGTGCCGCCATCCATTCGCATTGAAGATTCCCGGCCCAATGTGCTGATCGACAAAATTTGCCGCTTCGCCGATGTCTTCTTCGTTCACTACCTGGCCGGAGAGATACTCAAGCAGGTAATACTGCAGTCCAAAGAACAGGGTCTGCCCAAACATTCCCCCGCGCGATTCGAGATAGCTGTAAACATACTGCGTGCCGGGCGGATACTGCTTCCAGTGCGTGAACTTGTAACTGTCGGTGTGAAGAATGAGATTGCGCGCGCAGGTTTTCAGCATGGGCGTACTTGATTGTAGTCCGCTTTGCAGGCTGGCTGTTGGCTCCTGGCCTTTTCGCTACCGGCCCAGGCAAATTTTTGAGATTGGGAAAAGAACCCACAAGACGCCATCATTAAGAGGTGTTTCTGGAGCCGACGATCGGAATTGAACCGATGACCTGTCGATTACGAATCGACTGCTCTACCAACTGAGCTACGTCGGCCCGTTCATGGCGGGGACAAATTGAGTTTATCATCAGTGCTTAAATTCTGCTTGTCCGGTGAATGCCCTGGATTGCCTTTACCGCGAATCCGCGCGGGAGTGGAAAACACGGTTTATACGCGGTTTTCCACATTAAATCATTGATTCCATGAACTTTGCTCTTGCTATTTACTTTCCAGATTCGCATAATGTTCTGTACTACCGAGACCGCGTGGCGCCAAAGCCAGGGTGGATCAAGGCAAAGGTGGAAAGATACAATCGAGCGGACGTACTTCGGATACTGCATATCACAGCGCGGCAGTTGGCCGGCTGGGAAAAGTCCCATCTGTTTCCGGTAGCAGAAACTTACTCTTTCTTTGATCTCCTGCAACTGAAAAAATTACGCGATCTGCGCGCCAAGCGGGTGCGCTCGGCCGTGATACGCGATTCTCTGCGTGCCATGCAGCAGCAGGTGGCGGGCATGGAAAACCCACTGCTGGAAGCAAGTGTATTCACCAGCAAGTCGCGCGTGGCTTTTCGCCATCGGGGCGCGGCGCTGGAGCCGCTGGCGGGGCAGTTCGTCATGGATTTTACCGACCGCCGCGTGGTTGAGTCCGCCAGGGTCCGCCCCATGCTTACGCTCGAAACCGCCGCCGATTACTTTACTCGCGGCGTGGTGCTCGAAGAGGACACGGCGACTCAGGTGGAAGCGATTGAATGCTACAAAAAGTGCATTGCACTTGACCCCATGCACGCCGCCGCTCACATCAATCTGGGCACCCTTTATTACAACCGTCAGGATTTCGTGAGCGCGGAGCTCTTTTATCGCAAAGCGATTGAGGTAGATTCCCGCTACGCTCTGGCTTACTTCGATCTGGGGAACGTGCTGGATGAAACCGGCCGCCTGGAGGAGGCCATCCAGTCGTATCAGTCGGCCATCACCTTGGCGCCCACTTACGCGGATGCACATTATAATCTTGCTCTGGCCCTTGAAAAATTCCGCCAGCCGCGCAAAGCCCTTCGCCACTGGCAAGCCTATGCCAAACTCGATACCACCGGTCCATGGGCGCTCCACGCCAAGAATCAAATCAGGAAGATTCTGTCGGCGGACAGCCTGAAGGTTGTCACGCGCAGAAGTCAGTAGCTTTTCCGCGAACGCATTTTTCTCGTTTAAAACGCCAGCAGGATTCTCAGATCGCGGACATTGGTTCCCGTCGGGCCGGTCTGGATTACGTCGTCCAGCTTTTTGAGCAGAGGGAACGCATTGAAGGCGCGGAAATGCTCCTGTAAATCCAGCCCAGCAATGCGCGCACGCTCTGCCGTTGTTCCATCCACCACGCCGCCCGCGGCCGGACTGTTGCCGTCAATGCCGTCCGTCCCTGAGCTGAGCACCACAATGTTCTCTCCGGCAATTTTTTCCGCGCAGTAAAGCGCAAAGTGCTGGTTGCGTCCGCCGGTACCTGATGGCTGCGCGACTTTCACTGTAACTTCACCGCCAGAGACAATGCAGGCCCTGGCCGAGCGCTGCTTCAGCGTGCGCAGCCGTGCCAGCAGATAATCCGCGGCTTTGGCGAAATCCCAGTCGTCGCAGGAAGAATCGATTTCCACGGCAAAACCCTGGCGGCTGATCATTTCGGCGGCCGCTTTTTCCGTCGTCTCACTCGACAATATCTTCCACCAGCGTGAGCGAGCAAAGGCCGCATCGTCAGGTTTGGGCGTCTCTTCCAGTGCGCGCTTTTCAAACAGCTCGCGCACGGAAGCAGGGAACTCCCGCGGCATGGAATGCTCCGCGGCAATGCGGTAACAGTCTTCCGCCGTGGAAGAGTCGGGCATGGTGGGACCGGAGGCCAGCGAATCCAGTGCGCTTTCCGGGACATCGGAAATCAGGATCGAGACCTGCTGCGCGCCCTGGGCGGCTCGGGCCATGCGTCCGCCTTTGACTGCCGAGAGATGTTTGCGCACGGCGTTGATCTGAGTAATCGGTGCGCCGGATTGCACCAGCACACGATACGTTGCCCTGAGATCGTCCACGGAGATGTCTTCATCCACTGGCTTCTCTACTACCGCGGAGCCGCCGCCGCTGATCATGAAGAGCGCCAGCGACTGAGAATTCAAGGCACTGAGAGATTTTAAAATTGCGCTGGCGGCGCGCAGCGACTCTTCATTGGGATGAGGATGGCCGCCCTGGAAATAGCGGTATCCGGGAATCTGAACGGCCTGCTGATTGGGATCGGCAACAATACCGCCGATGGCCGGCCCGGTCTGGCTGGCCAAAGCTTCCGCCATGGCGTGTCCGGCTTTGCCGAACGAAACCACCAGCACGCGGGCGTACGAGCGAAGATCATAAAGGTCATCGCAGATGCGCAGCACGCCGCGATCATAATGAACGTGGCGCGCAAAAGCTTTGCCGACTCCCGCTTCTGCCAGCGCGTGCAGGAACGCCTCCCGCGCCAGAGCGCGCATGGCATGGGCCGTCATCAGCCCGCCCCGGTCCGGCTGCCTGCTGCCTGAAAGAGCTTTTGCACCCAATCCTGGATGGCGGACTGCATCTCTGCAAGATGGCCTTCAAAAAAATGATCGCCGCCTTCGACAATCACCATTTCTTTTGCGCTGCCTCCGGCGAGTTCGTACACCTGGAGAAGATTTTCCTGGGTGCTGAACTGGTCGTGCGAGCCGCTGACAAATAATTTGGGCTTGGCGCAGTCCTTAAGAAAATGGTAGGTGTACGTGCGGCCTTCCACGGCCACGGGCAGCCCCAGCGCAATCATGCCGGCAACCCGGCCATCCGGGCATGCGGCCCTCATGCCCGTAGCGGAACCAAACGAAAAGCCACAAAAAACAATGGGCTTGTGAAACTCCTGATCCAGCCAGTCAAGGGCCGCTTTTACGTCATCCACTTCACCGCGCCCGTGGTCGTGGCTGCCTTCGCTCAGTCCCGCGCCGCGAAAATTGAAGCGCAGCACGGGAAAGCCAAAACCGTTCAGCGTCTTCATGGCGTGGTAAACCACCTTGTTGTGGACCGTGCCTCCATAGAGCGGATGCGGATGGCACACCAGCGCGGCATGGGTCGCGTCTGCCTGGCCTTCATTCAGCAGCGCTTCCAGGCGTCCGGCTGGACCGTTGAGAAAAAAGCTTTTGATGCCGTTTGTCACCCTTTTCTTTTATCAGAGATTCTTTTATCAGGGAACTAAAGGAAATTGGGTAATCTGGTAACTTGTATTTGCAGAGATTTTAGACCATACATCTCAATCATTCTTATGTCTTCCATCGATCCAATTCGACTGACTCGTCTTCTGGTAGATATTGAATCCATCTCGGGCAATGAAGCTGCTGTTGGCGCCACCCTGTATGAGGAGCTGGCCCGGTTGGGCTACGCGGTGCACAAAATCCCGGTGGCCCACGAGAGGTTTAACGTGATGGCGACAGTGGATGACCGGACGCCCAGCGTGGTTTTTTCCACGCACATGGATACCGTGCCGCCGTTTATTCCGTCGTCAGAAGATAACGACAATATTTACGGACGCGGGACCTGCGATGCCAAGGGCATTATCTCCGCGCAGGTTGCGGCTTGCGAGCTTCTGCGCAAAGAGGGCGCCGCGGTGGGAATGCTTTTCCTGGTGGGTGAAGAGCGCGACAGTCTGGGAGCCAAGACTGCCAACAAAAACCCCCTGCGCAGCCGTTTTCTGATCAACGGCGAACCCACGGAAAACAAGATTGCCCTCGCTTCCAAAGGCGCGCTGCGCGCGGAGATCACGGCGCGGGGAAAAATGGCGCATTCGGCCTATCCGCATTTGGGCGAATCGGCGATTGAAAAGCTGCTTTCGGCTCTGGAGCGGCTGCGCGCTATGCATCTGCCGCACGATCCTGAAGTTGGCCCTTGCACCATGAATATCGGCGTGATTGAAGGTGGCCGTGCGCCCAACGTGATTCCCGACCACGCCCGCGCACAGTTACTGTATCGCTTGATTGGGCCGTCGGAAGAACTGCGCCGCGAAATTGCCAAAGCAATCGAGGGGCTGGCGGAAGTTGAGTTTGTGCTGGAAATTCCTTTTGTGAAACTGCGGACCGTCCCCGGCATTGAAACCATGGTCGCGGCTTTTACCACTGATATCCCCGCACTCAGCCAATGGGGCGAACCGGTGCTGCTTGGTCCGGGCTCCATTCACGTGGCCCACACGGAGCGCGAGTATATTTCCAAAAAACAGCTTCTGGATGCAGTGGACTTATACCGCAATGTCGCTGGGCAACTTATGCTGCAGCCCGCCTGAAACAAATTGGGCTGATTTCTCTGCAACTTTTCTCCAAAGGGCCGGTAGTGGTGCAGTTTGAGGTGAGTGGATTATTTTTCGGTTTTCCAGATTAGGTGGTACGGGTCCCACCACAAAACAGTGAAAGCGCCTTCTGCAAATATTCCCCAAATCCTTTCGGTGCCAGTCAGCCTCAACGAGGAAATTTCTTCAAGATCACTCATGTGGTCACGTAGCCACTTCTTTGCAATAGGGCATTTTAGGCCAGACACGGCAACTGAATGATTATGTTTTTTGTCTATTACAAATATTTCATTCCAAGTTCGTTTTTCGAACTCGGCAAGTTTAGAGCGTATGTATTGAATTTTTGTCGAAGGTAGTTCGTGAAACCCGTAGGGAGCAACCATTTGGACGTTGCCGACTCGCCAACAAGCTTTTAAGGCATTGAAGCTTGCACCTGGAGTAATAACAGCTTCTTTTTTGGCTTCGATAACGATTTGGCCAAAACTAGCCTTTTTATTCTTACCGTTAGACACGTGCAGGGGTTTAATCGATCAATCCGCTGTAATACTCGGCCATGGACTCATGGGTTATTTCCTGATCGCCGGGGTCTCCAGGAGCAAGTCCAATACGAGCATCAAGCCAAGGCTTTTCGCGATGCGTAAGCTGGATAAGCCATTGGGCAGTTTTTTCTCCGTAGGCTTCAAGAACGGCATCCACCGTGTCCCGCTGGGCAGGTTTGAGCGTGGAATAGTTCCCGAGCTTGGGCGCAGAAACGACAAAAGATCCCTTGTAGCAGTTGTACACTGTGCGCACGACGGGACCATTGGCCCATGCCTCTATTTTTGCGTTAAACAGTGGCTTTTCATCCCAAACAAGCGACCATGCCTGGCAATAATAGAGCAGCTTCTGAAGCTTCATGGCAGACATTTGTCCCTGCTTTTTGAGAATATAAGCGGCTACATCGTGCACGTTTACCATGGCGGGTCTTGCCTTTCATTATGTGTGGATGCATTGCCGCAGGCGCGGGTTAGCAAATCATTCACAATCAGCATTATATATGTGGTGGCGTGCAAAAGTGAACCCCCAACATATAGGGCGTCATGGGCCTTGCAGAGCACTATGTTGGGGCTTTAGGGGAGGGTGTTTACAGTAGGGCAATCAATTCTTCAAGCGTCCAAACGTGATCCGTCAAACCCGCCTCCATTGCCGGGGTGACTCTCAAGGTTTTGTGAACACGGCAAAAGTTGTAGTGCATGAAGTACAGCGCCACGGCATGACCGTGATTCTCAAGCTTTTTGCTGAATCCATTCGTCAGCCTGGTGAAGCGGCGCATCCCCATTCTCATGCTCAGGTTTTGGCGCTCAACATACGATGTGCTGATGTGATTTGGATCAGGATCACCGCTAAGGACTCCGGTACGGCACCCGATGCACGTTGCCGGGCTGTAGCGGCTCTCTGGTGAATCGGAAGCAGCACCGTATACCTTGACCAGCATTGCATAGTCGATATCGCCTCCAAAGGCATCTTCCACGGCATCGGCGTAAACTCTGTGACCGTCCGTTGTGAGCTGGACTTTTGAAGAAATGCGGCTGGCCAGGTCCTGCATGAACAGGTGAGCCGTGGCCGCCCCGCGATCCCCAAGGGCATACGATATGATGAGCTTTGAATCGGCATCAATGGCCGTCCAGGTCCAGCAGTCACCAGCGCCCTTTTCCATCTGCTCTTTGGTGACGTTCTTTTGTTTGGCATAAACGAAGGCCCAAATCTCATCGCACTGGACGCGGCGCACCTTCAGATTACGCACGGCCTGATTGTGATATTCAGCACAGGCGCAACCCAAGTCTTTCAGTAGCTTTAGAACGGTATGCTTTGCAACTCCGGTCATGCGGCAAGTGGCATTGATGGAAACCCCTTCGGCCAGGGCTGCGATTACTTGAGTTTGGCGTGATATTGATAGACGGTTCATTTGTTAACCAGCACCACCTGCACTATATCACACGGCCAGCATAGCCTGCATATTTATTTATCACCTGCATTATTTTATTGCACCAGTACAACCTGCATGATATAACCTGTACATGCAGCCCAGAAAGAAAAGACTGCCGATGGCAATACAGGCCAATCTGGGCTTTGGAGCTATCAATATGAGTTCACTGGATAAGGTTCTAGATAATCACAGCCGCGTGGTTGAAGAAGGGCATACCGCTACAGGAGGTCTCAAATATCGCACATATGCGATATCCACTTTGCGTGGCGGAGTGGGAAAATCCACATTGGCTTTCAACTTGGCCTATGAGATGGCCGCAAAGCGGTCCCTTCTCGTGGCTGATCTTTGTCCTCAATGTAATCTTACTGAAACGTTAATGCCTGGACATGAGCCAGATGTAACAATATTGAAGGCATTACAGCCTGTATTACTCGGCCCTGCATTTGGGGAAGCTCCAAGCGATATGTCCTACCGCATATCCACTTACTGCGATGCTTTCAAAGTGCGCAAACCTGCGTATTTGATACCGGGTGACGCTCTAATGTTTGCTTTTCCTTCCACGATGTACCAGCAGTTACAGATTGCTAGTGCTCAAAGCAATTCCAAGGCCGTGTTGGGGCTGCTGGAGTCTCTCAAGAATATTCTTGATTACGAAGCAAAAGAAAAAAAGGTGGAAGGAATATTGCTCGATTCAAGCCCTTTCTATGCTGGCGGAACGCACCTTGCATGGTGCGCCGCAGATGCAATAATTATTCCGGTTCGCGTTGATGAGCACTCAATCGATTCCCTTGAGTTGACGCTAAATTTACTCGCGAATCCTGATCGGGATTTTAGGGTATGGAATGGTAGGGCTGGAGGGAGAAGCACCCCCCGCGTTGCTGCCATTGTTATGACCATGGTTGGCTCCAGGAGTCAATTAAGAGCGACCCCTGACAGAGCCTCAAGGATGTACATTGAGCGAGCATTGAAAATCGCTGAAGGATACTCTCACTTGTTTGACCATTCTGAGCCAGCGGATGCCTTTGTAATTACTGATGATTTTGTATCATCAGGGAGAATAAGCGGAGCAAAAAGTATCCCGATATCCAGGCTAAAGATTGGCAGCTTCCATATGGTAGAGGGCAAGAGGCTTCAGGTTAATTCCTCGGCAGAACGGTATCAGCGAGAGCTGGCATACCTGGTGAGCATTATTTAGCCTTCCGTAGCTTCTCTGACGATCCTCACGGCGGCTTGGCTGAAGTCCTCGCCCTTGCGGGTCGTTTTCTTTTTGGTGGTTTTGCGCTTTTTGGCGGCTTCCGTCTTCCAGCGTTTTTCCAGTTCCCGTTTGTTCTTATTTTTCATGGGAACAGGATTGCATAGCCGAGGGGCCAAAGGCTAGGGGCTTAGGATTCAAACTGCACCACTACCAAAGGGCCGTTCTTCGAGCAGCTCAGGAGGGGATGGCATGAAGTCAGCTTTTTTACGCAGCCGCCGGAACACAACTTCAGTCTTCAATCTTCACAATATTCGTGTCGCGTCACCCTGTCCCGCTGACTGGAACCAAATGGCCGGCGATGATCGAGTTCGACACTGTGCCGAATGCAACCTGAGTGTTTACAGCTTTTCCGCGATGACGGAGCCTGAGATTCAGCAGCTGATTGCCAGCAAACAGGAACGCCTGTGCGTCCGTTTCTACCGCCGAGCTGATGGAACGATTCTTACTGAGGACTGTCCTCGTGGCCTGAGCGCAGTGGTGCGGCGCATCTCGCGCGCAGCCGCCGCGGTTATCGCGGCAGTGATGAGCACGAGTTTTGCCTGGGCGGGAACAAAACCGCAGGCACAGGATGCACCGCAGAAAACCAGGAATTATTGTCAGGAGCCAGGAATCGCTTTGGTGATTTTCGATCTTCAGGGCGCGGTGATTCCGAACGCCGAGGTTGCTCTGGCCGATAAAGCCGGAAAAATAAAACGTCGGGGCAAGACCAATGCCACGGGGAAGCTCATCTTCAGCGGCGTGCGTGGCGGCAAATACGTGATTACCGTAAATTCTCGGGGATTTCAGACAGTCAGCGATCTTGTGACCGTTAAAGAAGAAAAGCTCCTGGACCTGCAACTCAAACTGCCTGTTGCCGGAAACAAGATAAGAGATATCAGTACAAGCAAGCCCAGTTATGGTTCAGGGCACAACCGGGGTTATTTCCAGCCGTGATGCAGGGTTCCTGCGGACGGTATCTCCTCGGGCAGGCCCCAGCCGTTGCAGCACTGAAAAAGCGGGTTAGACGTGAATGCTGCTTTCCGCCAGAGTTTGATTCATGATCTTCTCCACATTAGCAAGAGCGGCATCCAGGCCAACCTGGGGCAATTTACTGGATGACTGGCCACGCGTGAATTTTGAAAGATCGCCGATCAGAGCGGTCATGCGGTGAAGTGCAGTTTTGATTTTTTTCATGCGCATGGAGAATTCAGGCGACTCGGCGGGAACGGGAAGCAGATCCAGGTTGCCGGACATGATCAGCACCAGATTGTTGAATTCGTGCATGGCTGCTGCGGTGATCTGATTCAGCATCTCCAGTTGCTGCGCGCGTTGTAATTGAACATGGGCACGCCGCCTCTCCACCGCATAGCGAATCACGCGGGGAAGAACGCTGACCAGTACCTCCGACTTCGCCAGATAGTCGTCCGCGCCGTTGCGGAGGGTCTGGAGCGCCAGTCGTTCATTGGCCTGCGTGGTGAGAACAATAATGGCGGCCCTGGGGCCAAGATCACGGATGGTCGGCAGAGGATCCATGTCCTCCGGTTGGTTCGTTCCCAGCAGGATCACGTCATATCTCTGCCCCTGGGCCAGGGCGCTAAGCCCGGCAGGAGAGTTTTCCCTAACCGTGACCTCAAAATCCTCGTTGTTGCGGCCAATCAGCGCCCGGCGCAGCAGGGCGATATCGTCTGGATTATTTTCCAGTACCAGGACTTTAATAACATCCATAGCTTTCGTCCTTCTGCTGAAAATATCGGCCAGCTTTGGAAAAGCTTTAATCCAGCCGTGAATTCTGCTCGCGGAGTAGCGGCGTGGTAATCTTTGAGGTCTTCCACAAATACCCATGAGTACCCCCTACCCTTCTCACGTTGACCTTCAGGCCACGGCCAGACAAATCATGCAGGAATACGGGTTTGAGCCCGGTTTTCCCGCCGATGCCCAGCAGCAGCTTTCGCAGCTGATGGCCCGCCTGCCTCAGTTTTCCCCCGACGGTGAGGTCCGCGACCTGCGTCACCTGCTTTGGTCTTCCATTGATAATGACACCTCGCGCGATCTCGACCAGATCGAGGTGGCCGAGCGCCTTCCCGATGGGCAGACAAAAATCCTTGTGGGGATTGCCGATGTGGATATCTTTGTACCCAAAAGCACTCCGCTGGACCGTCACGCCGCCAAAGAGACCACCACGGTTTACACCGGAGTATGCAATTTCCCCATGCTGCCCGAGCCGCTTTCCACCGGCGCCAGCTCTCTGCTGGAAGGCGCCGACAAACTCAGCATGGTGACTGAATTCACCGTCAGCGCGGAAGGAATTGTTACGGGAAGCAATCTTTACCGCGCGATCGTGCGCAATAAGGCGCAGCTCACCTACAACGCCGTGGGGCGCTGGCTGGAGAACACCGGCCCGGCGCCGGGAAAAGTGGCGGCATCTGCCGACCTGCAGGCCCAGCTCCGGCTGCAGGATGAAGTCGCCCAGGCATTAAAGAATGAACGGCATCGCCATGGTGCGCTGAATATCGAAAGCACGGAGGTGCGCCCCATCCTGCTGAATGAAGAGATCGTGGACCTTGCGCGCCAGGAAAAGAACCGGGCCACGGAGCTGATTGAAGATTTTATGGTTGCCGCGAACTGCGTGGTCGCGCGCACGCTGGAAGCCGGCAAAATATCTTCCATTCGCCGGGTGGTCAGGACCCCGAAGCGCTGGGACAGAATCGTTGAACTGGCCGCGCAGAAAGGCGGCAAGCTGCCGGCCACTCCGGATTCCAAAGCTTTGAACGATTTTCTTATGCAGCAAAAGGCGGCTGATCCTGACCACTTTGCCGATTTGTCCCTTGCCGTGATCAAGCTCATGGGGCCGGGAGAGTATGTTCTGGAGCGTCCCGGCGGGCCGGAGGCAGGCCACTTTGGACTGGCGGTCCAGGACTACACACATTCCACCGCGCCGAACCGCAGATTTGCCGATGTGGTTACGCAGCGCCTGATCAAGGCAGTGCTGGCCCGGCAGTCCACGCCCTACTCTGACGATGAACTGGCGGTCATCGCGCAGAACTGCACCTTGAAAGAAGACGCGGCGCGAAAAGTTGAACGGGCCATGTCCAAGCGCATTGCCGCCGTTGCCATGAGCAGCCGCATCGGCCAGGTCTTTGACGGCATTGTCACAGGTGTGACGCCGCACGGCACATTTGTACGGGTCATCAAGCCGCATGTGGAAGGCCTGCTGGTCAGCGGACAACGTGGTGCCGACGTGGGCGATAAAATCCGCGTAAAGCTCGTAAGCACTGACGCCAATCGCGGATACATCGATTTTGCGTGCGCGTAAATGTCGGCTTGAATGGGCCTCAACACAGGTCTGATTACCGCGAAATCTCCATGGCCCTGATGGGCTGGTGGGGGACAAAATCGCTTTCCATGGGCAGTTTGCCTTCGATCCAGCTGTTTAACTTTTTCTGCTCCGACGCTGGAGCGTGGGTGAACCGGATTCCCGATCGGCCATTGTCACAGGCCCAGATTACGGTTCCCGAAAGGTTAACTAATTCGTTCGTTTCGGGCATGGGAAAGCTGAGCTGAACGGTGGACCCGAGAGGCAGCATCCTGCCTGCCATCATGCCCAGTCCGGTCTTGCTGAGATTGAGTATGGTCACGCCAGCCAGAGACTGCTGGTTGTCGCCATCCACGAACAGTTTGGTCGAAGTTGCGGGAATAGAAACTTCCTGCCGAAATGCGGCCCTTTTCTCCCGCAGCATCACGCCATAAGCCGCCTTCAGGCTGCGGAGAAAAAAATCAGCGTTAAAGGGCTTCTGCATAATAAAGTGGACGCGCCGGCCGGCAATGTCGTTTCCTGTGGGCCGCCGCACCATGGCAAATATCACACGGGGATTGGCGCCGGCCTTTTTTCCCGTAAGCTCGAAGACACCGGGAACGTCGTTGTCATAGATGCCCAAATCATAGCTGCCAGACCGGATCAGTTCACTGGCAGCGCGAGCCGTACTGACGGCGTCCACTTCAAAGCCATATTCGTCAAAAATCTTGTTGGCCACGGCGACTACGCGGGCATCGTCGGAAACCAACAAGGCGGATAGAGGTTCCATATCAATAGCCTCAAGACCTGTATCGGCAGATTTCCGGCAAAATTGAGGACGCGACCAGAATCACCAAAAAGTTTTCCGCAATTCTGCACCCTAAGGTCACTGCCGGGACAGAGGAGGCTTTATGAGACGACTCTCATTTCATCAGCAAATTCAAAATTGGGCAGCATTCGTACGATTTGATTGAGCTAAACTAAGTCTTCCGACCACATTAAAGATCTCCCCATGCTTAATCTTCAGGAACAATTCGGTCAGATAGACATCTACCTCTTCGATCAAATCCTGCGAGGCCGTATCTCTCCCGGGCTCCGGATCTTTGATGCCGGCTGTGGTGGTGGTCGCAACCTCGTCTATTTCCTGCGTGAGGGATACGAGATTTTTGGCGCGGACTCAAATGCAAAAGCGATTGAGGAGATACACAGACTGGCCGCATCTCTGGCCCCGTCACTTCCCAAAGAAAACTTTCGTGCCGAAGCGATCGAGGCAACATCTTTTCCAGACGCCTTGGCCGATGTGGCGCTTAGTAGTGCTGTCCTTCATTTTGCCCGCGACGAGGATCATTTTCTGGCCATGCTGCGCGGTACCTGGCGAGTCCTGCGGCCGGGTGGCCTCCTTTTCTGCCGGCTCGCATCCTCCATCGGAATGGAACATCAAATGAAACCCATTGCAGGACGCCGCTGTTTCTTACCGGATGGTTCAGAGCGTTATCTGGCTGACGAGGCGCTTCTGGGCGGGCTTACAAAAGAATTGGGCGGCCACCTGGCCGACCCCTTGAAGACAACCATCGTGCAGAATCAGCGTTGCATGACCACGTGGATCGTCAGGAAAAACGCCTAAGTTTTGCCCTGACTTTCACTGGGTAAGACTTGCGCCGCACGACCAGGAATATTCATAGGCTTAAAGGGAATCGAGGAGTGCACGGAGAATCCGCCCGCCAATGGCTCTCGAAGCTCTGGAGTGTCCTAAGCCATTGAATTCGTATATAGATAAGCTGACATGCGCTTTCATCGTAGCGTGGCAAAAAGCGCGCGATGCGGGCCAGGATGACATCGCCGACTTCGTCCAGACAGTGGGGCTCCGTTTCCCGCCTTTGGATAAACGGCTCGATCAGCACGTACGATTTCTGCTACGGCACACCTGCTCCATCTCTTCCACACACTGCGCTCGCCTCTGTCATCTTCCCGCACTTGCTTAAATCCACTCGGCATCCCCGGGGCTGCTCATCTTCAATCCGGGTCTGTCTCATCTTCATTGGAAATCCTGACCAGACACTTTATAAACTCTCGTGCTGCAATGAAAAAAACTTAAATCAGAGCCTCTCTCGCATATGCATTTAAGTTGCGTTGCACTGGGGAGGACTTCCGGCAAAGTGATTATTTGGAATAACTACAATTAATATCGTTGGTAAAATATGTAAACGGGCCCGTAGCTCAGATGGATAGAGCATCTGCCTTCTAAGCAGAGGGTCGCAGGTTCGAATCCTGCCGGGCCTACCAGAATGCCCAAACCACTAAGGAGAGTGGTGGTATGGGCATGTGCCAGAATATATTGAGGTTTTTCTCTGTGTACGCTCAGCCGGGGTATGGCTGTGCGGGGTTTGCAAAATCGCAATTTGGGCAATTCATCCAGTCCATTTGCTGTCAGCCGAAATTTTATCTTTCGTTTTCGCGCTCGAGCCTGCTCCGTGATGGCTCGGGGCTGTGCGGTAAAGCATCAGGTTGTGATCAAAAACTGCAGCTTGATTTTGTATTGCCTGCTTGTTTCCGGCCAGTCCCGGCTCAGCCACTGGACGGTAATTCCCCGCCAGTTCGCATGCAGCCAGGGCTGTTTCGGACTTCCAACTCTGACCCTGCTCCGCCATCACGCGACCTCGCGTTAGAAGCCCAATCGCGTACGCACCAGGAGCCGATTGCCGCGCCTCCATCCCCCACCGCCGCGATCGTAAATTCGCCGTCTGACTCTCACCCTGATCCACACACCTTCAACGGCACTCTGACTCCCGATCTCACGTCTCTGGTCGAGCGCTTCACCGCCCAGTGTCCGATCTGTGAAGCCGCCGCCGGCCAGCTCTGCCATCTTTGCGGAGAGCCCTTCTGCAACGCGCATCTCTATCGCTGTTCGGACTGCACGCTCTCTCTCTGCAGCGAATGCATGGACGTCCACGACGCCGAAGGCCACTGGGGTGACTCCGACACCGCCCGCGAAATGTTCGACTCCATCACCGGAGGCGCCCGATGACTAGTACGACGACTCGCCTCCTCCATCGCCTCGTCCGTGCCGCCTCCGCCGTGCCCCGCGCCCTCGCCGACGCCATCTCCTGGCTCGCGCTCTTCGCGCTGCTCACGTGGATTTACTTCCTCATCCTCCAGGAGGCCTCGCGATGACCGCCGACACTCGCAATCCCTGGATGGTCCTCACCGTCCGCTGCGCCGCCCCCGGCTGCGCCAACATTCGCGGACACGCCAACCACTGGTTCGTCACCTCAATAGAAGAGGGCGTCTTCGTCTGCCGGCCGTATTCGCCGCAGTTCGGCCTGCGTGACCATCATGAGCCTGTCTGCGGCCAGGCCTGCGCGCAAAAAATCTTTGACCGTTATCTCACCACGCAAGGAGGCCGGCGAGCCTGAACTCCAGGGACGGCCGTCGCCCTCCCGCTGCGCCATCCGCTCGCCAACATCGTTATGGAACGCCTCCTCAAACTCGACTGGTTTCCCCTCTACATACACCGGCTCAAAGCCTCGCGGACGTGGGGCCTGCCCGACTATCAGTGGTGCTGGTTCATGAAGCTCATCATCGAACTGGCCGACTCCGACACACCGGGATATTTGCCGAATGACGTTGACGTGCTGTGGCCTCTCGCCGGGGCGCGCACCAGGGATTTCTTCCTCAAGCGGGACGGAATTGGCCTGGTGGACCGCGAGTTTCGCCGCACAGCGGACGGCCTTCTCATCTACAACCCGCGTCTCCTCGAAGTCCTCACCGAGCAGAGTGAAAAACTCCATCGCAAAAAGAAAGTAAAAGAAGAACCTCTCTCTCTTTCTTCTTCCGGGTTGTTCGCAAATATAAAACCCCAAAACCTAAATGCTGAAGCACTAAATCCTGAAGCCCTGGCTTCTTCCATCCACCGTCTTTTTGCTTATTACACAGAGTGTTTTCAGAAAGACCCACGATACAAACTCACCCGCCGCCGCGTGGAAAAATGCCAGTGCCGCCTGCTCGAGCTCATCCACTCCGGCAGCGACCTCGCGCGCGCCGAAGCCACCGCCAAAGACGCCATCTGCAACCTCGCCGCCAGCAGCTTCCACGTGCAAAACGGACACACCGACTGGATCGACCACCTCTTCGTCACCCAGGAAATGCTGCAAAAGCGCCTCGACATGGGCCCCGGCTTCACGCCGCCGGCCCAGCAATCCGCGCGTGGGACATCCAGCGGCCAGCCAGCAGCCAACACCGATCAGTACTTTGGAACGCCGCGAACCATGCCGCTCGAACCACTCCCCTCGCTCACGCCCGATCAAGGAGCCTGGGCCAGTCTGCTCTCCGCCCTGCAAGGCCGCACCTCGCGCCTGAACTACGACACCTGGCTGCTCCCCACCCGCGTTCTCGGCCTCCACGGCACGGTCCTGTATGTCCGTGTTCCCACGCCGGAGTTCAAACACATCAACGAAAAATTTCAGCGCGAGATCGCCGAATCCATTCAGGCGCTCGGTCTGCCCATCAGCGAAGTGAGGTTAATAGCGTGACCATCGAATACGCAGCGCCTGCCAAAAAGCCCGAAAACAAAGCCATGCCCGGATCGCCGACGCCAGCAACAGTAACAGTCACGAAGCCCAGCGCGGCAATCCATTCCACCCTAACCCACCCAGCGGAACTTCACGGCAGGGAATCCGAGCCAGACCGTGAAGAAGTTCATACGCACAGTAAAGAAGCCAGATCCGTCAGCGAAGAAACGAGCGGCAGGGAAGCGGAGTTTACAAGAAAAACGGAGCTTAAAAGAAAAGAAGCCGAGCACGGGAGGGAATTCGCAATTCCCGAAGCCGATTCATCCTCAATTGAAGCCACACCCTTCCCCACTCCCGGCTCCTCCGCCCGGGAAATCCTCGCCTGGTGGGGCCAGCGGACGCTCAAAAATTCGCGCACCTTCGCCGCCCAGCGCGAAGAGCGGACACATCGCGAATTGCTCGAACGCCTGCGGCAAAGCCTGCTTTCGCAAAGCAAAGCCTTGCAAACGCAAGCTGTGCAAGCGAAAGCCTTGCACACCCAAGCCTCCGTTACCAATGGCGATCTCTCCACGGCCTCGCCCACCCAAAACTCACTCACCCCAACCGGCCACACCCTCGCCGCCTGTCTTTACCTCACCGTCCACTGCATAAAATGCGAGTCCGTGCGCCAGGGACGTCCCGATTACCCTCCATCGTCCACCGTGCCGTGCCCGCGCTGCGGAAGTGAGTCCAGCTTCACCGTCCTGGGCGCCGGCCTAACAAGCAAGCCGCTGCCCTTTTATGAAGTCCAGCCGACCGCGCGCTTCTCCGAGGAAGGCAAACCCCGCATCCCCTGGGACCCGCTGGGCCCATTGGCCCGCAACCGGCTCAAGGACGGGGAAGAGTAATGCTCTTCCCCAAAATGGATACTGCGGGTGCCCCGTCCTTCGCGGTTTTAGCGAAGGGCGGGATTCCATGGATGTCAGTTCCACCAGCCGCTGCCGTTACAGATTTGTATCAACAAGGGTTGTATCAGGGCCGCTGCCCGTACACAGGTTTGTATCAGGGCACGACTTCAGTCGTGCCGATAAAGAGCAATAAAATCGCGGGGCTTCAGCCCCTGCCGCCCAATGGGGAGGAGCAAAATGCACGGCGAATGGAGACAAGAGACTTTGACGTTCCTGTGGCCATACCACTGGGCATGAAAATAGGAGAATTCCACAGCATCCCGACGTAGAGACGTGGCACTGCCACGTCTCACTGCGAGAGCAATCTGTTTCTCCGGGGCAAAGAAGAATTTGCTTCTATCCTGCGCCCAACAAGGCGCGCAATCACCAAAAACAGAGACGTGGCAGTGCCACGTCTCTACGCCCGTGGTCTGCGGCACGCGCCAGCGTTTTGGGGAGAGAGAGAATGCTGGCACAACATGGCTCCAGTCCCGCACCTGCGGGACGGCTCGCAGTAGCCCGCCGTTTCAACGGCGGGTGAGCGGAAAACAATCTTTGAGTCCCGCTTCGCGGGACGGCTGGCCCAACGCGGGATTTCAATCCCGCCACATGGCACAACACGAAAAAGCTGACCGTGAATTCGCTCCAGCCCCGGCAGGGGCGAAACAAGTTAGCCCAGTCCGTGCCAGACCGCCGCGCGTTTCGCGTGGAGGACTGGCTAAGGGCTGGGTCGGAGTAAAAAAAGAGATGCCTTCCTCTCTGCCGAAGGCCCGCGCGTATCTGCTGAACCAGGCGAGAGTATTTGCGCTCCCGCTGGACGCTGCAAGGGGGGCGAAAGAACAAGGTTTGTATCAGGGCACGACTTTAGTCGTGCCAATCAAGTGCAATAAATTCAAGGGCTTCAGCCCCTGCCATCAAACGAGGCGAACCAAAATATGTTCTCGGACACAAGGCTCTTTCGCGTTGCGGGCTAATCTCACTTTTCGAGTGCAAACACGAAGCAGATTTCACGGCACGAAAAAGTTAACGCTGAATTTGCTACAGCCACGGCAAGGAAGCAAAATAAGTTTTAAGGGCTGATTATTTGTTGACGCTTAGGTTCAAGTAGTTCAGAATCGACACTCATGAAACTCAGCTTGCTTTGCGTGGTTCTCGTGGCTCTTTCCGTGTGTGACGGTCAAAGTGCAAAGCGCCCGGCTGGCTGGCTGGGCTGGTGGCCATCGATAAGAGGAAAGGCTTTGTCAAGCCCAAAGTATCCCTGTCGATGCCGGGGCATCGCGATGCTGACCAGGTTGTGACGACGAAGACCCACTGAAGAAGTTAAATTCGTTTCTAAATCATCTTGCGGTTG
>WNFP01000511.1_pt1 | contig 36829 bp, 36 predicted proteins | sample 5400201 | NCBI WGS metagenome assembly WNFP01 (sample SAMN13153355, study PRJNA577476) | soil metagenome | isolation source: 115 cm saprolite under Madrone tree | place: USA:California | collected 2016-06-14 | reverse complement strand
GGCGTCGAAGACATGTCCACGGCAATGCAGCTGGGCGATTTTGCGACCGCGCGCAAGGCTTGGATCGAATCCCACGCTGGCTGGGAGCGCCTGGAAGTTCTCACGGCCGACCTGTTTCCCGATCTGCAACAGGGGATCGACGGCTGGCCGAGAGCGCGGACCGGCTTTCACGCCGTGGAAATCGCGCTCTTCGCCCCGACACCGCGGTTTCCCCAATGGGAAACCGCCGAACTGCTGGACGAGCTCTATCGATTCAGGCGCGTGTTCGCGCAGTCGGATGTGACGGGCAACTTCCTGATCGCCGGCATGGCGACCCTGGCCTATAAAACAAGTGCCACGGAATCGGGCGGCGGCGAGTCCAGTATGAGCGGCACCTCGCTGGACGATCTGCGCCACAACATGGAGGCGATCGACCACATCTGGAAAACGACGTTTGCCGACGCGGTAGCGGCTAAGCACAAGGAACTGGCCGACAGCATAGCCACGCGGATCGCGGGCATCTTTGCCCTCATAACCGTGCCCTCCGAGGATCAACTGGACCAACCGACGCTGCAGCAGGAGCTGGAGCAATTGGCGGCCGAATTGGCCAAGGCAACCGTGGCGCTCGGTTGGAGGAATCCGAACTACAAATCACGGCGCTGAACGCCTGGCGGCAAGGCGACGTTCCATTGGCTCCTTCGCGTGAGCAGTCTGCCCAGAAAGATTAAGATCGAGCGGTTGTGACGATGGAAGCACTAAAGCCGCAGGCAGCTAGTTGGAACCAGCGGCGCGCCGTTGATCCGTGTCCCCCCGCCGGGGGACTTCGAAAGCCTCTATCGGCAGTTCGCGGCGACGTCGCCGGCGATGGCGCGGGCGAGCTTTTCCGAGCCGGCGGCGTTGAAGTGGGCGTCGTCGTAGAAGTCCGCCTCGGTCCAGTTCGGCGTCAGCGACGCGCCGATAAAGACAGCACCCGATTCGCGCGCTGCCTGTTCCGTATCCTTGTTCATTTCCTGCATCAAGTGAGGCAGATCCCGGGTGCGAAGGAACGGCACCCACGCCCATTGATGGTTCAGATGGGAGGGCGCGAAATTCAATACCTGAGGGACGAACAGGGGTTTGACGCCGAAATGCCGCGCGATATCGGCGATCAGCGTCATGTTGTCTCTATAGATTTTCGAGAGCCTGGGGTCCTTGTCACCCGACACCACGCCCTGGTCGGGGGACGGATCGACATCCGTGTTGGGCAGGAATAGCGAGACGATCAACCGGATGAACAGCACGTTGTTTTCCAGCGCACCGGGTTGATGCGCCACACCCAGAAGGCGAAGCTGGTTGTGAAAGTGATAGTCCGAGTAGTCGCTCTTCAGATTTTTGATGTGGGAATATCGCAGGTCGTTCCAGCCCTCGTAATAGATCGCGCAGACAGGTTTTGAATCCCGAAACATGAACAGGCTTTGAATCATGCTTTCGTTGGAGGTGTACGCGGGCACTCCGTAATTCTGAACCTCGTAGCCCGGCCCCAGAATTCGGGAGAGATCGCTGGGCCAGGTTTCGGCATCGGCGTTGGCGATGTCGTAGGTTGTCGATCCCCCGAAGACATAGATCAGTTTGGGATTGGCAATCTTTCCCTCGTTCACCGTCGTGCGCCGATTCTGATCGTCGTGACTGACCCCCCCGAAGCTGTTCGGATGGGGAATGGCGACCAGCAAAGGATGGGGGTCGAATTGATGGATCACCTTCCAGGAGAGCGGGTGATAGATGGCCCCGGTGGAAAGATAGTAGTAGACGTGCGAGGCGCCCTCCAGACTCAGGAGAAGAACGAGATAGAACGAGACGATCAGCGTGCGACGGCTGAATGCAGCGGTCGTCGCAAGCAACGATACAAGCAGCCAGCCACCCAGATAGGCGAGCGTTGCCTTGCGCTGTGTCTCAAAATAGAGATGAATGCCGACCGGTTGATAAAGCCAGAGACAGACGAGCGAGGCCGACAGCGAGGCCGCGGCCGCGATCGTCACCCCCAGGAGAATCTGCCTCGCGCGCCGCTCGCCAGCCGCCGCCAGCGGTGATTTTTCTTTCGTTGTTTTCGCTGTCAAGACGGCGCGCCTCTTCGCGTCGATCGCCGGGACCGTCTCCGTCTGCGGCGCCTCTTGTCCGGGGTTTTCATGAGTCCCTATTGGCAGTTGGCGGCCACGCCGCCGGCGATCGCCTGCGCGAACTTCGCCGAGCCGGCGGCCGTGAAATGGCCGTCGTCGATGAAGTCAGAGTCCGTCCAATTCGCCGCCAGGGGCGCGCCGATGAAGACCGCACTCGATTCGCGCGCGGCCCGCTCCAGATCCTGGTTCATCGCCTGCATCAGACGAGGGACGTTCTGGCGGGGAATGACGAATAGCCACTGGTATTTGCGCCCCATCGCCGGCGGCGTGAAGTTCAATATCTGGGGCACAAACAAGGGTTTTACGCCAAAATGCCGATCGATTTCGGCAATCAGTTTCATATTGTCCATGAAGATATTCGACAGGCGCAGGTCCTTTTCGCCCGAGGTCGCGCTCTCGTCGGCCGACAGATCGAAATGCAGCGTAGGCAGGAACAGCGACACGATCATCCGGATGAAAAGCACATTGTTTTCCAAGGCACCCGGCTGATGCCCGACGCCAAGCCGGTCGATTTGGTTGGGCAGATGATAGTCCGAGTAGTCGTTTTTCAAACTTTTCATATGCGAATAACGGACGTCGTTCCAGCCCTCGAAGTAGACCGCGCAGACGGGCTTCGAATCCCTGAACCTGAACAGGCTCTGAATCATGTTTTCGTTGGAGGTGTAGCCGGGCACGCCATAGTTCTGGACCTCGTAGCCCGGCCCCAGAATTCGCGAGAGGTCGCTGGGCCAGGTCTGTGCATCGGCAACGGCCAGGTCATAGGTTGTCGAGCCGCCGAAGGCAAAAATCCGCTTGGGATTGGCAATCTTTCCCTCGTTCACCGTCGTGCGCCGATTCTGATCGTCGTGACTGACTCCCCCGAAGCTGTTCGGATGAGGAATGGCGACGAGCAGGGGATGGGGGTCGAATTGATGGATCACCTGCCAGGACGGAGGATGGTAGATCAGCCCGTTTGAAAGGTAATAGTAGATATGGGAAGCACCCTCCAGGCAGAGCAGGAGTATAAGACCGAACGACAGGGACAAGGTTCGACGACCGCAGGCGGCGATCGCCGCCAGAAGCGAAACGAGCAGCCAGGCGCCGATATAGATGAGGGTCGCCTTGCGCTGCAGCTCGAAATAGAGATGAACGCCGACCGGCCGGTAAAGCCAGAGATAGATGAACGACCCCAGGAGCGCGATCGAGGGCACAATCGCCAATCCCATCAAGATCTGTCTCACGCGCCGCTCGCCAGCCGCCGCCAGCGGCGATCTTTCCTCCCTTGCTTGCGTCGTCAAGATTTCGGATCCCCTCGTCTCGATATCTGCGGCCAACCTCTCACGCGGCGCGAATATCTATCAGATTGCGCCCGCCAGGTGAACCGAGCCGGCGCCGGTATCGCTCGCGCGGAGTTTTCTTTGGTAATCAGGCGCCGTCGGACAGATACTCGCCCCCCTGCCTCGCCATCCGGTGACCATTGGCTGATTTCATGACCAATTCATCGACCGCGGCTACCGGCGCCGGCGCAGCGGAGCCCAGGACTTACCTATACGCGCCCGTACCGCGTATCCTGCGTTCTCGAAGTAGTTAGCGCATTCTCGGGGTTTGTAGCTTTCGAGGAGCTGACCGATCGCGGCATAGACGGCCTCGACGGTTCGGGCTGCGGCCTTGCGCAGGAGCGTCTTGAGCTTGGCGAAGACCTGTTCGATTGGGTTCAGGTCGGGGGAATACTTGGGCAGGAAGATCAGCTTGGCGCCGGCCCTTCGAATGGCCTGGCGCACCGTCTTGGCCTTGTGGGAACCGAGATTGTCGAGGATGACGATATCGCCTGGCTTAAGGGTGGGGACGAGCATCTGCCTGACGTAGGCCAGGAACCGCTCGCCATTGATCGGCCCGTCGAACAGGCAGGGTGCCTCGATGGCGTCCTGGCGCAGCGCAGCCAGGAACGTCGTGGTCTTCCAATGACCGTGGGGGACCTTGGCAAGGAGCCGCTCACCGCGCGGCGCCCAGCCGTGCGTGCGCGTCATGTTGGTCTTGGCCCAGGTCTCATCGATGAAGACCAGGCGCGCTGGATCGATCCGGCCCTGATACTGGCGCCACCGGCTGCGCCGGCGGCTTACGTCCGGGCGATCCCGCTCGCTGGCGACCAACGTCTTTTTTTGAACGTAATCCCCTCGCGCCGGAAGAAGCGGCTCAGCATCGAGGTGTCGGCCTTCACAGAGCGCTCCCCGGCAAGGCGCCGGCTCAGCGCCTCCAGCGTGATGTCGGGCTGTTCAGCCCGCACCGCCTCCAGAAAATCGCGATGCGGCTTGAGCACCGATGGACGGTGACCGCCCGTCCCCACCGGCCTCCGCCGGCCCGTGCGCCGGTAGCGCGCAAGCCACTTGATCGCCGTCGACTCACCAACCCCAAAACGGCGGGCCGCCGACCGGCAACTCATCCCTGCCTGCTCGACCGCCTCGATCACCCGGTCCCTTAGGTCTTGCGAATAAGCTCTCGCCATCCATGCTGGCCTCCTGCTCCAGCCAGCATCTTGAATCAAATTCCGGCCGAGTCGGGAAGCCCTTGATTCAATCAAAAGGCAGAACGCTCTAGCGCCGCGGCGCGTTCCACGCGACGCTCCGGGGAGCCGATAGACGATCGGCCACGCCGTTGGCGTAGTGCCGGCAGGGATCCTCGATGAAGCGATATGTCAAGGAAGCGGCGGCGATCACCGCCAGCGCGAAGGCTGCAACGACGGCGTCCCCGGCCAGCGTGCTGCCGAAGGTGAACTGCAGTTCCCCGTCGTACTTCAGCAGCGTGGTCCCACGCAGATGAAGATGAAACCCTTTCTCGATGAAGCGGATGGCCGCCATGAAGACGACAAGCATGAGCATGTGGATCATGTAGATGGAATAGGACCAGGTCCCGATCTGCTGGAACGGCCAACCGGAGAGCCACTGGGATAGACGACCTTGCTCCAGGGAAAAAACGAACACGCTGAGTGCGAACAGCGGGGATCCCAGCAGCGAATACGGCGGCTTGTCCAGGTAACTCACGTAAAGAACGAGGAGCACGACGACGAGCGCCTCCACGGCCGTGGCGGCGTGCAGTTTGACGACCGGGCCGGAAGGCCTAGTCGCGCACAGGCGAAAGACCAAGTAGCCAAGGAAGAATCCATAAAGACAGCGAAGAATGCCGTAGTCGAACGCCGCCTCCATGTATCTGCCGGAGATCGCTATGCCCGCTACGCCGAATCCGGCGAGCCCGACGGCGATCATGCTGCGGTGCCGTTTCGCCAGCACCAGCATGCCGGCAAACACGACATAGGTCCAAAACTCCACGCTGATGCTCCAGCTCGGCGTATTCCAGGTAAATTGGTCGTGAATGCCCAGAGAGTGGATCAGCAGCAGATTTGTCAGCAAGGAGGAGGGAGTTTTGTTGTAGGTGAATGCTGGATGAGCGGCAAAGTTTCCGAAGTGTCCCTCGATCATGAGGGCGACCACCTCCAATGCGATATAGAGGGCCAAAACTGCGACATGCAGCGGCCATAGCCTGCCGAATCGCCGGATCATGAATACGCCGGCCGACCGCATATCCTCGATGCGATCGTCGTAGGTGTGCCCCATGACGAACCCGCTGAGCACGAAGAAATAATCGACAAACAGATTGGCCTCGCGAAGCAGTGCCAGATCGCTTCCGCTCCAGGCGATGGGCCCGCCAGCATGGAACAGCACGACACCCATCGCGCATATGCCCCGCCAACCGTCGAGTGCTGAAAATCTCATCGGAGATTCTCAATATGCTAACGACCCGTGTGGACGCTATCATTTTGCCATCGATGATTATAGCTTCACTGCATATGCTTCGACATACGCCTCCCCTGTGACTCAAGATTCGCAACTTGGGTTCGCCCACTGGTGAATTAGCCAGAATCGGCCCTCGCGAATGCAGACTCACCACAGCGCGAATACTGGGCAAATGTCTTTTGCGGTTTCAGATAAGAGCCACCAAGACGAGGAGGCAGTTAAACGATTCGGCCAAATACCGCTGCTACTCGAGGAACAGAGAAATTGCAGATTTCGCCAACAAACGTCCTGTGGCGGTTCCCGAAAGTCAGACTGTCCGCTAATGGCGCTTCTCAAACGTCTCGCGAAAGGCAAAGGATGGCCGCTTTAGCCCGAGAAGCGGAAGTTTGCGAGCTGCCGTCGCCCCGATCTGCGAGTTTGAAGCCATATAAACGTTTCTTTCCCAATCTGTTAGGAAAAGAGGGGGCGGGGAATTAGTGAAGAGGCGTCTCCTGCCATCCCCATCGCCTTTTGTTGGCGGCGGGGGAAGGGGGCCCGTGGTACAATTAATTTAAGCTCCGATGACGCCCTGGATGTCCTGCAGATTTCCTGCAGAAGCAGGGCGCGGTCGAGACAGGGTTTCGCGCGCGGCTGGGCAAAGGCTCACCCCATAAAGGGATCAACCCCAGCTTTGGTTTACGAGGCGGCGCCAGTATCGCTCGCGCGGAATTTCCTTTGGTAATCAGGCGCCGTCGGACAGATACTCGCCCCCCTGCCTCGCCATCCGGGGACCATTGGCTGATTTCATGACCAGTTCATCGACCGCGGCTGCTGGCGCCGGCGCAGCCGTGCCCAGGACTTACCTCTACGCGCGCTGGCTCATTCTCGTGGCGGTCGCCCTGCTCGGCGTGGCGCATTCCGCGCTCCTGCCGCCGTTCGAGGAATATGATTCCATTCAATACTGGTCGGGCATCCAGCAGGTGGCCGATGCGGGAACGATTCCGCTTCGCGGCGTGGCGCGGTTGTCGGCCGATGTCGATTCCTATGCCGGCCCGCGGCCCTTCGATCCCTCGCCGGGGCAGCCGGCCAGCGGCATGACCTATCGGGACTTCTTTGGCCGCCCCGCGCCGGGTCTGCCGGAGAACATCCAGCGATCCTTTCGGCCGGGCAAGGAGTTGAACTACGAGGGCCAGCAGCCTCCGTTCTATTTCGTGGCCTTGGCGCCGGTCTATCTCCTGGCCAAGGATTGGAGCTGGCCAAGCCACATGCTTCTCCTGCGCCTCGTCTCCTGGGGGTTGGCCTTCACGGGCTTCGCCATCGGCTGTCGGGCGACGATGCGCCTTCTCACGGCGCTCCGCGTCGCGCCGGCGTTGAGCCTGCTGGTGCCCGCCTGGCCCCTGCTGTTTCCCGAGTTCTTTCCCGACATGGCGCGAATCGGGAACAACGGCACCTGTCTTTTCTTCATGGGCATCGCCTGGGCCCTGATTCTACGCCTGCTGCGCGGGCCCAGCCCGGCGGCCGTCGCGGGCTTGGGGCTCACCCTCGGCCTGGGACTGCTGACCAAGGCCTTTTTCATCCCCATCGCGGCGGGCATCGCGCTGCTGTTCGTCTATGCCGCCGCGCGACAGAGAAGCTGGCAACCGATGAAGGATATTTGTATCGCGCTCGCGCTTGCCGGCGTGATCGGCGGCGGCTGGTATCTCTACAATTTCCTGACCGCCGGGTCCTTCATGAACCTGGGCGACTTCGTCAAGGTTCAGCAAAACGGCGGCGTCCTCCAGACGCTGCTGCGTCAAGGCGTCAGCCTTCATGACGGCCTGCATTTCCTGCGCGGCCTGGCGGTCATGGCCGCGACATTCGTCTGGAGCGGCACATGGTCGCGCGCCATGCTCTCGCCGATCTTTTCGGCGCCCGTCGTGGTCATGGCGCTCATCGCTTTCGGCGCCTGGTTATGGGCGCTGCGCCGCTGGCCGATCGAGGGCCAGGCGCCGCTCTTTGTCGCTGCCCCCTTCCTGGTTGGCCTCGTCTACCACCAAGTCGTGTGGGTGGTGACCGACCCGGGCGGCATGGCCGGAACCCCGGGATGGCATTTGCATATTTTGAGCCCGCCACTGGCTTTGGCCCTCGTGCTCGGCTGGCGCTATCGCCGCCTCCTGGGGGCGCTGGCAGCCTATGCCATCGCCTTTCACATCGTCTGCTGGGCAACCCAGCTGTCGTTCTTCAGCGGCTGCGCCTACAGCCCCGCCAATCGCGTTCCGCTGCGCCTCGATCCTGGATCCTGCCTGATCGATCCAGCCCATCTGGCGGTGTTGGGCGAACCGATCCTCGTCGGCGTCGCGCTCGCCCTCGCGGCGGCCGCGGGAAGCGCGGCGCTATTCCTCATCCTTCGTGCACACCGAGGTTCGACCCCGGCCGACCAAGGCGTTCACACATGATCTCTACATATGGAGTGCGGCAAGCTTATCCCTGAGTTTGCTCCAGAGACCCGGTCTACCTTGTGATAAGAGCGGCATGGGTCCGGGGCCTAGAACTCGAAGTAGATAAATTGAGCCGAACTGCCGGTGCCGAAAGCAGTTACCAGGGCGATGGCACCGACTATGACCGCGGCGATCACCGCTCGATTGCCTCTGCGGGCTGCTGCGCGCAAGCGGCGGGCGTCGTCCCAGGGATGAATAACGAAAAACAAAGCTATCAACGCGCACTCGAAGGCATGATCGACCAGAAAGATGTTGACGTCCCCCAGCGGGGCGGCGCCCAGACAACCGGCGATGATCTGGCGGGCAGACGTCAAATCCGAAGCCCGAAAAAATATCCACAAGAAGGTCACGAGATGAAATGTGACGACGATGCCTAGCCAGCGGGGTGGCCGAGCCCATGCCGCCGCGGGGCGGCTAATCGCGTGGTTGGCTGCCACGCCAAGGCCATGTAGAAAGCCCCAAACCACAAACGTCCAGTTGGCTCCGTGCCACAAGCCGCCGAACACCATTGTGATCATGATGTTGCGCACTGCCTTTAGCCGCCCGGCACGGCTGCCACCCAACGGTATGTAGATGTAGTCTCGCAGCCAGTGCGACAGCGTTCTGTGCCAACGACGCCAGAACGTGGCTATCGAGGTGGCAAGATAGGGCTGAAAGAAATTGTTGGGCAGGCGAACGCCGAGAATCTGTGCAGTGCCAAGAGCCATGTCCGTATAGCCGCTGAAGTCGCAATAGATCTGCACCGAGAAGCCGTAAAGGGCGAGCAGATATTCCGGGAGGGTATGGCCACTCGGGTGATCATAGACGGAGCCAACGACCGTTCCCAACGGGTCGGCGAACACCATTTTTTTGACCAGTCCGGAGGCGAACAAGGCCAGACCAGGCAGCAGATTTCGTCTGCGCAGTGGCATTTGACGGCGCAGCTGCGAAATCAGCTCGTGCGGGCGCAGAATGGGCCCGGCGATCAAATGAGGAAAAAACATGACGTAACCCAGCACCCATTTTAGGGCTACCCGGTGCGGAAACTTGCCCGTTGCGACGTCAACCAAATAAGCGATCAGCGTAAAGGTTACAAAGGAAATGCTGAGCGGCAGCCTGAGCGTCTCGACCTCGCCGGCAACCCGCCACCCAATCACAGTTGCCAGCGGCCCGACGACGTCGAGCCAAAGAAAATTGGCGTATTTGAAGAATACGAGCGGCGCCGCTATCGCTGCGACGCCGACGAACATGCGCTGGGGCACGTGCTCCGGCGACCCGGCGAGAATGCACTTCGTCGTGAAGGCGGCGATTAGTGCCATGCCGAGTGGCAAACCGGTATAGGCCCAGTTCCAATAACTGTAGAATACGAGGCCGCCGACGATCACCAACCAGATGCGAAATCTGCCGGGGGCTAACGAATGAAGTATGAGGTAAGCGAGAAAAAACAGCGCGAAGACGGGGGAATCGAAAAGCACGGCACTCGCCCGTCAATAGCTTTTGACGGATGACTGCGTCTCGGCTGCGAGTACAGGATAGATAGCGTCCGCCATGATGGCGTGGCCCCTCGCATTGGGATGCGGGTCGCCCGGCATGGCCCAGACCTCCTCAGGCGTCAGGCCTTGAAGGGCCGGCAGCAGATCGACATAGGTAAAGCCCAGTTTTCGCGACGTTGCCGCGAAGATGTCATGCACAAAACCCAGGGGATAACTCTTCAAGCTGTGGACGTCCGGCACCATGGCCAGAGTTACCCGAATGTCATGTGCCTTGGCGTAGTCGGCAAGCTTGGCGAATTCCGCCTGCATCACCGCAAGCGCCTGAGAATGTGGAGCGTAAACGGCCCGGTATAGGTCGACTAGGCTCTTTTCCCCAGCGGCCCCGAACAGTCGGTTGCTGGCCGTCCATATCGTTACGGCCAGCTCGCTATTGCGGAGAAGAAAATTGCCGCCGCCCAGGCTCAATTCCTCGCCATCCCTGACGAATGCCAGCACAAGAATATCGGTCGGCTTCAGCGGCGTAAGCCGGAGGAGGAAGTGTTCGACATATCGTTCGGTGTTGTAATTGCCAATTCCGGCGTTGAGTACCTCCACCTTCTGTTGGGCCGCATCGAACTTCTTTTGCAGCAGGGCGGAAACCGTCTTGTCTTCGTCCACGCCCCAACCCAAAGCGATCGAGCTCCCGAGAATCAGAATTCTTCGCATTCCCGGCGCGGGACTCTCCGTTATCTGCCCACCCCGAAGGCCCCAGGCATTGGTGCGGATGAGGACTGATTCCAATACGGCACTGGAGTTGGGCAAATGCTCGTGGCCGAGACTCGGGTTGGGGCTTAGGGTCTTCAACTCCTTGGCGTAGCGCCACATCTCGATGTCATAGTTCTTCATCGAGGCATTTTTCAACCGCAGCAATGCCTCACTCGCGCCAAACGACAAAGTCACGGCGGCAATCAGGCTCACCAGATTCAGGGCAACTTTTTTTGCTTTTGACCCGGCCGTCGTCACCATGCCCTCTTCACTTTGGTGGAGAATCCCATGAATCGCCGCTTCGATGGGCGAAGACGGCCGGGACAATCGGGAAGGCGGCAACCAGGACAGGGGAGATCCCCAGACGCAACCAACGCTGCCTCATTGTTGTGCCGAAGCATTGGATTGTCGAGTGAACCTTCGCTCGCTTTTTGTCGCTAGCCGTCAGCGGCAATATCTGCCGAGGTCGCCCGCCAAAGAGGCCGCGAATTTCGCCGAGCCGGCGGCGCTGAAATGACCCTCATCGAGGAAATCGGTGGCCTTCCAGTCTACGGACAGCGGGGCGCCAAGGAATAAAGCGCCAGCCTCTTTCGCCGCCCGCTCCAGGTCCCGATTCATTTCGCCCATGAGAGGTCGCACGGCCTCGGCGGGAATGAAGGGCCACCACGACGGGCTGTAGTGGAGCTCCAGCCAGTCGTAGTTCAAGATCTGGGGCACGAAGATCGCCTTCACGCCGAAATGCCTGTCGATGTCGGCTATCAATTTCACGTTTTCGGCAAAAATCCCGGCCAGCCGAAGGTCCTTCTTATCCGAGATCTCGGCGGCGATGGAGACGCCGTATTTTGCCCCTCCGCCGAAGGCCCGATACAGCAATTGCAAGAGCAGCACGTTATTTTCCAGGAACCCGGGCCGATGGCCCACGACGAGCACTTCGGATTGCCTCGGCAACGCGTAATCCGAATAATCGGACCGCAAATTCTTGATGTGAGAATTCTGCAGGTCGTTCCAGCCCTCGTAATAGACGGCGCAAACCGGTTTTATGTCGCGAAATACGAACAGGCTTTGAATCATACCTTCGAGGGAGGAGTAGCCGAGCACGCCATAGTTATCGACCACGAAGGCCGGCCCGAGCAGTTTGGAAAGATCGCTCGCCCAGGTCCCGGCGTCGACATTTCCAACATCATAAGTCGTCGAGCCGCCGAAGACATAAACATGTTTCGGGTTCGCTATCTTTCCCTCGTTTATGGTGGTGCGTCGATTCAGGTCGTCGTGGCTCAGGTCACCGAACCGGCCGGGGTGGGGGATTCCCACAAGAAGTGGGTGCGGCTCGAACCGATCGAGAATCGCTTCCGCCCAAGGATGATAGACGCGTCCATTCTCATGGAAGTAATAGGCGTGCGACAGGCCCTCCAGCAACAGCAGGAGGGTGATGGCCAGCGAACCGTACATGGTGCGTCGATGGCAGGCGCTGATGGCCCCCAGGGCCGAAATGCCCATCCAGATGAACAGATAGGTGAAGCTGGCGCTTTGCTGCAGCTTGAAGTAGACGTTCTGGCCGGGCGGCAGGCGCCAGAGATAGAGGGCGATGGCGCCGATGATGCAGCAGATCGCGAGATCGACGGCGAGGAGAAGTTGGCGCAGTCGCCGTTCGCCGGCTGCTTCCAATTGCGTCATTCCGGGCGTGGACTTTTCGAGCAAAACGGCATGTCCTTGCGGGGCGGGATTTTCGGATCGGGCCGGCATCGGCGGCGCACCATATCAAATCCCGATTCCCATGCGAATCGAGATGATCGGGCCCAGGCTTGCGGGCCGTAGTCGTCTCGCCGGCCGGGTCTGGGTTCGAAATGCCTTCGTTGCGGACCCAAGTTGCATGTATGAATATCGGAAATTCGCAAGGCACGGCCCCGATGGGCGATGGCGAAAGGGCGCGGAAACGGCCTGGCATAGGGAGACGGAATTGGCTGACGGGCATTTTCATGAAGATCTGAGGCGCGAGGGCGAGGTCAAACGCGGCTCGGACCGCAGCTTCGGCTTTGTCTTCGCCGTCGTATTTCTGCTCGTCGGGCTTATGCCGCTGCGCCATGGCGCGGCGGTCAGGTGGTGGGCGGTCGCCCTCGCGCTGGCCTTCGTGCTGGCGGCCCTCCTCGCGCCACGCCTTCTGGCGCCGTTGAACAGGCTCTGGGCGCGCTTCGGTGATCTGTTGCACAAGGTGACGACGCCGCTGATCATGGGACTTCTGTTTTATGGCGCGCTCACGCCCTTTGCGTTGCTCATGCGACTGGCGGGGAAGGATCCCCTGCAGCTCAAGCGCAAGACCGCCGCCAGTTACTGGATCGAACGCAATCCCCCGGGCCCCGCGCCCGACAGCCTGAACCAAGCTTTCTAACCGAGGATACGAGCGTGACATTTCTGACAGAGTTGTGGGCCTTTCTTCGTTCGCGCAAAAAATTCTGGCTGCTGCCGATCCTGGTCTTGTTCGCCTTGTTCGGCGCGCTGGTAATCTTCGGCCAAGGCTCCGCGGTTGCGCCCTTCATCTACACGCTGTTCTAGATCGCAGCATTCGATGCGCGTCCTCGGCATCTCCGCCTTCTATCACGACAGTGCGGCAGCATTGATCGAGGACGGCCGCATCGTGGCCGCCGCGCAGGAGGAGCGCTTTACCCGCAAGAAGCACGATGCCCGCTTTCCCGGCAATGCCGTGGCCTATTGCCTGGAGGCGGGGGGGATCGGCGCCGGGGACATCGACAAGGTCGCCTTCTACGACAAGCCGTTTCTGAAGTTCGAGCGGCTGCTGGAAACCTATCTGAGCTTCGCCCCCCGCGGCTTCTCCTCCTTTCGCATGGCGATGCCGCTCTGGCTGCGCGAGAAGCTGTTTCAGCGGACCTTGCTGGCGAAGGAGTTGAAGGCGATTTCCGCCGATGTCGACTGGGCCAAGCGCCTGCTGTTTTCCGAGCATCACCTGAGCCATGCGGCAAGCGCCTATTATCCCTCGCCCTTCGAGGAGGCCCTGGTCCTGACCATGGATGGGGTCGGCGAATGGACGACCACCTCGGCGGCATTGGGGCGCGGCAAGGACCTCGCGATCATCCGGGAACTTCACTTCCCCCATTCCCTGGGCCTGCTCTATTCCGCCTTTACCTATTACACCGGCTTCAAGGTCAATTCGGGCGAATACAAGCTGATGGGGTTGGCACCCTATGGCGAGCCCAAATACACGTCACTCATCCGCGACAACCTGCTCGACCTGAAGCCCGACGGCAGTTTCTGGATCGATCAATCCTATTTCGACTACTGCACCGGCCTGACCATGACCAATGCTCGCTTCGATGGTCTGTTCGGCGGGCCCGCGCGCAAGCCGGAAGCGCCCATCACGCAAAAGGACATGGATCTGGCGGCCTCGATCCAGGCGGTGACGGAAGACGTGATCCTGCAATTGACCCGATCCCTGCAGGCCGAGACGGGCGCGCGCAATCTGTGTCTTGCCGGGGGCGTCGCCCTCAACTGCGTCGCCAATGGCAAGGTTTTGCGCGACGGCAAGTTCAAGGAGATCTGGATTCAGCCCGCCGCCGGCGATGCCGGCGGTGCACTCGGCGCGGCGCTCGCCGCTTATCATTTGACCTTGGCCAAGCCGCGCCAGGCTGCCGGCGATGCCATGCAGGGTTCATATCTGGGACCGGCCTACGACCAAGGGGATATCGAGCGGCGGCTCAGCGCGGCCGGGGCCAAATTCAGCGTTCTGGACGATGACGGCCTGATCGTGCGGACCTCCGCCGCACTGGCGGCGCAAAAGGCCGTGGGCTGGCATCAAGGCCGCATGGAATTCGGACCGCGCGCGCTGGGTGGCCGCTCGATCCTGGGCGATGCGCGCTCGCCCACCATTCAGAAGACCCTCAATCTGCAGGTCAAATACCGCGAATCCTTCCGTCCCTTCGCGCCGGCGGTGCTGCGCGAAGACGTGTCGGAGTGGTTCGAGCTCGACCGCGATTCACCCTATATGCTGCTGGTAGCCCCGGTCCGCGAAGCTCATTGCCGCGAGATGACCGCCGAGCAGCGCAAGCTGTTCGGCATCGACAAGCTGAACGTGCCGCGCTCCGACATCCCGGCGGTGACACATGTGGATTATTCGGCGCGGATCCAGACGGTGCACCGTGAAACCAACCCGCGATTCCATGCCTTGATCTCCGCCTTCAAGGGATTGACCGACTGCGCCGTCCTGGTGAACACCAGCTTCAACGTGCGGGGCGAGCCGGTGGTCTGCACGCCGGAGGACGCCTTTCGCTGTTTCATGGGCACGGAAATCGAGGTGCTGGCGGTCGGAAATTGCTTTCTGAAAAAGGAGGACCAGGACGAAGCCCTCAAGCGGGACTATCGCGATGCGTTCGGGCCGGATTGATAGCGGGCTGTACGGCCGCATCCCGCCCCGGCGGCTGCGGCTTCTCCGTTGAGCCAAACCAGAGACAAGGCGAATTTGCCGGCAGCGGCGAGCGAGCGTGGCGTAAAGCAGGTGCGCCAGCTTCTGCTCGGGCTGTTCGCGATCACCGTCGCGGCGCTCGTGGTGGGCATCGTCCTCGTTCTGAAGAAACCCAGATACGTCTATTTTGCACCCCAGGTGGATGCGGATCTCACCTACCTGCTGGTCTGGATTGGCGTCGCCGTCATCGGGATCCTGACGGCGCTTCGGCGCAAGTGGATTTTCATTTCTTACGGTGCGGTGCTTCTGCTGGCGGCCGAAGCCGGATCGCAGCTCTATTCTTACAAGACCACCGGTGCCTTCGCTCGCGTGGCGCCGCCTTTGTATTTCAAGAGGTTCGAGCCCCATCCGCTGCTGGTGGGAATTCCCCGGGAAGGCAACTATGCCGGCATCGTCCATGATGCCCAGCACCGGCGCCGGACCTGGAACGAGGGCAAGCGCGCCGAGCCGAAATACATCTTCGTCTTCGGCGGTTCCACGACCTATGACATCGCCAATGAGGATCTGGCGACATGGCCCAGCGACCTCTCGCGGCTCCTGGGCAAAGACTACACGGTCGAAAACCACGGCGTGCCCGGATACACCTCTCTGGAGAACATGATCCAGAGCCTCTTCGCTTTCAGGGAAACCAGGCCCGTTTGTGCCATCTATTTCGAAGGCATCAACGACCTGCGCAGTGCGCATATCCGAAATCTGCGGGTCGACTATTCGGATTTCCAACTGCCGGCGCAGCGCACCAGTCTTGCCGTAATGCCGCCGCCGGGGCTTCTGACAAACTACTCCGCCTTCATCAAGCTTCTCGTATCCCTCATTCCCGGAACCCGTGGGGAAGGAATCCCTATCGAGGGCGATGTGTCCGGCCAGACCGATCCGCGTCTCACCGCCATCTACATGGAGAACATGAGACTGATCGCCGATATCGATCGGCATTTCGGCGTTAAAGCCATATTCGTTGCGAACATGGCGGATTATGCCGATCTGAATTCCGGCAAGTTCAGCGCGCGCATGCCCTTTGTCCGCGACAAGGATATCGAGGTTCTTTTGCCCGCCTTGGGCCGCGATCTGGCGCAGGCGGCCACCGATTCCGGCTCCATCTTTTTGGCGGGGCCGCTGGCACAAGACTGGGCCCCGGCGGATTTCGTCGATAACGCACATTTCAGCGTTCAGGGCGCCCAAAAATTCGCCCAAGCCATAGCCGGGGACATCGCCGCCCAATGCCAGTGACCATCGGCGCAAGATCGCGACGGCCATGCACCGGCGAACGCGGGAGACGGCGTCAAGCTGGCGCGCTCCGGGCCGGGAACCAACCCAAGACCGGTTCCCGAGCCAAGCCAGGAATCCCATGAAAACCCTTTCGCCAAATGAGGCGATCGGCGAACGGATTGCACGGCGGATGCTTCTGGTCATTCTCGCGCTTGCATTTGCCGCGCTCGCCGCGGTGACGGTCTTCGTCTTTCTGAAGAAGCCGCATATCGCCTATAGCGCGCCCACGCGCGGCGCCGACCTGACCTATCTCAAGATCTGGCTCGCCATAACAACCGTCGGGATCCTGGGCACGCTGCGGCGAAAATGGCTCGTGCTGTCCTTCGCCGTACTGCTCCTGCTGACGGCCGAGGGTGGCGCCCAGTTCCTCTACGTTACCGCCAATGGGCTGCCCTATCAGCCGGCGCCGGCCGAATCCGAGCAGAAATTCGAACCGCACCCCCTGCTGGTCGGAATCCCAAAGGAAGGCAGCTTCGAAGGCATCGTGCACGACTCCCTTCATCGGCGGCGGACCGACAACCGGGGCAAGATCGCCAATCCGAAATACATCTTTGCCTTCGGCGGCTCGACCACCTACGACCTGGCGAACGACGATCTGGCTACCTGGGAGAGCGACCTTTCCCGCCTGCTGGGCAGTGGATCCGCGGTCGAGAATCTGGGGGTCCCCGGCTACACCTCGCTCGAGAACATGATTCAGAGTCTCTTCGTCTTTCGCGATGCGCCACCCGTCTGCGCCATCTACTTCGAAGGCTTCAACGATTTGCGCAATGCCCATATCCGCGGCCTGAAAGCGGATTATTCGGATTTTCATCTGCCCTCGCAGGTCGGCAATCTTGCCCTGGTCAATCCGGGATTCCTGCGGAACAATTTTCTTTTCATAAGAACGCTGCTTTCCCTGTTCTCCGGCGGCGGACAAGCGGTGCCGGGCGAGGTCTCCGATCAGATCGATCAGCGCCTTTCCGCCATTTTCATCGAGAACATGAAACTGATCGCCGATATCGGCCGGCAGTTCGGGGTCAAAGTGATTTTCGTGTCGGAGATGGCGAACTATCACAAGCTGACGACCGACCGGATCAGGGGCTGGCTTCCCTTGGTGCGCGACAAGGATATCAACTTCCTTCTGGCGGCCATGGATCGCGATCTGGCGCGCGCGGCGAAAGAATCCGGTGCCGCCTATCTCGGCGCGCCGCTGGATCAGGATTGGGTCGATGCCGATTTCACCGACGATGTCCATTTCAGCGCCGAGGGCGCCCGGAAATTCGCCCAGTCCCTGGCGCCGGAAGTCGCCAGCCTGTGCCAATAGCGGGCCGGGCTGCCTCAGTCCCGATTGCCGATCCGCGGCAGATCGAGAATCCCCGAGAGGAAGCCGCTGAGCACAAGCTGCAGCCCGACGCCCATGGCGACCAGCGAGGGCACCACCGCCCGCATGGTCCGGCTGTAGTCGAGAGAACCGAAGCCGACCGCCGCCCAATGGGCCGCGGCAAGGATGAGCCCGGCAAGCCCGGCCGCCAGCAGGATGATGCCGGCCGCCGCAATCCGCTCCATCGTCGCCCAGCCTCGAAAGCGGATCAGCCTCGGGGCGGGCGGAAGAAATCCCTCGCGCACCGCAAATTGCCGGGCGAGAACGGCAAAGGTCAGGGTCTGCACCCCCAGCAGGCCAATGACGCCCGCCGCCAGCATGCTATGGACCTGAAGCTGTGCCCCGAAGAGGGTGATGCCGCCGGTCAGCGCCAGCAACGCCATCGCCCCCAATCCGCCGCCGGTCATGACCAGGCCGGGATAGAGATAGAGCCAGCGCGGGCTGTGCATGAGCAGAAACTTCAGATGGCGCCAGCCGTCACGCCAGGGTCTCAGATGCGGGGGGCGCCCGCGGCCGTCGGGAAAAAGGACGATGGGCACCTCGGTCACGCAAATGCCGTGGAGGGAAGCCTTGACCACCATCTCGCTGGCGAATTCCATGCCGGGCATGACCAGGCCCAGATTCGATATGGCCTGGCGATCGAAGCCGCGCAGACCGCAGTGGAAATCCCCGCACGCGCTCTTGAAGAACAAGGCGCCCAGAAAGCTCAGGATCGGATTGCCGAGATAGCGGTTTAGAAACGGCATGGCGCCCGGTCGTATGTCGCCGCGGAATCGGTTGCCCATGACCAGGCCGAAGCCCTCGCGCAGGCGGGCGACGAAACCGTCGAGGTCGCTGAAGTCGTAGCTGTCGTCGGCATCGCCCATGATGACATAGCGGCCGCGCGCAGCGCGAATCCCGGCCAGCAAGGCGGCGCCATAGCCGCGCCGATCCGCGTCGACCACGCGCGCGCCCGCGGCCGTGGCGATGGCTTGCGAGCCGTCCCGGCTGCCGTTGTCGGCCACCAGCACTTCGCCTTCGATGCCCGCGCGGGCGAGGTATGCCTTCGCCTTTCCGACGCAACGCCCGACCGTGGCCGCCTCGTCCAGGCAAGGCATCAGGATGGTGAGCTCAAGGCCGCCGTCTCGCTCGCCGCCTGTCATGAGGCTGCGCGTTTCATCGAGGCCGGTGCCGTCCCATCTTCTATGGCCCGAGCCTCTCAAATGGTGTCGAAGGGACCCAGGAAGTCGCGCTTGCCCACTTCCACGCCGCAATGGCGAAGGATGGCGTAGGTCGCGGTGGCGTGGAAATAGAAGTTCGGCATCGCCTGATGCAGCAGATAGGCCTGCCCCTTGAAGCTATGGGGCTGGCCGCCGATGGGAATGGTGATCTCGCGTTCTTCCGAGCCGTCGATCTGGCCCGGCTTGAAGCTTTTGACGAAATCGATCGTCCTGGCGATGCGCGCCTTCAGATCCTCGAAGCTGGTTTCCGTGTCGGGGAACTTCGGCACTTCGGCGCCGGCCAGCCGCGCGGCGGTGCCCTTGGCGAAATCGGAGGTAAGCTGGACCTGGCGCAGCAGGGGGAACATGTCCGGAAACAGGCGGGTCCCCAGCAGGACCGAAGGCTCGATCTTGCGCTGGGCGGCATGGTGGACCGCCTTGTCGAGGATGGCGGAGATATTGTTGAGCATCCGGACGAAGACGGGAACGGAAGCCTGATACATCGAGAGCGTCATTTTGTGCCTTCTTAACAATGAGGATTGAGTTCGAGCAGGATAACCCATTCCACCGCCGGTTGGCGGCAGAATAGATCGGTCAGCAGGGTTGCTTGAAGAGGAGCGCGCTTGCCCCTACATCTGGGCACAACGAGCGGATTGTGTGGGAGTGCGCGATGGGTCCGGCGTATTTGAAGGTTTTGCTTGTTGCGTCTGCGCTGACATTGGTAGTGACGAGTCCCGCCTTGGCGGGCAACAATTTCGGCCAGGTCGCGCTGAAGGCGGGAGAGGCGCAGACCGTTTCCATCTTCGGTTTCGGCGGCTATCAGCGCGTGCGCGTGTGCAACGATGCGACGAGCGTCAGTAACGTGAAAGTGACCATACGTCCGCGCGATCCCCAGGTATTGCGGCCTGGGCTGTGTACAGAAGACACTGGCGATCAGATCGAATTCGTCAATCAGGGCGGCGGCCACGCCCTCGTCAGCTACAATCCGGCGCCGGGCGGCGGCTACGGGTCCGGCTTCGGTATGTTCGGCAATAATTTCCGAGTGTTCGGGAATTAGCCGATTTCGCTCAAGGCAAGACGCCATTCCGCCTGCACGTCGCTTGAGGTTTCCTTCAGCAGACGCGCGTCGGCCAGTTCGCTGAGGCGACCGGGTGGGGCCAGGCGCGCCACAGCCCAGACGGCGGCGCCGCGCACCAGCGCATCCTGATCGTCCAACAGACCGATCGCTGTCGGCACCAGATCCGCCTCGGCGCTATTGCCGATGGCGATCAGCACATTGCGCAGAAATCGGCCTCGGCCAATTCGCTTGATGGGCGAGCCCGCGAAACGCTTGCGGAAAGCCGCATCGTCGAGGCGCGCCAGCGCTGCCAGCGCCGGCGCGCTCAGATCCGCCCGCGCCATGAGTTCGGATTCCCCCGTCGGCCGGGCGAATTTGTTCCAGGGACAGACCGCCAGGCAATCGTCGCAGCCATAGATGCGATTGCCCATGAGCGGGCGCAGGTCGCGCTCGATGGCGCCCTTATGCTCGATGGTAAGATAGGAGATGCAGCGCCGGGCATCGAGCTTGTAGGGCGCGGGAAAAGCACCCGTGGGACAGGCATCCAGGCAGCGGCGGCATTCCCCGCAATGATCCGCCTCGGGCTTGTCGGCGCCAAGCGCAAGGCTGGTAAAGATTTCGCCCAAGAACAGCCAGGAGCCGAAGTCGCGCGACACCAGATTGGTATGCTTGCCTTGCCAGCCGAGTCCCGCGGCCTGGGCCATGGGCTTTTCCATCACCGGCGCGGTATCGATGAAGACCTTGATCTCGCAATCGAAGGTCTCGCCCATCCAGCGGCCGAGCGCCTTGAGTTTTTTCTTGATCACATCGTGATAGTCCCGGTGGCGGGCATAGACGGAAATATCGCCCGCTGCCGGGGCCACCCGGGGCGGCGCCGAATTTTCCACCGGCCCATAGTTGAGTCCCAGGACGACCACGGAGCGGGCCTCGGGCCAGAGGGTGCCGGGATCGGCCCGGCGCTCGGCCTTGTCCGCCAGCCAGCCCATGTCGCCGTGATATCCCGCGGCCAAAAATCCCGAGAGGCCGGCTTTCGCCTCATCGGATAGTTCGGCCGGCGCGAATCCCACCGCATCGAAGCCCAGCGCCAGCGCCCGCGCGCGAATCTCCTGGCGGTCCGATGCCATGGGTCTTAGCCGCGCCCGCGATAGGGCGCTACGTCCTGGGTGGGGAGCCAAAGCCCCTTGGGCGGCGTCCCCGTCTGGAAGAACACATCGATGGGCATGCCGCCGCGCGGATACCAATATCCGCCGATGCGCAGCCAGCGCGGCGCCAGGCGCTTGATCAGCTTCTTGGCGATATCCAGGGTGCAGGCTTCGTGAAACGCCCCGTGATTGCGGAAGGCGGCGAAATACAGCTTCAGGGATTTCGATTCCACCAGCCAGCGGTCGGGGACGTAGTCGATGACCAGATGGGCGAAATCGGGCTGGCCGGTAATGGGGCAGAGCGCGGTGAATTCCGGCTGCACAAAGCGCACCAGATAATCTTCACCCCGGTGGGGGTTGGGCACGCGATCGAGCATCGCCTTTTCCGGCGATGCCGGCAGTGACGTCTTGATGCCCAACCGGGTCAGGCCCGCATATCTCTTGTCGGCCATAGAGCTCTCCGCAGATGCGCGCCGCCCGGCCGGATCAGGCCGTCGGCTCGCCTTGGGCTCGTTCGGCGCCGAAGCGAGCGGCGAATTCGGCCAGCCCTCCCGCCTCGATGGCGCCCCGCAGCCCCGCCATGAGTTCCTGATAGTAGTGCAGGTTGTGCCAGGTCAACAGCATGGAGCCCAGAATTTCCTGCGACTTCACCAGATGGTGGATATAGCCGCGCGAGTATCCCTGGCAGGCGGGGCAGGCGCAGCGCGGATCGATGGGCTGGATATCCTCCCCGTGACGGGCGTTGCGCATGTTGAGCTCCCCGAAGCGGGTGAAGGCAAGGCCGGTGCGGCCCGAGCGGGTGGGCATCACGCAATCGAACATGTCAATGCCGCGCTGCACGGCGCCGACGATATCCTCGGGCCGGCCGACGCCCATGAGATAGCGGGGCCGGTCCCCGGGCAGAAGATCGGGGGCGAAATCCAGGATGCGGAACATCTCCGGCTGGCCTTCGCCGATGGCCAGCCCCCCGATGGCATAGCCATCGAAGCCGATGCGGGAAAGAGCCTCGGCGGACTCCCGGCGCATCTCTTCGTAGATGCCCCCCTGCATGATGCCGAAAAGCAGATAGCCGGGCCGCCGGCGAAACGCCGCGCGCGCGCGCGCCGCCCAGCGCATGGAAAGCCGCATGGACTTGGCGGCTTCTTCCGGCGTGGCGGGGAAGGGGGTGCATTCGTCGAAGCACATGGCGATATCCGCATCCAGGCGATCCTGGATCTCGATGCTGCGCTCTGGCGTCAGCAGATGCTTGCTGCCATCGAGATGCGAGCGGAAGGTCACGCCTTCCTCGGTGATCTTGCGCAACTCCGAGAGGCTCATCACCTGGAAGCCGCCGGAATCGGTCAGGATGGGCCCCGGCCAATTCATGAATTCATGCAAGCCGCCCAGCGCCGCCACGCGCCCGGCGCCTGGGCGCAGCATCAGATGATAGGTGTTGCCCAGCAGGATCTCAGCCCCCGTGGCGGCCACGGATTGCGGCAGCATGGCCTTGACCGTGCCCGCCGTTCCCACCGGCATGAAAGCGGGCGTATTGACGAAACCATGGGCCGTGGCGATGCGCCCGCGCCGCGCCTTGCCCGCGCGGGCCAGAATCTGAAAGCAGCTATCGCTCAATCCGCGCGCTCCAGCAGACAGCCATCGCCATAGGAAAAGAAGCGATAGCCCTCGCCTATGGCATGGGCGTAGGCGGCCTTCATGCGATCGAGGCCGGCGAAGGCGGCCACCAGCATAAACAATGTGGATTTCGGCAGATGGAAATTGGTCATCAGGAGATCGGCGGTCTTGAATCGATATCCCGGCGTGATGAAGATATCGGTCTCCCCGGAAAATTCCCGGCAGCGGCCATCCTGATCCGCCGCGGCCTCCAGCAGGCGCAGCGAGGTGGTTCCCACGGCGACCAGCCGCCGTCCCTCGGTCTGCGCCCGGTTGATGGCGGCCGCTGTGGCCGCGGAGATATCGCCGAATTCGGCATGCATGCGATGATCCTGGAGGCGCTCGGTCTTCACCGGCAGGAAAGTGCCTGCACCGACATGCAGCGTCAAATGCACCTGCTCGATCCCGCGCGCGGTCAGCGCCGCCAGCAGGCCGGGTGTGAAATGAAGCCCGGCCGTGGGCGCCGCAACGGCGCCTTCCCTGCGGGCGTAAATCGTCTGATAGTCACTGGCGTCGCGCGCTTCCATGGGCCGCAGCTTGCGGATGTAGGGGGGCAGCGGCATCTGCCCGTGGCGTGCCAGCGCCCCGCGCAGCGCTGCGCCCGCGACATTGAATCGCAGGGTCACTTCGCCGTCGGCTTCCTTGGCCAGGACCTCAGCCCAAAAATCCTCCGCGAAGCGGATGCGCTCCTGCGGTGCAAGGCGCTTGGCCGGCTTGGCGAAGGCCCGCCATAGATCGGCGCCCTCGCGCTTATGCAGGGTGACCTCGATCTTCGCCTCGCTGGCGCCCGCGCGCGCCTCCCGCCGCCCGAACAACTGTGCGGGAATGACCTTCGTATCGTTGAAGATCAGCAGATCGTCGGGGCGTAGCAGATCCGGCAGGTCGCTGACGCGGCGATCCCGCAGGCCCGCAGAAACCACGAGCAGCCGCGCCGAATCCCGGGGGCTCGCCGGATGGCGGGCGATCAGGTCCGCGGGCAGTTCGAAGTCGAAATCGGCAAGACGAAGGGTCAATGAGAAGCCTGGTCTATCGTTATTCCCGCGAAGATCAGCCGCGCCGCCGCACGGGCGGCAGCGCCGAGCGGCGTATTACACGAAAATCGAACGTCGATATTGACAATTCGAGCGCCATGCCTCAGCTACGCTGCGCCGCGACCAGGCAGCCGAAGCCGGGACTTGGGGCTGCAGATAAAGGCAGAACGATGGCCAAAGAAGACGCCCGCTACTCAGCTTTCTTCGTCGCCGTGGCGGCGATTTTCGTCACCTGCCTTGTGGTCTCCAACATCATCGCCGTCAAATTGGTGCTGCTGGGCGACCTGGTCCTGCCGGCGGCGATCGTGATTTTTCCGGTCAGCTATCTCCTGGCCGATGTCCTGACGGAGGTCTATGGCTTCCGCGCGGCCCGCCGGGTGATCTGGCTGGGATTCTTCTGCAATCTCATGGCGGTGGTTGCGATCTACGTCGGCGGATATCTGCCGGCGGCTGGATTCTGGCCCGATCAGGCGGCTTATGACAAGATTCTAGGGGCCACGCCGCGCATTCTGGCGGCCTCGTTCGTGGCCTATCTCATCGGCGAATTCGCCAATACCATCATCATGTCGCGGCTCAAGGTTGCCATGGCGGGCCGCCATCTCTGGCTGCGCGCCATCGGCTCGACGCTGGTGGGCCAGGGATTGGACTCGCTGGTGTTCATCTCCATCGCCTTCGCCGGGGTGATACCAACCTCGGTCCTTCTGGGGACCATCGTCACCCAATGGCTGGTGAAGTCCGCCTATGAGGCCCTGGCGACACCGTTGACTTACGCGATGGTGGGATTCCTGAAGCGGCGCGAGGGGATCGACGTCTACGATCGCCAGGTGCGCTTCAACCCCTTCGCGATCTTCGAATAGAGCCGACGAAGCCCGGTATATCGGGTGCTATTTCGCGGCGTTGAACTCCGCTTCCAGCCTGCGTTCCAACTGCAGCAGATCCTCGGGCAGAGGCATGCCCGTGACCCGCATTTCGTTCAGCTTCTCGCGCAGTTGCAGGTAGACCTCGTGCTTGTCGTCGGGCTGGTTTTCCATCTGGGTCACCAGCAGCGATATCTCCGCCTTGAGTCTTTCGAATGCCATGGAATCGGCCTTTCACGATTGAAGCTCGGCCCCAGCGCGCGAAGCCTGCGTTGCCGGCAAGTTACCCCATTCCCGAGGGGCATGCCATGCGCCAAGCGAGCCCCGACCGGCCCGCCTCGACCCAGCCGGCCCCATGCGCTAGTCTCTCCCGACCAGGAAGTTCGGAGGCTCGTATGTCCAGCGGGATCGAAGAGGTTCGCGGCAAAAAGGCGATAGTTCGATTCGAGGCAGCTAAATGCATCCATTCGCGAAACTGCGTCCTCGATCGCCCCGATGTCTTCGTGCCCAATGTGCAAGGCGAGTGGATCAAGCCCGACAACGGGACGCCCGAGGCGCTGCTGCGCCTGGCACTCAACTGTCCCTCGGGCGCCATCAGCGTCGAGCGGCTGGACGGCGGCGAGAACGAGACGCCGCCGCTGGTGAACACCGCCCGGGTTCGCGAGAACGGGCCGCTGGCGGTTCATGGCGAGTTGGCAATCGCGGGGCAAGAAGCAAGCCTGCGCGCCACGCTTTGCCGTTGCGGGCAATCCCAGAACAAGCCCTTTTGCGACGGCAGCCATACGGCGGCCGGATTCCAGGCGACGGGCGAACCCAAGATGCAAGAATCCGTGGCGCTGGCCCGGCGCAACGGTGCGCTCAAGGTGCTGCCCCTGCCCAATGGGCCGTTGAAGATTCAAGGCGCGCTGGAGATCGTCTCGGGCACCGGGCATACCATCAACCGGGTGATGGAAACCTACCTCTGCCGTTGCGGTGGTTCGGCCAACAAACCCTACTGCGACGGCACTCACGCCAAGATCGGCTTCAAGGCGCCCTAAGGCGGGTTATCCCTTCGTCAACGTCAGCCGATCGATCTCGGCCAGATCTTCGGGGGTCAGCGCCCAATCGGCGGCCTTGACGTTCTGCTCCAGTTGTTCGGGCTTGGTGGCGCCGGCGATCACGCTGGCCACCGGCGGGCGCGCCAGCAGCCAGGAGAAGGCGAGCTCCAGCAGACTTTGGCCGCGCTTGGCGCAGAAATCCGCCAGGCCCTCGACGATGGCCCAATTGGCCGCCGTGGCATAGCGATCGGCGAGGCGCTGCGTGGTGGCGAACCGCGTTCCCTCGGGCGGCGGCGCATTGCGCTTGTATTTGCCGGTGAGGAGCCCACTGGCCAATGGGAAGAAGGGCAGCAGCCCCAGACCATAGCGCTGCATCGCCGGCTGCAGCTCGCTCTCCAGATCGCGTCTCACAAGGCTGTATTCGTCCTGGCAGGAGATGAAGCTCTCCAGGGCCTGCTGGCGTGCGATCCATTGCGCCTCCACCACCTGCCAGGCCGGTAGATTGGAACAGCCGATGTAGCGCACCTTTCCTTGGCGAACCAGATCGTCGAGGCTGCGCAGCGTCTCCTCCATGGGCGTCAGCGGATCGGGCGCATGAAGCTGATAGAGGTCGATCCAATCGGTCTTGAGCCGGCGCAGACTGTCCTCGACTGCCGACATGATGTAGCGGCGCGAGGCGCCCTTCATGACGCCGGTCTTGCCGAACTCCATGCCGAATTTTGTCGCCAGCACGATATCTTTGCGCCGGCCGCCCAGAATTTGGCCCAGGCAGTCTTCCGAGCCGCCGTCGTCGCCATAAATGTCCGCGGTGTCGAAGAGGGTGATGCCGAGATCCAGTGCCTTATGCACCACCTTGCGGGTCGCATCGAGATCGATGCGCCCGCCGAAGTTATTGCAGCCGAGGCCGACGGTCGAAACCTGAAGGCCCGATTTTCCCAGCGAGCGCCGATTCATCGAACATCCTTATCCTTGAAGATGCGTGCCGCGGCATCATCGATGACGCGGCCACGGGAATCCAGCTTTAGGTGCCCGAGAAGTTCGTCGCCAGGGTGAGGCCGGCGGCGAGCGCCACCGCCAGCAGGCCTGTCAGAAAGGCCCGCCACACAGGTGCCACCGGTTTCTCCAACGCCGCCGCCTCGAGCGAAAGCCGTTTGCGGCCGGTGATCATCGCCTTCACCAGATTTTCGCCAGTGAGGAACCATTCGGCCGCGACGCCCGCGATATGGACGACGATGAGCCCGATGAGAAGGTTGGAGGTCAGCACATGGATCTTGCCGGCCAAGTGCGCGATACCGGGCGAGAGGAGATGGGCGAAAGGTCCGGTAGCGCGGCGGCTGAGCGCGGACAGCCCGGTTACGATCATCATTGCCAGCGTGGCGAGAACGATCGCGATCATCCAGCCGCCCAGAGGGTTATGGCCGATGCTGCGCGGCGGGTCGAACCGCCGCAGACGAACGATATATGCCCTCACCGTTGGCCAGGGGCGCAGGAAATCGGCGAAGCGCGAACGCGGACTGCCGAGGAAACCCCAGATCAGCCGAAACAACAACAGACCCGCGATGGCGAAGCCGACGAGGAAATGCACGACCGTCGAATTGCCGCCCCGCGGGCTGATGAAGAACAGGTTGATCGCGACAAGGAGGACCAGCGACCAATGAAACAGACGGGTGGGAAGATCCCAGACCGTTACGTTTGGACGATCGCGCTCCGTCATCAATCACTCCCGCGTTCTATCCGTCAGGCGTCTTCGCGGCTCGATCTGCGTCGCGCGAAAATGACGCCTGCAGCGCTTTCGGTCTTTCGGCCTAGCATCACAAATTTCGCAATGCAACGATCGACCGACAATAGTCACGAATTCTGAAATTTGGCTGACGGCCGAAAGTTGCAAGGCCGGGGGCCCGCGGGTCGATTTGACCCGCGGGCAGGCTGCGCCGAGTTAAAGCGGCTGGAACTCCGGCTTGTGGTGACGGCGTTCGCCCTCGTGCCTGCCATGCATCGGGCGGTCGAAGACGAGGCGCTGCTCGGGCGTCAGCGACTGATAGAGGGCTTCCAGCGCCGGGCGAGCCGCCTGGAGGGTTGCCACTTTCGTCGCCATCATCTTCTCGATGTGGCTATCGCGGTCGAGCGCTGTCGGGCGCTGGCCCGCGGCCGGCAGGTCCGCCAGGCAATCTGTACGCTCCTTCTCCGCGCCGGCAGCGACGGCCTGACGCCACTTGTCCCATTGCGGCTGCTGGTCCGCCGTCAGCTGCAGCCGGGCCTCGAGATAGGCCAGACGGCCGGCCGAGCGCGCGAAATGCTTGATGCACATGGCCTTCATGCGGGCAACGGGATCGTGATGTTCGAAAGATTTGGGCGCCGGGGCGGGGCTGCCGCTGTCGGCGGTTTGCGCCATGGCGGCCGTGGCGCTGACGAGAGCGATGGCAGTAAGGATGCCGATCCGTGTAGGCGACATTCGTATTCTCCAATTCAGCTGTTGGGTCCGTGACCCGATGGCGAATACACGCCCGCTCGCGCCGAATCCTGCGCCCCTGCGGCCCGCCCGCGGCACCTGTCGGCGATTTCATCGGCTGGCCATGAACGCCCCGGGGCCGGGAATCTCGCCGGATCGTGATGGGAGTTGATCGCTGCCCTTCCCAATGTTGGGATAGAACGCGCCGGCGACATCCGGCAGCGGCCCGGGATTTAAGAACGACATGCAATGCAGATTTTTCACCCGACCCTGGCACGATCGCGGCGGGCAGGTTTCTTGGCTCAAGCTGGCTGTCTTCCTCGCGCTATTCGCCCCCGGCCTGTGGACCCTGATCTCCTATGTCGCGGGCAACCTCGGCGCGCGGCCCCTGACCGAGGTGATCCATCAGACCGGGCTCTGGACCATTCGCTTTCTGCTGATTTCGCTTGCCATCACGCCGTTGCGCCGCTCGTTGCGCTGGCCGCGCCTGGTGCTGGTGCGGCGCATGGTGGGCGTGGCCGCCTTCGCCTATGGCCTGGCCCATTTCGCCACCTATATCGTGGATCAATCCTTCAATTTGCGGATGGTCGCATCGGAAATCGTCTTTCGCCTGTATCTCACCATCGGCTTTGCCGCGTTGTTGCTGATGGCGGTGCTGGCGATCACCTCTACCGACGGAATGATCAAGCGCTTGGGGGGCGAGCGCTGGCGCCGGCTTCATCGACTGGCCTACGGCATCGGTCTGTTGGCTCTTCTGCATTACTTCATGCAGTCGAAACTCGGGTTCGGCGAGCCGCTCCTCATGGCGGCGCTATTCGGCTGGTCAATGGGCTACCGCCTCATCGGCTGGATTAGCCGCGAGGAGGGCGCGCTGGCGCCTTGGGCCGTCGCCGCCCTCAGCCTAGTCGCAGGCCTGGTGACGGCACTGGGCGAATCGCTCTATGTACATATCTATTTTCACGTCGATGTCCGCCGGGTGCTGGCTGCCAATCTCGCCTGGGACGTGGGCAGCCGCGCGGCCTGGGCTGTGACTGCGATCGGGCTCGCGATCGCCTTGGCGGGCATTTATCGCGGGCGGGTTAAGGCGCAGCAGCGTCGAAACCCACCCCGCCTGGGGCCGGCCGAAGCAATCGGGTGATCGCCGAACGGCGATGCCTCAGGCTTGAAGCTTCAGACTTCCTCGGGCTTCAGGCGATGGGTCGCCTCTTTCAGATATTCGGTGACGGCGCGCCGGTCGCCCAGAGATCGCAACTGGCCGTTGGGGATGATGTCGCCGATCGCCACATTGACGCGCTGTCCGATCTTATTGCTGACCTCGTGGAACAGCAGGGATAATTTCAAGGTCTGGTGCAACTTGGCCGCCATCTGATAGAGCCGGCTGTTCTGGCCACTGAAGAAGACCGGCAGGACGTCGGCGTTGGTCTGCAGCGCAAGTTTCGCGGTGAAGGTGCCCCAGGGCCGATCGACGGCGGGTCCATGAAAGCTCTTGGATGTGGCAACCCCGCCGGCGGGGAACACGATCAGGGTGCCGCCGTCGGCCAACAAGTCTCGGGCGGCGCGCCGCGAGGCGAGGTTGCTTGCCAGTGCCGCCTCGCTGCCGGAAAAATCGATGGGAATGATATGCCGGCGGACTTCGGGCGCCTGGTAGAGGATGCTATGGGTCATGATCTGGTAGTCGCTGCGAATCTGCGACACCAGCCAGCAGAGGACGATGCCGTCGACCACGCCGAAGGGGTGGTTGGCGATGACGATCTGCGGGCCCGCGGCGGGCAGCGTTCGAATCGAGCCGCGGGTTAGACCCACGTCGAGGCGAAGTGCCGCGGCCGCATCGCCCCAAAAAAGCTCCGGCGGGCGCCCAAGCTTGGTGTAGTCCTCGTAGAGGCGGCGGATGCGGGGTTGTCCGGTGATCTTCTCGATGCCGCGGATGATGCGTTGGCTGATCCGTCCGACTTCATCGGAGGCGTAGGAGAACGAGGGAGCCGGTAAAAGCTCCAACTCGGCCATGTTCTCGATGACGCCGCTGGTTGCCGAATCGCTGGGCACGCGTTCTACATACCAGACCCATGTTTCAGATTGATGGCTGCGATATGGCAGTTGCTCGACGGCGCCGATTGATCCACGCCTTCGTTCTTATTGTATCGGCCCAACGTGGTGCCTGCCGAATGCGCCGTGCTCAACCCCGCAGGCGTTGGCGCAGCATGGCGCGCAGAAATTCCCAGCCGATGGCGGCGTTGAACTTGCTCACCCCCGCGTGACGGGGTCGAAAGGTGAAGGGCAATTCGCTCAGCTTGGCCGGCGGGCGGGTCGAGGCGACCAGGTCGAGCAGAATCTTGAAGCCGCCGCCCGAGATCCGGCCCAGGCTCGAGCGGGCGAGCAGATCCCGGCGCAGCATGAAGAAGCCGCTCATGGGATCGCTGAGGGGAACGCCCAGAATCGTCCGGGCCGCCAAATTGCCCCCCCGGCTGATCAGCCGGCGAAAGGCCGAATGTTCGCCCAGGCCGGCGCCAGGGGCGTAGCGGCTGGCGACCACCAGTTCGACGTCGCCAGCGCGCAGGATCTTCAACATGTCTGCCAGCAGCGCCTCGTCATGCTGCAGATCGGCATCCATGACGGCGATCAGAGGTCCGCTGGTGGCAGCGAACCCCTCGATGCAGGCCGAGGCTAGGCCGCGCCGGCCGACCCGTTTCAAGCAGCGCACATTGGGCAGCCGCTGGCCGACCTGCTGCACGCGATCTGCCGTGCCGTCGGGCGAGTCGTCGTCGACGAACAGAATTTCCCAACTGACGCCGAGCAGGGCGGCGACCAATCGCTCGACCAATGGCTCGATGTTGTCAACCTCGTTGAACGTCGGGGCGACGATCGACAGTTCGCAAGCCATCGGCGCCTTCCTCTCCATTTGCCCGCATATTGCCCGAATCGTACGCCAGCAATCTATCTCGTCGCCCCATGCGCCGACAAACGCCCCATGCATCGCGCCAGCGCCGGCTGCGTTCTTGCTGCGTTCCTTTCGCCTGTAGGGCCGCCTATCCGCCCCTGCAACCGCTGAAATCTTCCAAGGGATCCAATATAGTCGCGCCGTCGATCAGACTTCATATTTCCCCTGGCCCAACTCGCGAATCGAGGGAGTTTCCATGAAATCTGCAGCTATCGTCAGTTTTGCCTTGGCTGCCACCCTAGCGCTTTCCGCCTGCAGCAGTGAAAACGGCGGCCTTATGGGCATGGATTCGAACCAGACCCTGGGGACCGGGGCGGGTGCGGCGGCGGGCGGGCCTGCCGGCTTCATGATCACCGGCGGACCGGTCGGCACCGTCGTGGGTGTGGCGGCGGGCGCCCTGATCGGCAATCGCCTGTCCAGTTTTCTCGAAGGCGATGAGCAAACCGCCGCGGCCCAGGCAGCGGCCCGGGCGGCGGAATTGCCCACGGGCCAGAAGGTTACCTGGAAAAAGACCGACGCCCTGTCCCAGACGGCGGGCAGCGGCTGGGCCGAGTCGACCGGGACCTCCTTCCAGGATAGCAGCGGCCGCAGCTGCCGCTTCGTTCGCCAGTCGGCGACGAAGGGCGGCCAGACGATGGAAGACACCGTGAAGCTCTGCAAGGGGCCCACCGGCTGGGTTCCCGCCTAGTTAAACAAAGTAGCCCGAACGCCTCGGTTGACGAAAATGCGGTCGGCCTGGCCTCCCGGCCTGCCGTGCGGTCGCGCGCTATCCCAGGGAGGCCGGAGGACGTAATGCCAATTACTGAGCAGCCAAAAATTGGCGCAAAAGTTTTATGCAACACGGCGGGGCGCTCCGCATCTCGAACGTCAGCGGGATCGTTCGGCCCAGGGTGGGATCCGGCCGATCCGCCCCGGCGCCTGGCAAATCTGATATGCGCACAACAGCGTCTTGGAGTCGCAGCAACGCTTTACATTCCGAACTCGGCTTACTAGCCTACGGCCCGCTTGCCGAAGACACCACCAAGGGGATACAGGCAGGCGTGGGAGGTAGGATCATGGGCGGGGCTATGGCTCCCATACGCGAAGGTCATGCGGACTTTCGCGGGTGGCAGACTTGGTATCGTGTGACCGGCGCGCTCGCGGGCGACAAGCTGCCGCTGGTCGTTCTTCATGGCGGGCCGGGCTGCACCCATGACTATGTCGACTCCATCAAGGGGTTGGCTAACTCAGGTCGCGCCGTCATCCATTACGATCAGCTCGGCAGTGGCCGCTCAACCCATCTGCGGGACAAGGGGGCGGATTTCTGGACCCCCCGACTGTTCCTCGACGAACTCGAGAATCTCACCCGCCATCTCGGATTCGCCGGCGTCGATGGTACTCTGGGTTCAGGAGGCCAATCGCCTGCGAGAAGGCCTGCCGCCGGAGGTGCAGGCCATATTGCTGCGTCACGAGAAGGCGGGGACCACCAGTTCGGACGAATACAACAAGGCGGTGCGCGTCTTTTACGACCGGCACGTTTGCCGGGTGAATCCCTGGCCGCCGGAGGTGCAGCGTACGTTCGATGCCCTCGCCGAGGACTCGACGGTCTACATGACGATGAACGGGCCCAGCGAGTTCCATGTCATCGGCACGTTGAAGACCTGGAGCATCATCGATCGGCTCGACCGGATCGAGGTGCCCGTCCTGCTCGATTCGTACGACCGCAAGAAATGACTTTCGCTAAACAGCAAAAAAAGGAAAGGGAGCACCCATGCGTCGAATGACTTGGCTGATCGGAGCCGCGGCACTCGCCGGCACGATCGTCTCGAGCGCCCAGGCAGGATCGCCCTCGCAAGCGGGCAACGAACAGCACCGCGGCGGAACCATGCGACTCCTGTCCGTCGCAGCGGGCGGCACGCTCGATCCGCAGATCAACTACACGCTGCAGTATTGGCAACTCTATCAGAGCATGTATGACGGCTTGGTGACGTTCAAGCATGCCAAGGGCTCTGAAGGTTTCACCATCGTGCCGGATCTGGCCGAGGAAATGCCCAAGGCGGAGGATGGCGGCAAGACCTATGTCTTCAAGCTGCGCAAGGGCATCAAGTTCTCCAACGGCCAGGAGTTGACGGTCAAGGACGTCGTCGCCTCCTTCAAGCGAATCTTCAAGATTTCGGGCCCGACCTCCGGCACGTTCTACAATCTCATCGTCGGCGCCGATGCCTGCCTGAAGACAGCAGCCACTTGCACCCTTGATGGCGGCGTCGTCGCCGACGAAGCTGCGAACACGGTCACATTTCATTTGACCAAGCCGGACGCCGAATTCTTCGACAAGCTCGCCGTGCCCCATGCCGTCATTCTGCCGGCCAGCACAGAGGCGAAGGATCAGGGCAACGCACCCATCCCGGGCACGGGCGCCTATATGGCAGCATCCTACGACCCCAACAAGCAGTTGAAGCTGGTCCGCAATCCCAATTTCGTGGAATGGAGCAAGGACGCCCAACCCGATGGGTATCCTGACGAAATTCACTACGACTTCGGCCTGACGGAAGAAGCCGAGATTACGGCGATCCAAAACGGCCAGGCCGATTGGACCCTCGACCCGCCCCCGACCGACCGCTTGGGCGAATTGGGCAGCAAGTACAAGGACCGCGTCTTCATCAATACGCTGACCGCCATGTACTACCTGCCGATGAACACCAACATCCCGCCGTTCAACAATGTGAAGGCCCGTCAAGCGGTCAACTACGCGATCGATCGCAATGCGGTGGTGAAGCTTTTCGGCGGAACGAAACTCGCAGCACCCGCCTGCCAAATCCTGCCGCCCGGATTCCCTGGGTACGAGCCCTATTGCCCCTTTACCAAGAACCCGGGCGAGAAATGGACGGCGCCGGATCTGGCCAAGGCCAAGCAGCTGGTCAAGGAATCGGGCACGGCTGGACAGAAGGTGACGATCATCGTCGAGGATATTGCGGTCAACCGCAGCATCGGCGTCTATATGCAGAGCGTGTTGAAGAAGATCGGCTATGACGCCAGCGTCAAGGCGATCTCGCAGAACCTTCAGTTCACCTACATCCAGAACACCAAGAACAAGGTGCAGATCAGCCTGTCCGAGTGGTACCAGGACTACCCGGCGGCCTCCGACTTCCTGAACGTTCTGTTCGGCTGCGATTCCTTCCATCCCGAATCCGACAACTCGGTCAACATCGCCGGATATTGCGACAAGGCGGTCGACGCCAAGATGAAGGACGCGTCGGCGACCGGCATCACCGATGACGCCGCCGCCAACAAGAAATGGGCTCAGATCGACAAGGACGTGACCGACGCGGCCGCCGCAGCCGTACTGTTCACGCCCAAGCACGTCGACTTCATTTCCAAGCGGGTCGGCAACTTTCAGTTCAACGGCCAATACTATTGGGTCATCACGCAATCTTGGGTTCAGTAGGAGAAAGGCATAGCGGTCGCCGGCGGGAACGAGAGGCTACGTCAGGATGACGGCGCACACGCCGGCGGCTGCCGAACCTGCCGGGACTTTCCCGGCCGCTATGGAACGCCCCGCCCTGGGCCCTTGGGCCCGGGCGGCGCGTAAACTGTGGAGCGACAAGGCGGCCATGGCGGCCTTGTCGCTTTTTCTTTTGATCGTGCTGGTATGCGTGCTCGCGCCCTATTACGCCGCATCCATCGCCCATACCGATCCCTTCACCTCGAACATCGACGGCCAAATCACGCTGAACGGCGAAACCGTCTCGATTCTGGAGCCCTCGACGGAGGGCCTCGGCCTCGGCTCAACGCCTATCGGCCCGACCTGGGACATCCATAACTACTTTCTCGGCGCCGACAACCAGGGCCGCGATGTCATGGCTCGCCTGCTCTACGGCGGGCGCAATTCGTTGATCATCGCCGGCGCGTCCACGGTCATTTGCCTGTTCTTCGCCGCGTTGATGGGACTCACCGCTGGTTTCTTCGGAGGGCTCGTCGACACCGTGATTTCCCGCGTTCTCGACGTGATATGGGCCTTTCCAATCTTTCTGCTCGCCATTTCGCTCTCGATCGTGCTGATCGCCCATGGCATCGACATTGGACCCATATCAATCACAGCAGGCAGCCTATGGCTGCCCATCTTCATCATCGGCATCGTCTACGTCCCCTATGTAGCGCGGCCGGTTCGCGGCCAGGTGCTGTCCCTGAAGGAGAGCGAGTTCGTCCTGGCGGCCACAGGCCTCGGCGTGCCCAGCCATCGGATCCTGATCCGCGACATCCTGCCCAATGTGATGACCACGCTGATCGTCTTCGTGCCGCTGATGCTGGCGCTCAACATGCTGACAGAATCGGCGCTGTCGTTCCTTTCCATCGGCGTCCAGCCGCCCGACGCCAGCTGGGGCACGATCATCCAGGACGGACAGGATGTCCTCTATACCCGCCCCTGGGTTGCCGTCGCGCCGGGACTTGCCATCGTGTTGACGGTGCTGGCCCTCAATGTGTTGGGCGATGGCGTGCGCGATGCTTTGGATCCCCGCGCCAAGCTGAGGATCCGTTGAAGCGATGCTGAGCTTCATCATCCGCAGGCTGCTCCAGATGCTCTTCGTCATGGCCGGCATCAGCATCGTCGTCTTTCTGATTTTCTTCGCCACGCCCGGCGCCGATCCCGCCTCGCGTATCGCCGGACGCAACGCCACGCCCGAAACCCTGGCGGCCGTGCGCCATGACTTCGGCCTTGATAAGCCCATGCCGGTTCAATATCTGCTGATGCTGCAACGATTGTTCATCACGCGCGACCTGGCCTCCTTCCAAAACCGCGGCCAGATGGTCATTCCCGAGGTCATGGAAGCAACCCCGATCACCCTGTCGCTCGTCTTCGGCGCGGCACTTCTCTGGATCGTGGGCAGTATCGCCATCGGCGTGGTTGCGGCGGCGACCAAGAACAGTCCGCTCGATCGGATCTTAATGATTCTGGGGCTCATCGGAATATCGATGCCCGTATATTGGCTGGGCGAGGTGGTCAACCTCGTCACCCAAAGCCGCATGCACGATACTTGGCTGTTCTCCTGGGTCCCGGCGCTGGGCTATAAGCCCCTGACGGAGGGTCCCTGGGAGTGGTTCAAGACCATGGTCATTCCCTGGGTCGTGCTGGCGATCCTATATATCGGCCTCTATGGACGCGTGCTGCGCGCGGGCATCGTGGAAGCCAATCAGGAAGACTACATCCGCACGGCACGCTCCAAGGGGTTGAGCGAAAGCCGAATCCTGCTACGCCATGCGCTACGCACCTCGCTGATCGCCTTCGTGACTCTATTCGGTCTTGATTTCGGCGCCCTGGTCGGCGGCGGAGCGCTGCTGACCGAAGTGGTGTTCGGCCTGCAAGGAGTCGGCAAGCTGACCTATGACGCCTTGAAGAGCCTCGATCTGCCGGTGATCATGGCGACCGTGGTCTACGCCTCCTTCTTTGTCGTCGGGGCCAATGCTGTGGTCGATCTGTTCTATGCCGTCCTCGATCCGCGGGTGCGTCTTGCTTGAGGCCGAAGCAAAGACGCTGCTCGAAGTCCGCGGTCTCTCGGTCTCGTTCCGCACCGAGCGCGGCCTGGTGCGCGCCGTAGACAATATTTCGTTCCGCATCGGCGAACGAGAGATCGTCGGCGTGGTGGGTGAATCCGGCTCCGGGAAAACCGTGTCGCTGATGAGCGTCATGGGGCTGATCAACGATCCAAATGCCGTCGTTGAGGGATCGATCGTCTATAAGGGGCGCGAGCTTCACGGGCTCTCCAAGCGCGCGCTACGCTCGATTCGTGGGCGCGAGATCGCCATGATTTTCCAGGATCCGATGACGGCGC
>WNFP01000450.1_pt1 | contig 36897 bp, 34 predicted proteins | sample 5400201 | NCBI WGS metagenome assembly WNFP01 (sample SAMN13153355, study PRJNA577476) | soil metagenome | isolation source: 115 cm saprolite under Madrone tree | place: USA:California | collected 2016-06-14 | reverse complement strand
GCGAAAGTCAACATGACCAGACCCTGCTGACCGGCCGTCGGAAAAAATGAAGCCGGGATTTCCAATTTGACTTCTCGGCCCGACCGATAACGTACACCCGCCCTCGTCAGCATACAATGCTCCATGAGTGCAGAGCCTGCCCGGAGGCGGAAAAATCGAAAAACTAACACTTCTCTAGGCATTCCTCACACATTTTCTTTCCCTTTCCTGCCCACCCATGAGTGTAGAGCTGTAAATCTGCATATGATGACTCTGAAAATCCTTTTCCTCATGGATGTAAAGTGGCGTAATCGGAAAAGTGCCCGTCACGGGCCAGAAACGGGGTTCCACCGGTAATGCACCCCAGCGTGACTTGCATTCAAGTGTGCTTTAGCACCAAGGAGATTCAGGATCGCCATACCGTGCAAGAAACGGCGAACGAGGCGAAAAAAAAACAGTCAGAACGTGAAACATTTTTCTTTGAAAGATTTTGCCGGTTTCTTGCCCATTAGTAAGATTAGAAGGCGACTTTCGCTGGATTTCTCGCCGACCAGCAGTGACGGAAAATGACAGCAGCTCTGCCCCTGATCGGAACTTGCTGACAACATTCGCGATTCTGCCACCGACGATTGGGCGTACTCGTGTGGCTCCATGGGGCAGCTTCGCGGCGGCTCGCCGCAACTTCAACTTTCGTCTCCCTACGCTCACCGTCCCGCTCAACCAAGTCCGGCGAGAGTTGCCCTTGAATGCCGATGCGGTGCCCGGCTCGCATCATCCTGAAAGGAACTCGCCGGCAATGAAGAAAGCCTTCCGAAGAAATCCGTCTCCCGCTGGCTCCGGTCAGCCTCCGTCGCACTCTCTACGTCTCTGATTCTTGCATCAGCGGCATTTGTGCAGTGAGTGGCCAGTCCCCTTGGGAGAACGCCGTGAGCGTCCTCGAACAGGCGTTTACGAGCACGATTGCACGGAGGCTGTCCCTGGTTGCGATTGTCGTGGCCGAGCTCACCTTCGCCTTCGGTGCGGGCGGCTCGAAGCGTGTGTTTGCCGGGGTGCTTTTCGGCGTCGGAATGGCCATCGCGGCAGCGAACTTCCTGTCTTGGCTTTTTTCCGGCACCTGAAACACCGGTGTCCTGCAGGGAAAAGCATATGGCGGAAACTAGACGAATCAAAAGAGCACATCGGTCATTATCCCGGCCACTGACGATCCCCGGAACCGAGCGGAAGCTCTTCTTCTTCTTCTTCGCCATGTGCCTTGGCGCCGCCACCAAGAACGGCCATCGTTTCCTCACCGATACGCAGAGCACCGGCAAAGGTCAGGGTTCTCTACCACGGATTCACCAAGCCCCGCGAAGCCACGACGCCGATCTCTACCGGCTCTATCAAAAGGCCGCAGAGAAGAACGAGGGGCAAGAGGGGCAGAAATCTCCGCGTCGTTCTCGACCATGAGATGAAGAAGCGCCTCTACCGCGATCTCGCGAAGCGTGGTCATGGCAGGGCTTCTTCCGAGCAAAACCATCTCGTTACCGAACGGCATGGGCTTCAGGTCGTTGACTGGCGAGATGTATTGGCGTGGTTAGAACGGCAGAGAAATTAAGTAATTGACTGTCAAATTAGTATCCACGGCAAGATATACGTTCTTCTCTGCCCCCGCTTGCAAAGCGTCGTGAATGAGACCAGGCAGGTCGTCAGGTACAACTTGGGTGTTGCGAAAATAAACGCTGCCATCCCTGTGTATTGAAATTCGCATGGCATCTTCGCGCAGCGCCAGACGTTGTGGGCTGGCATAAACACTCGTGGGCAGATCTACCGGATACCAAAGGTGATGATGAAATGGTGAGACACTGGCGAGAAACACGAAGAGCAATGCAACCATCACACCCACAAACGGCCAAACGTTTATGAACGAGTAGAACTTAGACCTTCGCTTTGCGGTGCGCTGCTTTGCAGCTTGGCTTGGCGACCACACGGGATGACCCCCCATTTATGAAGGCAGGCTTGTCTCTTCTATTAAACACCGTGACAGTGCCAAAGTTTTTCATCTGTCGAGCGACCTTCCGCAAGAGTAATGATCGGGCGGGCAGGACTGCACCAAGTGGGAACCGAAGAGCGGCACCGAGGCTAGTCGACCTAACTAGGTTTTGGCTTGCTTGGAGCCCGTTTGACGTCTTCGCTCAAGACAATCGCTTCCGCTATTTCTTTCATCGACTTGCGCTTTTGGCGGCTATGCCTTTGCAGCGTAATATAAGCCTCTTGTTCGCTCAACTGCATATCCCGCTGCAGGATTCCTTTGGCGCGCTCGATGATCTTCCTGGTCTCCAATTGTTCGGAAAGCTCGGAGTTCTCTCCCTCGAGCCGGGCCATTTCGATCTCCGCGCCCACCAAAAATCCAATCGTCGAGATCATGTGAATCTCGCGCTGGCTGTAATCGTGCGGCTGCCGGTGTTGCAAGTTGATGACTCCGACGAGCTTGTCTCGGGATAACACTGGCACCGAGAGGAAAGCTTGGTAGAGATCTTCGGGCAATTCGTTGAACGATCGGAACCGTGGATCCTGGAAAGCATCGCGCGCCACCGCCACCGGAGTTTTATGCTCGGCAACCCATCCCGTGATGCCCTGCCCCACCTGCAGCTTCAGTCTATCGACAACTTCCGCATGCGGATTCTTGCTGGCCCGCAGCACCAGGTCGTCACCCTCCAGAACGTAAACGAAACACGAATCCGAAGCCACGACGGCGGAAATCACTTCTACGACTCGCCCCAGAAGTTCGGGCAATGGATCGGCCGCCGCGATGCGGTTGCCGATCTCATGCAGCATGTCCAGTTCAACGTTCTTTGCCGATAATGGGCCGCTATCATAGTTCATGGCTTCTAATCTACCGGCCGCAGAACCATGCCGTCCAATTGAAATTTTGCGGCCACTGAATCGAAAGGAAAACGCGTGCTGCCGGCGGACCGCTGGAACGGCCCGCCGCGCAGGTTGCGAATTTGCCTTCAGTCGGTCGATTTGGATGGCGCTCCCGTTCCGGGAAGCGCCACCTGAGCAACGATCTGCGTCTTTTCCTTCGGGCTTAGCCAATCGAAATCCACGACGAGTCCCTGGTCCAGGAGCATGGAACGCATGATTCTTTCATTGTTCACCGGCTCCAAGACGAGCTTGCTGGAATCCGGAGTATGCGCACTGCGCGTCGCCATTGCGAACATGATGGTAGTCGGACCCGCCTTTTCCGGGGTCACGATTACCTGCACCACTTGGCGTGCGCCCTGAATCGAGCTGACGGATTGCAGGACGCCCGATGGTTCGATTGAGAATTTGTAAGTTCCTGCTGGTAGAGATGCCTTCCCGAGCTTTGCATTTTCCCTCAGCGTGAACTTGCCAGCGACTGTTTCCTGGGCGAACGCGGGGCCTAAGGCTCCGCAAAAAACCATCAGCCCCAGCAGCACTACTCTCGCAAATGCACTCCGATAAACCGATTTACTTAGAAGCGTTGTCATTTTGTTCCTCCAGCTTAGATTGGGATACACGCCCAAGCTGCGCTTGGTGCGTCACTTTGTTCTTTGCGACCGTTTCAGACCACGAGGTCAGCGAACTACTAATTCAACGGAGGGGCTGGACAGCGTTACTGAAGAACTTCGAAGTTCTCTTCGTACTTTGCAGCGTGGCAAACGCACGAACTCTACAATGTCACTCTCCCAGAATAGGCTCAGCGAGTCCAATTCAAAGATTTCATCGGTGCTATGAGCCTAGTCAATAGCTGCAATCTTCTTGCGCTGAGTGAGTAGGACTCAGACGCATCGCGAGCTCGCAGGTTTTTGGCCTCAGACCTGGACGTTCCAGAATACCGCTGCTCTTTCCATGGGTCGCCGTAGGCGTGATAGCCATTGCGTTCCCAGAAGCCGAGGCGATCGTGGTCGAGCAACATGAACCCGCGCACCCACTTCACGCTTTTCCACGCGTGCAAGTGCGGCGCGATCAAACGCAGCGGCCCGCCGTGTTCTGCCGCCAGCGGCTCGCCATCATGTTCAAACGTGAACAGCACGTCCGGCCGCAGCAAATCCGCCAGCGGCACATTCGCCGTGTAACCTTCCTCGGCCAACACCAGCGCAAACTCCGCGCCCGGCTTCGGCTTTATCAGCTTCATCACATCCGTGAACAGCACGCCCTTCCAACGATTGTCCAGCCGGCTCCAGCGCGTCACGCAATGAAAATCCGAAGTGACCTCCGTTTGCGGCAGCGCGCGAAATTCCTCCCATGTCAGCCGTACCGGCTCTTCCACCAGCCCCGAAATCTTGAAGTCCCATTTCGCCGCGTCGAAATGCGGCACACCGCCGTAATGCAGCACCGGCCACTTCAGCGTCAGCGACTGCCCCGGCGGCAGTCGCCCGTCCTCCTTGGCCTTCTTCTCTAACTCTCTCCGTCCGCCATCCCCAAACAGTGCCATCTCGCTCCCCCGCGAAATTAGATTCTCCGCTGTGTAAGAAGTCATTTGTTGTACTTCGTGTCTGGTCGCTTTGGTCTCTCTCAGGACGCGTGCGGACAGTGTGGTTATGAACGCCCTTGAAGACCCTCCGGCAACCAAGCAAAATCCCGCAAGCACGAAAAGCTTGGAGAGATCTCCCGCGGCGTTCACCGTTCCCTTTACGGCGTCGATAGGATTACTGGAGATCATATTCAAGAAGAGAAGAACTATGAAAGAAGCAACCATACCGCCGAGGAGGCTTTGCCAAAAACCAGCGTTCTTTGGTTCCTCTCCCCGAGCACCGAGGTAATTCAGAACGCCGCCAACAGTGCCGCTCAGCAGCATGACCACCAAAATCCAAAAGTTAGGCTGAATCATGTGCGCTCGCATTTACGCACTACTTTGTTAAATTAGTTTGAGTGTACTTTCTGATTGACACGCTGCCGACTTATTGGTATACGGTAAATATGCGAATGGGAAGGCCGCCGAAACTGCCCTCTGAGGTTCGCTCATCTGTAATCCCTGTCAGGCTGACACGTGCTGAGTGGCGGGAATTGCAAAAGCGAGCTAGGCAAAGCGGGATTCCGGTATCTGAGTACATCCGCAAAAAACTGGACTTGCGAAAGGATGCAGAATGAACACACAGAACGGCAGTATCAAACGATTAGGTAAGAGCTGGTACGGACGCTGGCGCGAAGACGTGATTGAGAACGGCCAGACCGTCCGCAAGCAACGCTTTGAGAAGCTCTGCGATGTAGATGACCGCTATCGGGCGAAAGCGGATGTACGTCCGCTCTTAGCAGACAAACTTCGGGCTTTGAACGAGGGACGAACGGACGCCCGCAGCTCACTCACACTCGCGCTGTTTGTCGGTGCGTACTACGATCCTTACGCACGCGAGAACTTCAAACCCTCAACGGTTCACGGCTACTCGAAGCTTTGGAGCGACGCACTTTGTCCGAGAGTGGGCGAGATTCGGTTGCGGGACTTCAACACGGTCGACGCCGCGAACACGGTCTCATACTTCACTGGAAAAGGATGGGGGCGTCGCTCGCTCAAGCACGCAAAATCACTCCTAAGCGGCATCTTCACTTACGCTAAAAATCTCGGAGTGCTTGACGGAGTTAACCCCGTACAGGGAACGATCATTCCACGGAAAGCAGCAGCGCCCGCTGAAACGCACGCGAGCACGCCCGATGAGGTGGTCGCCGTGCTCGACGTGCTCAGAAGGGTTAAGGACTTAGACCAACGCTCGAAGCTGCAAGCTCAAACCGCGGTTGCTTTGATGTTCTTTGCTAGCCTACGTCCGGGCGAAGCTCGCGGCGCAAGGTGGGAAGATTATGACGGGAAAACCCTGAGCGTAAAGCGGAGCGTCTGGCGCAAACATATAACCGATCCAAAAACGGCGAGCGCAGCAAAGCCCGTTCTTGTGATTGAGCCGTTGCGCGAACTTCTCGCAAAGTTGCGCGAAGCGGAAAGCAATCCCGCTTCTGGCCCGATCCTACGCGGCATGAAGGGCAAGCCCCTAAACCTAGATCGAAAACTACCGCACTCCCGATTCGAAGCTTATTGAGTGGCAGGGCTTCTACTCCCTGAGACGCGGTATTGCAACACAGCTAACCGCGATAACCCGCGATCCGATGGCAGCCAAAGGACTGCTGCGGCATTCCAGCGTCAATACGACTCTCGCGCACTACATCAAGGATGTGCCGGAAGTCACAGCAAGCGGAATGGCGCAAGTCGAACTGCTATTCGGTGAATTCGATGTTGTAGGGCAAGTCCAGTAGAGGCTGTGATAAGACTGTGATAAAGAGCCGCGCAATCACTCGCCTCAATCGAAAGGGCAATCCTTCTAACTCCAAGGCTACGCGCTGTTTAGTGGCGGAGGAGGAGGGATTCGAACCCCCGAGACCCTTTCGAGTCTAACGGTTTTCAAGACCGCCGCATTCAACCACTCTGCCACTCCTCCGCTTTTAATTATATCGTAATCTGTGGGTTAGACGGCCATTTGTGACAATTGAGCATTTGCGCTGCTGCATTTTGGTGCAACTGTCACCAAACTGTCACGAACGCTCGCCAATTTTGCTACCGCGGCTCTCTTCGACTCGAGATTTGTGTGCATATAACGCATGGTTAGGTGACTGTCGAATGTCCCAACAATTGCTGGACTGTCACTATATCCACGCCTCGATCGAACAATCGGGATGCGAATGTATGTCGCAGCGTGTGCCAAGAAACGTCGGAAATTCCGGCCTTCTTGCAAGCCAAAGAAAGGCCAGCCTTTAGGTCGACGACTTTTTCGCCCGTTCCGTGGTTATAGACGACAAGGTCGTTCTTCCTGTTCAAACTCCAAGCCCCGAGCACTTTTAGACCGCTGGAATTGCATTTCTTGAGGAGTCGACCAACTTCTGCCGGAATTGATCCCTCAGAGTAGCTTCTCCTAGGTTAAGGGGCTTCATCGCTACCTTGGCATATATACCGCGGTAGCCCTAATTCGGACATTGATGCAAGATTCCATTTGCTATTCGCGAATCGCGAATATAGAATGTTAACCATGAACCTGAAGCCCCAAGACGTCGTGGTTGCGCTGAAGCTCTTCGGCTATCCGAACGGTCGTCCAGCAATGTCGATTGTAGCGAGTGATCTCGGCCTTAGCCCGTCGGAAGTTCATGGAGCCATTCAGCGCCTGAGAAGCTCGAAGCTTCTGCATGGTCCCGCGCTGAAAGACAAACCGAATATTTCTGGTCTTGAAGAATTCTTGGTCCATGGACTGAAATACGCCTTTCCTGCGGAGCACGGCGAGGTGACGAGGGGCGTTGCCACTTCGTATGCAGCCGAGCCGCTGAAGAGTGAAATCGCCATCTCGAACGATTTGCCGCCAGTCTGGCCCTGGCCTGACGGCGAAACCCGTGGTGTTAGCCTCGATCCTCTCTACAAAAGCGTGCCGCATGCCGCGTTACGTGACCCAGCGCTCTACCAACTTCTGGCGCTCGTAGATGCAATTCGGGATGGACGCGCGCGCGAGCGAAATCTAGCTGAGCGCGATTTAGTCCACAGGTTAAGGTCGGCTCATGGCCAATCCTAATCTTGAACTTCTGACGGATGCGGCCAAGTTGCTCGAGCCGCTGCTCGGAGAATTGGTGTTCGTGGGCGGTTGTGCGACGGCACTGCTTATCACAGATAAGGCAGCGGCCGACGTGCGTCCAACTTTTGATGTGGATGCGATTGCGGAAATCACGTCCTATGCTGGATACGATACTTTTTCGGAAAGACTCAAAAAGCTCGGTTTTCAAGAAGACACAAGAGAAGACGCGCCGCGCTGCCGTTGGCGGCAAGAGACGACGACTCTTGATGTGATGCCGCTCGATCCAAAGGTTCTCGGTTTCTCGAATTCATGGTATCGGCCGGCAATGGAACATTCGGAAGAACGCGAGCTCGAAAATGGATTGAAGATTCGGTTGGTGGCGCCGGTATATTTCTGTGCTTCAAAGCTCGAGGCTTTTGAGCGACGCGGAAATGATGATTTTGCCGGGAGCAGGGATCTGGAAGACATTATTGCTGTTGTCGACGGTCGTGCCGAATTGCTCGGAGAAATTCGAGCTGCGGAGAGCAATGTGCGCAGTTACCTGGCGAAGGAAATCAAGAGGTTGATTTCGATCCCTGCGTTTAACGACGCTCTCCCCGGCCATGTGCCGCCGGACGCCGCCAGCCAAGAAAGAGTCGGCACCATTATTTTGCGACTGACAGAGATTGCCTCGCCGTAGCTGGCGGGAATGCGATGGAAATCCTCCAACCTTGGAAACCTTCAGGATTCGGTGGTCCTAGACAGAGCAAGCCCGCTGTGTCCTTTCGTGCGGTTTATGTTTTCGGTGGATTATCTCGGGATTCCGAGAATCGCCATTATCCCTAAACGTTTTGAAAAAACTCGCTCGTATAATCAGGTCAATCTCAGCGCATTGCTCCTTTTGTGGCATTGCTGAGTCGCTGCTTGAGCGCGTCTGGAACCCTCAACAGACGCAAGCCATCACCCCGATGGCTATTGTCGCTGATCTCGACGAGGACATTCTCACCGGCCATCACAACATTCGAGGCAAAGCCGCCGTCTCGTTTTCCCCATATTGCGATCACTTCGCCCGAAGACGCGTCACGCCACTCAAGGTCGAAATGGCCGTTGCGCGTCACGGCCGCTCGACCGAAGGTCTTGAAAAATGCAAAGCTCGTGAACTCGTCGGTGGCCCATAGCCGGCTCCCCGTCGCAACGTCGAAGGCCAGTGCACGGCCCTGTGCCAAGACGAACACGTTCTCGCCGTCCTGCTCAAGCCCGTTATATGCGCCCAACTCATTTGGCAGATCGGCGCGCCACAGCTCGCGAAGTGTTTCTTGCTCCAGGCATTGGAGCTGGTACGTCGGACCAAAGCTCACGACGCAGACCGCGTCGCCGAACGCGGATAGCGCGGCAGTTTTTAGCCCGGTACTCACACGAGTTGGTGCTTGGGTCGGGTCGTCAAACATCAGAAGTGGACCGTTGTGAATGGCCGAAAACACCCGCCGCCGCCCCTGCACCAGACTCCGAGATACGTTCTCGCCCATCGCATACGGCTGGATCTGACCATCGGGGGTTACGACGTACACGGACTTGTCGTCTGGCACGAACAGCCGGCCCAACGCCGCAACGATCGACGGCCCCGTCGTTCCCAGGGTGGGATTCGAGGTCAACGGCTTCGCCCACACGGGCTTGCCTCTGACTGAAATGCAATGAACTACACGGTCGTCGGAGACGAAGTACAAGCGGTCTCCAATCCGAACCGCATTTGACCGCACGGCATCCGTCGTCGGATATGTCCAGATTATCTTGTGAGACACGAGGTCGAAGCCGGAGACTCGAGTCTTGTCGACAATTCCGTATCCGATTCCGAGGACTACAGTGTGATCGTCGAGAACGTTGAGAACGTGAACTCCCGCCTTGGCCAGTGGGATGTCCCAGACCGTCTCCGCGGCGATTGCTGGTAGAGTCGAGCGAAGAGCCTCGTTCAGTGTTCTGAGCGCGTTCTCGGCAACGTCGACGTCACTGTCCTTCGTGAGGTCGCGAAGAACGTCGAGACGGCCAGTGCTGTCAACTCTTTCAAGAGCTGCCACTGTCGCCCTTCTGGCGGCACTCTCTTTTGAAACGCTCAGTACTTTCGCCAATCGTACGACGGTTTCCGAAGGGACCGTCCGCAGAATTCGCAGGGCGTTTATTTGCAGGTACCGCAGCTGATATTTGGGATCCGAAGCTTGGATCAACGCCGTGACGAACGCGTCGTCCGGAGGGTCGGAGGCAGGAAACCCGTGTTCGACGAACCCATCTTTGATCCACTGCGCTTGCGTCTTACCTTTGTTCTTTTCGTACCACGGCCGCCAGTCTTCGGCGTTACGTCCGGCATCGTGATTGGTGATTGATTGGAGGGCGTCCAGCACGTGAAAACGAGTGTCAATGGCGGCGTACAGTCCTTCGCGCGGCACCGTCCCCTGTTTCACCAATGCCTCGATCAAGAACGGAACCGACGTGGCGTCGCCGATTCGGCCGATCTCCAGAATGACGTCGTGAGGATCGCCCGACGATGCGAGGGCCTTATGAAGCTGCGCGAGACGTTCGGCAGTTGGAAGTTGCGGGTTAGGTACCGGTTGGAAGTCGTGCGGCATGATTGTGGTGACTTGTTGCGCCGCGATCGCCACAAGGCCCGACTGCGGTACGGTCGCTGCGACCAAAAGCACGTTCAAAAGCACCTTCAACCAGCTCGGCCACCCTCCATTCTTCATTGTAGCTTGAATGCAGTCATCTGGTTTCATGGCGGAATCTGTCGTTCCGGCCGCCATCGCCCACGCTCTCTACAATGTCCTGGTCTTTTCACCCATTGGTCCGCAATTTGCAGGGAAGGACCTGTTGCGCGTCGCTTTGTGGTCCGCGGTGGCATACGTCTTGTTCTACTATTGGCCCGTTCTGTCAGAAGCAACGCTAGGAGCCGTCACCACAGCCGCAAGTCCAGAACCCTCCGCATGAAGTCGCGGCCGAGTGTTCGCTAGCAGAAATCCCACTCTCGCGACGTTGCCAAGGATGCGAGTTCAAGAGTTTCGAAATTTGAGCATGTGACACTCAACGTGCGCGCAAGGTCGAACCGCTCACGCACTCCTCCGTTTTTAATTCTTGCGTATTCTCTGAGTTAGCGGCCAGTTTGCTACAGTGGCGATTCGAACTGCCGCATTTTGGTGCAAGGTGTAGCAGAATTGTAGCAGCGCCCGCCAGTTTTCCCACGGCAACCACTTTGGAAGTCAACTAGCACGACCCAACTACTCGAAAAGAGCTGGCTGGGGAGATGCATCATCGGGATCGTGAAAATTGCTCAACCCGACGCCAACCAAGCGAAAGCGTTGCTTTGGACTCAGGTCTATGCGCGCGCGCAGCGACAGAGCGATGCTGGTCAGTTCCTCACAAGAAGAAGGAGGTGCGTGTGGCGTATGGCTGCGAGTGAGAATCTTGAACTCGCTGGTCTTCAGTTTGAGAACCACGGTACGTGCAACACGCAACTCCTTGCGCGATGCGGTCCATGTCTTTTCTGCGAGACGCCGGATCATCGACTCGGTCTCGGTTAGCGGTACGTCGTGCTCAAAGGTGTCTTCGGCCGATACGGACTGTGTTGGTCTGTCCGGGATGACTTCACTCTTGTCGATACCGCGGGCCAACTCATAGAGACGAACGCCATAGCGACCGAAACGATCTTGGAGCGCCGATAAATCCAGCTGGCGCAAATCCTTCACGGTCTGTATCTCGAACCTCTTCAACTTTTCTTCCGTCACCTTGCCTACACCGGGAAGGCGCCCTACAGGCAGCGGCAACAAAAAAGAATCCACTTCCTCAGGTTGAATCACGAAGAGCCCATCCGGCTTTCGCCAGTCCGAAGCGATCTTTGCTAGAAACTTGTTCGGCGCTACGCCAGCCGAGGCCGTCAAATTCAATTCTTCGCGGATCTGCTCACGAATGATGCGCGCCACGCGCGTGGCGGTAGGCAAGCCAGTCTTGTTCTCGGTAACATCGAGGTAGGCTTCATCAAGAGAGAGTGGCTCGACCAGATCGGTGTGACGCCTAAAGATTTCGCGCGCGAGGCGCGAGACGGCCCGGTAGCGCGGGAAATCGGGAGGCAAGAAAACGGCATCAGGACAAATCCGTTCGGCGCGAATCGCCGGCATCGCCGAGCGCACCCCGAAACGTCTCGCTTCGTACGAGGCAGCGCAGACGACAGAGCGGTTGCCTCGCCAGGCGACAACTACGGGTTTGCCGCGCAGTTGCGGGTTGTCCCGCTGTTCCACGGACGCATAAAAGGCGTCCATGTCGATATGCACGATTTTGCGGGCGTTCATCTGGCAACCGTCGTGTTTCGAGTTATCTAGTCTAGTATGCCGACTTTCGCGCCGCCTTGCCCAACTGACGGTCAACCTCATCGTGATTCTCCGTTCGAACAGCCGGAGAAAAATAGTTCCAGGCCATAGGTATAGGAAGGATTCCGCCGGCCTGGAGTTCGCGGCGACGCTAATCCAAACTTCTGTCAGGATTCAGTATCATCAGCGCTTCCAGGAGGTACACGATGCCAGGCTCTCTGTTCTCCCGGCTCAACCGTTCGTTTGGCTCGGTGCCTTCGCGCGCCGAGCGCGTGGCCGCCTCGCAGGAAAAGGTAGAACGAATTTCGAAGTCGTTTCCCTTGCTGCTTCTCTCTGTGGTCGATGTTGCGCCGCGAATGTCCGAGAGGCATGTTGTGGTCGGTGCAGGGTTGGCGGGATTGACTGCAGCCTGGTGGCTGGCGGAACACGGCTTTCGCGTGACAGTTCTCGAGGCCAGGGAAAGGATCGGCGGAAGGGTTTTTACTCGCATTGAAGAGCGGCAGCACCGCGTTCTGTAATGTGGCGGAGAGCTAATCGGCAGGAACCATCCGAATTGGATTCGGCTGTCACGGCATTTCGGATTGCCATATTACCAGCGACGACGATTATGGAGCGGCTCGTCTGCACAGTCCGGTATGGATCAACGGCGAGCAGCTTGACGAATCGGAACAGGACGAGCTCTACGAGGAAATGAACAAACTGTCGCCGATGGGCGGCGAGCGCCGAGGGAACGTGCCGATGGACGAGGTAGCTAGTGAAGCTCAGCGAAGTGTTTCTGCCTAGATCGTGCGCCGCTCCTGAAAGAGTCAATGAAAGTCGTGAGAGGACATTTTCGTTTGCAGAAAAACGAATGGCTCAATCCGACCGGCTTTCACGGAAATAACTCCGTCCTGGTTTTGCAGTGTGCCCCTAACGATGAGGAAAGACTGGTGCACAACCGTGGTGTGTTCCTTTTCGAAAAGCGGCGGCGCGATGATGATGTTGGCGATGCCGGTTTCATCCTCAAGACTGAGAAACACAAACCCTTTGGCAGTGCCGGGGCGTTGGCGAGCGATGACGGCACCGGCCACCGACACGAATGTGCCGTCCGGCAACGACGCCAATTGTGAACAGAGCATAACTCCTTGGTGATCGAGGCGGGAGCGGTGTTGCGCGAGGGGATGGGCCCCCAGAGTGAGTGCCGTCCCGCGAAAATCAGCAGTGATCCGCTCCTCGCGATTCATGGGCTCGAGGGGCGACGAAAAGGAGGAACGTTCGGGGTCTGCGACTTTCTGCTGAGCTTTGAACAACGGGCCGGAAGGCCGGCTTGCGCTTTCCACCTGCCACAGAGCGGTGCGGCGATGAACAGGCGCTTGGCCGGAAATGAAATTCAAGGCACCCACACTCGCAAGGGCCCGGAATTCGTCTTTTTGAATTTGAGGGACGCGTTGTTTCAAGTCTTCGATCGAAGCAAGAGGCCTGGCATCGCGCTGCTCGACGATTTCCAGAGCCGTTTCCTTGCGTAGGGTCTTCACATACCGAAGTCCCATGCGTACGCGCAAGCCTTGGGAGCCTTCTTCCAGCGTGCAATCCCAGTCGGAGCACGTCACGTCGATCGGCTTGAATTGGAGACCGTGGCGCTGCGCATCCTTTATTAAGGTCGCGGGCTGGTAGAAGCCCATCGGCTGGTTGTTCAACATGGCGGCGGTGAACGCCGCGAGGTAGTGGCATTTCAGAAACGCACTGGCGTAGGCGATGAGCGCAAAGCTGGCAGCGTGCGATTCAGGAAATCCGTACAGCGCAAAGGAGGTAATGGCCTGAATGATGCGGTCCTGCGTTTCACCCGTGATTCCTTTCGCTTCCATGCCCCGTCGCAGTTTGATTTCGACTTCTTTCATCCGCGCTTCGGAGCGTTTGAATCCGAACGCGCGGCGAAGTTCCTCGGCTTCGCCACCAGAGAATCCAGCCGCGATCATGGCGATGCGTAAGAGCTGTTCCTGAAACAGCGGCACTCCGAGCGTTCGCGACAGAGTGGATTCGAGAAGAGGATGGAGGCTCACCGCTGGTTCGCGTCCCTGGCGGCGGTTCAGGTAGGGGTGAACCATTTTTCCGACAATCGGACCGGGCCGGATGATGGCTACTTGCACCACGATGTCGTAGAAACACTTCGGTTTGAGCCGCGGGAGGCAGGACATCTGCGCGCGGCTTTCCACTTGAAATAAGCCAATGGTATCGGCGCGTTCGAGGGCGGAATACACAGCAGGGTCATTCTGAGGCAGATGGCCCAAATCGATTTCCTCACGGTGATGACGTCGGATAAGCTGCAGCGAATCTTCGAGTACCGCCATCATCCCCAGACCAAGAAGATCCACTTTGACGATGCCCATGTCGGCGCAGTCTTCTTTGTCCCACTGCACGACCACGCGGCCGGGCATAGTAGCGGGCTCTAGAGGAACGACGGAATTGAGCTGTCCCTGGCAAACGACCATGCCTCCGGAATGCTGGCCGAGGTGCCGCGGCAAATCCTGCACTTTTTGGCAGAGCTCAAAAAACTTGCCAATGCGATGCTGCCCGAGGTCCAGACCTGCATCTTGAAACTGCCGCGTGAGCGTGTCCTTGGAATCCGTGTATTCCCAGGCGCTCACGAGACTGGCCAGGCGGTCCAGAGTTTCGGAGTCGAAGGAAAGGACTTTTCCAACTTCGCGAGCGGCGGACTTGCCGCGATAGGTGATGACGTTCGCCGTCATCGCGGCTCCCAGCTTTCCGTAGCGTTCGTAAACATATTGGATCACGCGTTCCCGCTGGTCGCCACTCGGGAGGTCGAGATCAATGTCCGGCCATTCCCCGCGTTCTTCGGAAAGGAACCGTTCAAAGAGAAGTTTCATTCCCACTGGATCGACGGCGGTGATTCCCAGGGAATAACAGACCGCGCTGTTCGCCGCGGAACCTCGGCCTTGCACGAGAATGCTCTTTTCCCGGCAGAAGCGAACGATGTCCCAGACGATGAGGAAATAGCCGGCGAGGTCGAGTTTTTGGATCACCGACAATTCGTGCTCGATTTGCCGGGAAGCGTTCTGATCAGTTGCGCCATAGCGCTGGATCATGCCTTCCAGCGTGCGTTTGCGAAGAAAGGCGATTTGCGATTCGTTGTTGGGCGTCGGATAGGTGGGAAACTGGTAGCCAAGATCCTTCAGGGTAAACAACAAGCGCGAGGCAAGCACTTCGGTGTTCCGGATGGCTTCCGGCAAGTCTGCAAAGAGCATGGCCATCTGCGCCGAGGACTTGAAATAGCGTTCGCTGTTGGCGGAGAGAAGGCCTCCGGCGTTTGAAAGCACACGATGATGGCGAATGCAGGTGAAGACATCCAAGAGTTCTCGGTCTTGCGGAGCGACGTGGCAGACGCCGTTGGTCGCGAGAAGCGGAAGGTGCATGCTGCGAGCGAGTTCGATGGCCGTCTGGTTGCGGCGTTCTTCTTCAATCGAAAAATGCCGCTGCAGTTCCACATAGACGTTGTGTTTGCCGAATGTCGCGCATAGTTCTTCAAGACACTTTCTCGCTTCCGCCTTTCCTCCAGCGCGCAGCGCATGGGCGAGTGGGCCTTCTCTACCGCCTGTCAGACAAATCAATCCGCTGCTAAATTCTTCCAACTCTTGCGCTTCGATTGCGCCTTGGCCTTTTTTCGACCGCAGTTTCATGCGCGTGATCAGGCAACAGAGATTGTGATATCCCTGCCGCATGGCGACGAGCAACGGGTAGCGCCATCCGCCCACGCAACTGACTTCCGCGCCGATGTGTGCCTGCCGGCCCGCTTTTTTGGCCGCGAGATAAAACCGCGGTGCGCCATACAGCCCATCGCGGTCGAGCAGCGCCATGGATGGCATGCCGTAGGCGGCGCATGCCGCAATCAGCGCTTCGGGAGTCGAAGCGCCTTCGAGAAAGCTGAAAGCGGAGCGAGCATGGAGTTCGACATACATCAATCATAGACTCCGCGCACCCACCACTTTTCGAATCGAAGGTCGAAGGAAACGCGATATAGGCCTTGTACGGTCCTGGATTCGGAGGTGAATTGAATCTCCACGTCCCAGGCATCTTCCTGCCAAGGCTGGTCTTCCCACCAATCTCCCGAACTGCGCCAGGGCCCAGAGGCACGAATGACCGTGCCCCGCATTCCCTGAAAAGCGACGCGCGCCGGGACTTTTTTCTGCAACTGGACCCACGCAGGAAGCGCAGGCCGGAAAACGCGAAATGCCGTTTGTGCGCCGCTAGGCGGTCTTCGATGGGGAGTCGTCGCTGGCGGGACGAAGAATTTCCACATGTGAAAGGCATCGGGACGGTGGGTGTCAAGCAAGTGCGGCGACCCGACATTTCCTTCTCCGACGACAGTGGCGATGCGGGCGAGCGTGAGCTCTAGCTTTTGCGGGTCGGGCGAAGCAGGAACGAACAGGCCACTCTGAGTCGCGCGGGAGCGACCCGGCTCTGCGAGCAAGTGGATTTTCCTCACCGGGGCGCCGGGCGGTTTTGCTTGCAGGCGAAGCCGCAGAAGTTTCAAGAGCAGCGTGGAATCCTGGGAGGGAACAGGTAATTGCAAGGCGCAGGAAAAGGTTCTCGGTGATTTCCTTGCGCTAATACCGTCTGGTGAAAAAAGGACGGTGCTCTCGAACGCGGTTTGCAGCTCAAAAGTTACGTGGATCGCGCCGATGGCCAGGCCTCGTGCGGAGATACGGACGCACACCTGTTGAAGGAGTCTGCCCAGTAGAAACGAAAGTGGCTCGAGATTGTCGACCGCATCTTCCAATTCAAAGCATTCCTCAAAACAATCCGTGGGCTGAACGATGAGAAGAGCACGGGTTGCTCTTCCACCCGCTAGAGCGTGTAAATGAACGCCTTCTTGTCCGGCACGTTCGGAAAGGGCAAGCACCGGCAGCGAAGCGAGAGACTTGCAGGTGCTCACGCCCCAGCGTTCGAAGATTTCCGCCAGTTGCGGGCTGGGAGAAAGCATGGCCACCGGCAAGGATTCGAGGAATCGGCCTTCCAGTCCCTCCGGTACCACCGTTATTCCGAACAACGCGCGCGCCACAATTCGGGCCGTCTCCACGTTCGCGGATACCGCGATGTGAACATCCATTCCCAATTCGGAAGTTCGGCAAAGGATTCGATGAGCAATGTCCTCCTGCCCGCCGAATAGCCGTGACAGGCCAGACAAATCCAGGAGCAAGGTGTCACGCGCCGCGTCTTCCACCCGCGACGAGATCGACCAGGCCGCGTCCAGGAGAGCCTGGTGCCCCATCTCTTCCTGGGTCTTGCTGCGGTTGCGGATTTGAACTTGCGGGAATTGTTCGACGTTGGCCTTGGTCATTCCGACGGTCACGCCTAATTTCTCCGCCAGCCGGTTTAGCGCGGCGACGCGGTAGGTCGGCGGTTGTCCTTCGATGACCACGACGGGTTCGATCCGCAGTTCCGGTTCACCGCGCGCGATGGCCTGAAATGTAAAATTGGGAACGAAAATCGCTGCAAAGGACATAATGATCGCCATGGCTCGCAGAGAACTGGGGAAAGCTCAACCAGGGTCCGTCATCCTTTCTTCCTCCGAGAAAAGCGAGCGGGCCTCTTTCATTCGCAGGTCAAAACGAACGAGGTCTTTGCTTTCCGGAATTGGGGAGTGGTTGAGGAAATGGAGATTCTTCGGCCGTACACGGGAGCGAATAACTTCGCCGGTTGACGCCCAGCCGTCGAGCAAGCAGGCTGGCGTGTGAAGAGCGGGCGACGGCAAGGAACGCTCCTCGAGCGACCAGGCTGCGGCTTCTTTTTCAAGACGCAGGACCAGAGAGGCGCATGTTTTCGCGTTCGATTCCTCTGAGAGCACCAAGAGAATCGTGGAAGTATTTTCGACGGTGCGCCGCAGCCGGAACCATATGTTTAGTGGAATTTGGCGAACGAGACGCGCCGGGGCGTCACTTAAGTCCATGGCGACCATGCCGAATCCGCCGCCGTGAAGAAGAACATCGACGGAACGGAACGCGTGGTCGAGATTTTTGCAACGAATCCAGAGCAACTGGCGCAGGGCAACGCCTGCGGATTCGGCGCCGGCAGGATCAAAGGAGTCGTGCGCATCGATCAGGGCGCACACCTCCGAACTCGCCGTGCGGGTAGCCAGAGCGGATTGCAGAAACGAAGTTTTTCCTGAAAAAGCAGGGCCATAGATCTCCGTGAGACCGCCCCGCGGCAAGCCGCCTGTGACTTCATCTAGAACCGGGATTCCCGCAGGGACTGTGCGCGGCGGCTCCGAGGGAGGCGGGCGGAACGGTGAGGCAATGCGTCCGGCAAGAGCGGACTCAACAAAGAGGCGCAGGGCGGCAGATTTCGAGTGCATGGTGTTTGGGCGAGGTGGAGGAAGGGAATAATGTTCGCTTTTTATTCGCCATGGAGATTTTGCCTTAGCATCCTGCGTTTGTCAAATTCGAGGGTCAAGCCCGTCCAGCAGGAAATGAGAAAAGGAGCACGATGGATTGCCGGGAGAAGGTCCCGACTGGTCTAAGCGCTTCCTGCCGGAGCGGGAGTTAATTCGGCTACTTTAAAAGAGCCGGCTGCACAACTGCATCGGCGGCTCTCAGGAAGAAGGAGGAGAGCTTATTGGGCCTCCCAATCTTTCAGCTGGAGCTGCGGAATCACAAGCGCACGTGTGAAATGGCTTTCTGGCTCATAGACTCGAATGACGATGCGCGACTGCGGGAGCTGCGGCCCGTCAACAGGAAACTTCGCCAGCCCCGACGCGTCGCGGAAGGGAAGGTTTGTGCCGAAGCGCACTAAACTGTCGGGCAAAGGGTGGTACCCATAGGGGCTGTAGTCTGACTGACAGGTCGATCGGGCCGGGTTTCGCGCGCCGGTGGACGCATTCTCGATAAACGCAGTCCCGCATATGGGCCCTTTTCTCGGTTCCAGGCAGTGAAGCTCCACGGCAGTTCCAGCTTCGTTCATCTTCGTCTGGCACCAACCCCAGCCAGGCATCCGTTCGTCGCCATCCAACGCCGGGATGGAATAAGATCCGGCAAGACCGAACAGCGTCAGCGAATAATCGACTCGAACTTGCACCGCTTGGTCCTTCGCTCTGTGGTAGACCGACATCGGCACTGCGATTTGCTGGTAGACGCGTTCTTCCGCGGGATGTGTTCCCTCCTTGGCCACTTCGAGACTGTCGCCGATTCCGTGGTACACGACCCGTCGGTCTTGGCCTATCACATGCACTTCGACCCGATCCGTCAAGAGAATCGCATCGTTGCGAACTCCGGTAACTTGTAATGGCAGAAAGACTTCAGTGCTGTCCTCACCGCGGTTGCGCTGGACGTTTTCTGAAGAAGGAACCAGACCGGATGGCGACTTGAACTTTCCCCGCGCCGGGTCAAACTTCATCACCGTGCTCGCACCAGCGGTCGGTTTCGGCGACAGCCGCTGCTCAATGCCAAACGCGGATTTCCACGGCAGGAACTGCGAGGTCAGGAGCAGCAAGCCAAAGGCAATCACTAGAAATCGCGCCGTGGCCGTTCTCCTGCGGAAGTATTGGAGCCCGAGAATCATGCCGGCCGCAATGGCCACCAGCGCGAACCGAAATACCTCTCCAATCCATCCGATCCCGCTGTGCGTTACAGCAATAAGAGTCCCATGCGCAGATCCATTCATGTAGTCACCGAGTGTCAAAAACGCCCCGATGATGAATGTACATCCGCACCCGAGAATGAATGCTTCCGTCATATTCTGGGTCACTGAGGCAAAAGCAAAGAGCGGCAGAATCAGGAAAAAAAGAAGAAAAATGACATACGACGTCGCGGAGAGCAGAGTCGATCGCCATGAAAACCCATTTGCAAGTCCTTGAAACAGATTCGCAGCGAAGATCGGCCCCTCCACCATGAGGACCACAAAGAAGAACTTCTCGAGCAGCAAAGTTCCGCGTCGAATCGGCCGCACAAGCCAGTCCTGCCGTACTCCGGGAATCGCCTCGACGTGCACGATCGCCGCAATCAGAAACATGCTTGCGAAAAACGAGAGCATCGGAACCGCGTCCGCCAACATCTCGAGCATCGCGCTTTCGCCGAAGAGGCCGAGCTTAAATATAATGAATGCTGAAATCCAATGAAGCGATGCGACTGTGATTACAAAGACCCACAGCAGCTTCCAATCTTTCTTGAAAATGTGCCAGACCATTTCCGCCTGCCTTTCTTCAAGCTCGGCCGTCGCGCGCCGCTCGTGCCAGTGTCGTAAAGATGGACCGCAGCGCCATGGGCTGCGAATCGATTCCTCGCACGCCTGCAATTCGCGAACGAACCCGCTCGCCCAGGCCGTTCTCGTCGAACCGGGTGTCCACAAACGTGAGTACGTTTCCAATCGTGCGTATCTGCATCCACTCTTTGGGAGCTGGCCTCGGCGGAGCCGCTTCGGCTTCGAGCGTCACACGCACTTCGCGGAAGCGCCCCGTCAGGTCGCTCATGGACTCCTGAAACAGCAGCTTGCCCTCATCGAGGAACGCGACATGCGTCGCGACGCCGTCGATTTCGCCCAGTTCGTGGGATGAGATCAGGATGGTCATCTCGCCAGCCCGCTCAAGCAATCCTTCCATGAATTCATCACGCACCAGCGGATCGAGTCCGCTGAAAGGCTCGTCCAGAATCAGTAGCTGCGGCCGGTAAGGCAGCGCGCACATCAGCGCCATCTTCATGCGCATCCCATGCGACAGGTCGCCGATCTTTCGTTCGAGCGGCAGCCGCAATTGAAGCGCGATTGATGCTTCAAGATCACGGTCCCACGTGGAATAGAACGGCCGCAGATAGGCCACATATTCGCCGACCGTCAGCCGCGCCGGCATGTCTTGGTTTTCGGAGACGTACCCGATTTGCGCAAGTTCCCGCGGTGAGATTTTCCGTGAATCGACGCCGAGTAGCGTCGCGCTTCCACGCGTCGGATCGAAGATGTTCATCAGTACTTTGATGGTGGTAGTCTTCCCCGCCCCGTTTGCGCCAATCAGCGCGAACGCGCTTCCTCCGGGCACGTCGAAACTCAATCCGCGAAGCGCGTCGAAGCGCCCGAATTTCTTCCAAAGATTTTCTACGCGGATCATTTGCGGCTCACCTCCTGGGGCTTTTCGAGCTTGGCCCATTGATCTTCAATCGCTTGAATAACGTCGTCGATATCGAGTTCCAAGCGCTTCGCCTCAACCACTAGTTGCTCCACCTCGCGCTGCAAGAGACGCTTTCGGTCGCCCGGCCGCGGTTCTGGCATCTCAGCGACCACGGTTCCAATCCCTGGGCGTGCTTCTAGCCAGCGCTCCTGAATCAAATGCTGCACAACTCGGTGCGCCGTATTGGGATGAATTTTGAATTCGGCGGCGAGCAACCGAACCGAAGGAAATGACTGGCCTGGCTGGAGTTCGCCGCTGATGAAGGCCTTCTTCGCAGCAAACACAAGCTGGTCAAATATGGATTCGCCCGGGTGCAGGCTAAGCCGGAAGAGTGTCATAGCCGCACTGTGACACTAGTGACTGCATTTGTCAAAGCGCCGGGCGACGCACTTAGCTGCCCGCTGCGCAATGCAAAGTCGGTCGACCTAGTGGGAGCACGCCCGGAGTACGTTTATTTTGTGAAGGCATACTGGTCGAATGGTCATCCCAGGGAGGTTTGACCATGTTCGATGCCGGGATGGGCACAAAGGGCTGCACCGCCGGCAATCCCCGCGTTCACGCCGTAGCGAGCCGTCACCAGGGGAATTTCGAGACAACGCGAATTCAGGCAGCAGGCTGGGAGGCGATTGCGGATTTCATCGAAGAAGGGACTCAGCATGGCGGCCACCCCGCCGCCCATGATCATGACATCGGGTTCGAGAAGGTCCACGATGTTTCCCAGCCACACGGCCAGCAGATCGACCGTTTCAAACAGGATTTCCTTGGCCAGCGGGTCACCCGCGGCGTGTGCCTGCGCCACCACCTCGCTGCTGACCAAGTTGAGGTCCCCGCCAGCCAAGTCCAGCATTGCCGACTTACGTCCCATTCCTCCGGCTAGCCTCGCGCGCGCCTTCTTGCCGATCGCGGTGCCCGACGCCAGCACTTCGATACAGCCGTTCTTGCCGCAATTGCAGCGGGGTCCGTTGTAATCGATGCTGACGTGCCCGCCTTCGGCCGCCGCCCCGGTGCGCCCGTGGTAGATGCGCCCGTCAAGAAGAATGCCGGTCCCGATGCCCGTGCCGATGCACGCGTAAAACACATTCTTGTAGCCACGGCCCGCGCCCCACAATCCTTCCGCAAGCCCGGCGGCGTTGGCATCGTTGTCGATTTTGACGGAGCCGCCATAACGGCTAGAGATTTCCGCCGCCAGAGGAAAATCTCGCCAGCACGGCATGTTGGGAGGATTCAGCACCACCCCGGTGCGAGGATCGAGCGGCCCGGGAGCACAAATCCCGATACGCTCGACCGTGCCGCGCGACCCGGACGCCATCTTCAACAAGGCATCGATCGCGGACGTCACGGCGGCGAGCCCTTCCGCAGCGCTACCCGCCGGATTCATCGCCGTGCGCGTGTGATGAAGGATTTCACCTTGCCGATCGACGAAACCAGCTGCCACTTTTGTGCCGCCCACATCGACGCCAATCACCCAAGTCTCAGAGTTCCGAGCATCCAGCATTCCGAGAGACCTCTCGTTGCACCCCGGGCGTCCTGCTCGGCCGCTAAGCGACGCGGACCGGCGGCGATCCACGAAGGGCATAATAGAAGACATAAACATAACAGACGGCGAGTACCGGCGGCCGGACCCAAATGAAATAAGGGTCCGCCGTGCGCACGGCCGAGGATGTGGAAAGAACACCACGGAGTTCGCGCCCCTCGCACGGTGAGGGGCGAGTTTTTTCCTCGGTGAGCCACGCTTCCGGCGCAAAATTCTTCTGCGGTCTTTAGTCTTGCACGAAGCCGGGTCCCGCCGCCGACTCACGGGCGCTAGCGGAAGAGCCACCGGCGAAGCCCTCTATCGCGGTGATCGGAAAGCGTGAAAAAGCGGCACTCGCGAAGTATTGATTTTGAACCACGGCAGGAATGTTGAAAGATTTTGTAATACCGCTGCAATCCTAGCCCGCTGCCTATCTCCTTGCGTTTCTTGAGGGTTCGGCAGTGTGTTTTCTTCCGATTGCACCTGGCTATAGGCGCGCAATGGTATTCTCATGCGAACCATTGACACACCGCGAGCCGCACCGTAGCATCGCTTTCACCGGCCGTAATTCTTGCTCACGATTCGTGCCGGAAGAGAGGCCTCTCATGAGCCTTCGCGACTTCATCACCAAACAATTTATCGACGTCATCGAGTGGGTTGAACCGGAAGAAGGCATCCTGGCCTATCGCTACCCCATGCAGGATCGCGAGATCCAGAACGGCGGCAAGCTGACCGTTCGTGATTCGCAAGCCGCGATTTTTGTGAATGAAGGGAAGGTTGCGGACATTTTTGGCCCGGGACTCTACACCTTGACTACGCAAACCCTGCCTATCCTGACTTATCTAAGGAACTGGGACAAAGCGTTCAAGTCGCCTTTCAAGTCCGATGTGTATTTCTTTTCCGCGCGAATTCAGACCGACCAACACTGGGGCACGCAGAATCCCATCTCCATCCGCGACAAGGAATTCGGAGCCATTCGTCTTCGCGGCTTTGGCATTTACTCCTATCACCTGAGCGATGCCAAATCGTTCTACAGCAAGATCAGCGGCACGCGCGACCTCTATCGCGTCGCGGATCTCGAAGGCCAGTTGCGCAACACCATAATCGCCAAGATGACCGACGCGTTTGCCGCCAGCCAGGTGCCTTTCCTCGATATGGCCGCGAATCAAGGCGCGCTTGCCGAAAAGATCAGCGAGACCCTCAAACCGGCCTTCACGGAATATGGACTCACCCTGGACACCTTGGTGGTCGAAAACCTTTCGCTTCCGGAGGAATTGCAGAAAGTGCTCGACCAGCGCATCAGCATGAACATGCTTGGTGACATGGGCAAGTACACGCAATATCAGGTGGCGCAGTCCATCCCCATCGCGGCCGCGAATGAAGGCGGAGGCGCGGTAGGAATAGGCGCGGGTCTCGGCGCGGGCGTGGCCATGGGCCAGGCCATGATGGAGGCGGTGAAGAAATCGACTTCGGCGCCGTCCGGTGGGGCGGCGCCCGCAACCCCCGCTGCCGAAACCAAGTTCTGCAGCGAATGTGGCAAAGCCATCCCCCGCAGCGCCAAATTCTGTCCGGAATGCGGGAAGCCCCAAGGATAGTGGCACCGTCGGCCATGAGCGGAATCGAGTGGGTTGTCGAAGCCTTCGGATGCTCGGCGCAGTTGCTGCGTGATACTGCCGTGTTACAGGAATTGTTTCACCGCATCATCCGGGAGATGAGGCTGCGGCCCGTCGAGGAGACGCAGTGGCATCAGTTTCCAGGCACCGGCGGGATCACTGGCCTCGGTCTTCTCGCGGAGTCGCACCTCGCGTGTCACACGTTTCCGGAGCACGGCTCGCTCTGTCTGAATCTGTTCTGCTGTGTTCCGCGCGCGGAGGGGGATTTCGAAACTGTTCTGCGGCAACTCTTTTGTGCGGATTCCGTTGTAGTCCGCCGGCTGGAGAGACCCTACCAATCCCAATGGAAGCAGGTTGCCAGTGACTGAGGCGGGTCTTCTTGCTGCCGGCCCGGTGGGTCATTTCCGATGACCCAGCCGATTGCCAACTGCCCGAATTGCGGCGCCAAGATCGTTTTTCGCTGGTCCAGCAGCGTGCAGACGGTATGCCAGTTTTGCAAGAGCATCCTGGTCCGCACGGATGTGGACTTGAAGAAAGTCGGCCAGGTGGCCGATCTCCCGCCGGACAATTCACCACTGCAGGTCAATACCGAGGGCCAATACGGCAATCAAGCGTTCGTGGTGGTTGGCCGCATCCTTTATGAGTACGATCAAGGTGGCTGGAACGAGTGGCACGTGATGATGAACGACGGCACGAGCGCATGGCTCTCCGATGCGCAAAGTGAATACGCGCTGTCCCGGTCTTCGAAGTCGCAGAACCTTCCCACCCTCGCGATGGTCCAGGTTGGCCAGCAATTCACTTGGAGCACCCAGCGCTATACCGTGAGCGTCATCACCCCGGCGCACTACCGCGGCGTGGAAGGCGAATTGCCGTTTCAATATTGGGACAAGACGGACGTCACCTTCGTTGATCTGCGCACGGAATCCGGAAAATTCGCTACCCTCGATTACAGCGATCCCGAACCGGCGCTGTATCTCGGCGAGTTCGTGGAATTCGACGACCTTAAATTAAAAAATCTGCGCAGTTTTGAGGGCTGGGGATGAGCACCGGCGCGCCGCCGCTTTCCAGAACCCCAAAGCCGCAAGCCAGGGCGCTGAATTGTCCGAAGTGCGGCTCGGCTATCACGCTACGTTCGTTCGGCCAGGCCGAAACGGTGGTGTGCGGAAGTTGCCATGCCATCCTCGACGCCAAAGACCCCCACCTGGCGATCCTTCAGCAATTCGAAGCCGCCACGGGCGAAGTCAAGCCGCAAATTCCTCTTGGCACCCGCGGCAAGCTGCGCGGCACGGACTACGAAGTCATCGGCTTCCAGCGGCGCTCGACCAAGGTCGACGGAATCACTTACTACTGGCAGGAATATGTTTTGTTCAATCCTTACAAGGGCATTCGCTACCTCAGCGAATACCATGGTCATTGGAACGACATCAGTGTCTGCAAGACATTGCCCGCCGTGGACAGCATGCTGGGCGGTTCGTCGCTAACGGCAAACTATCTGGGGGAAACTTACAAGCACTTTCAATCCGCAGAAGCCAACACGGATTTTGTTCTCGGGGAATTTCCCTGGCAGGTTCGCGTAGGCGAACTGGCTGAGGTCACGGACTTCGTCCATCCACCCCGCGTGCTCTCCAGCGAGAAGCTCCGAAACGAGGTCAATTGGTCGATCGGCGAGTACATGTACGGCCGGGAAGTCTGGGACGCCTTCAAGCTGCCCGGTGCTCCGCCCGAAGCCATGGGGGTCTACGAGAATCAGCCTTCACCCGTCACCACCAAGATCACCGGCGTGTGGGTCGCGTTCGCCGCATTTGCCGTCTTCCTCCTTGCGCTCATGGCTGGATTCGACATGCGCGCAAAAAAAGAGCCTGTCCTTCATGAGACCTATCAATACAATCACGCTGAATCGAAAAGCGAGCCTTCTTTCGTTACCGATGTGTTCGAACTCACCGGTCACCCCTCAACCGTGGAAGTGAAAACCTACGCCCCGGTCAGCAACCATTGGATTTATTTGAACTATGCGCTCATCAATCAAGACACCGGACAGGCCTGGGACTTTGGCCGCGAAGTGAGCTACTACTCCGGTTACGACAGCGATGGTTCCTGGAGTGAAGGGAAGCAGAATGACGCCGTGGTGGTCCCCAGCGTCCCTCCCGGTCACTACTATCTGCGCATTGAGCCGGAGGCTGATCCTGCGCTTCCGGGCATTCCGTACACCGTGGAGGTCAACCGCGACGTGCCCGTCTTCGGGATCTACGGCATCGCCTTCCTGGCTTTGCTGGTGCCTGCGGTGATCATGTCCTTGCGCGCCTACGCCTTTGAGAGCTCTCGCTGGTCCGAAAGCGATCACCCGCCCATGAATGTTGCCAATCTGGCCAGCGGCTCGGGAGACGATGAATAATGTTCCGAAAATTCTACGTTCTTTATGGATTCCTGGTTCTCGGCACGGCCGCTTTCGGCCAATATCGCGGCTGGAGTTTCGACACCATCAATCAAGTCAAAAACATTCCGAAGTCCGTCCGCGATAGTCCCGGTTCATACCGCGCGGTTTACGGCGGCTATCACCACTACACAGGAGGCAAATAAGATGAACCTTGTTCCGCTCGGCAATGTCGTCGCCGCACTGGTCTTCGCGTCTATCGGAATATTCATCTTCATCGTCGCGTTCATGGTGATGGACAAGCTCACGCCTTATCATCTCTGGAAAGAGATCGTGCAGGAGCACAACATGGCGCTGGCCATTCTTGTTGGTGCCATGTCTCTGGGCATTTGCCTGATTATTGCCGCGGCGATTCACTAGCCCATGGACATCCTGGTGTTCATTTCCGTGCTGCTGGTCGCAGCTTGCGGCCTTATCTATGAGCTTGTCGCCGGCACGCTGGCCAGCTATCTCGTCGGGGACAGCGTCTTTCAATTCTCCACCATCATTGGCACCTACCTATTCGCGATGGGCATAGGCAGTGCCCTGTCCCGCTACATCAATGGCGGCCTCGCAAATCGCTTCGTGTGGATCGAACTGCTCCTTGGCGTCATCGGCGGCTTTTCCTCGGCGCTGCTGATGCTGGCGTTTGCCTTCACCCAGGGTTTCGAATTGATTCTGTACGCACTGGTCATGGTCATGGGGGTTCTGGTGGGGCTGGAGATTCCCCTGCTGATGCGCATGGTGCGGGACCGCTACGAGTTCCGCGACGTCATCGCGCACGTGCTCACCTTCGATTATCTCGGCGCGCTGGGGGCTTCGCTGTTGTTTCCGATCCTGCTGGTGCCGCGTCTCGGGCTGGTGCGCTCCGCGATGTTGTTCGGCTTGATCAATGCGGGCGTGGCGCTCTGGAGCACTTTCCTTTTCGTCGATCAGCTTTCCGCCACGCGCGGTTTGCGGGTTGCCTGTCTGGTGGTCTTGTGCGCCTTGGGCACGGGAATAGCCGAAGCAAAACAGATCACCGCAACCGCGGAAGACAATATCTACGCCGATGAGATCATTTTTGCCCGCGACACGCATTATCAGCATCTCGTTCTCACGCGCTTCAAGGACGACCTCCGTCTCTTTCTCAATAGCCATCTGCAATTCAGCTCCCGCGATGAATACCGCTATCATGAAGCGCTCGTCCATCCCGGCCTGGCGGCCGTCCCGGCCCCGCGCCGCGTCCTGATTCTTGGCGGCGGCGATGGCCTCGCCGTTCGCGAAATTCTGAAGTACCCGCTGGTCGAGAGCATCACCGTCGTGGACCTGGATCCCGAGATGACCAGGATTTTTTCCTCCAACCCCATGTTGACGAAGCTCAACCACAAATCGCTGCTCTCTCCTCGCGTGCAGGTCATTAACGCCGATGCCTTCCCGTGGGTCGACGGGAACGCCGACAGTTTCGATTTCATCGTCATCGATTTCCCGGACCCCACGAACTATTCTCTGGGCAAGCTCTACACCACGGCCTTCTACCGCGCCGTCTCGCGGCACCTCAGCGCGCAGGGATTTCTGGTGGTACAAAGCACCTCGCCGATGTTCGCCCGCGATTCCTTCTGGTGCATCGCCGCGACGCTGAAACAGGCTGGCCTCGAGACGCATCCCTACCATGTCTACGTCCCCTCGTTCGGCGAATGGGGTTTTGTGCTCGCCGGCATGCACGAATACAAGCCTCCCACGTTGCTCCCCGCCAGTCTGCGTTTTGTGAGTGTGGACGGCCTTCCCGCGCTGTTTCAGTTTCCGCCGGACATGGCGCCGCTCCCCATGCCCGCCAATCAGCTCAACAGCCAGGTGCTTGTCCGTAGCTACGAGAACGACTGGAAGGACATCAGTCATTGAAACTTGCCCGCCGCAAGTTTCTCGGTCTTGGCAGCGCGGCGCTCGCCGGTCTTCTCCTCAAAGGTGACCAAAGGATCGAAGGCTCGTTCGTCAACGATTCCTTTCCGAGGGGTCACCTCCTGCGCGGCCGCGCCGGCTTTCCTCCGGCCAAGCGCGTGGAAAAAATCCCGGTGGTCATTGTCGGCGGTGGCATCGCCGGCCTCAGTGCCGCCTGGCGCCTTTGCAAGCGCGGCTTCAGCGATTTCGTCCTTCTCGAAATGAGCTCCCAGCCCGGCGGCAACGCCCGCTGGGGCGAAAACGAAATCACCGCGTACCCCTGGGCCGCCCACTACGTGCCTGTCCCCGGCCCCCAAGCCGCCTACGTCCGCGAGCTTTTCGAGGATCTTGGAGTCTTGAAGAACGGACAATGGGAAGAACGCTATCTCGCCTTTTCACCGCAGGAGCGTCTCTTTCTTTACGGCCGGTGGCAGGAGGGCCTCGAGCCCGCGATCGGCCTTACCCCCAAAGATCGAGATCAGTTTCAGCGCCTGGAAAATCTCTTTCGTGAATTCCGCCAGAGCGGATCATTCACCGTCCCTGTCGAGCTCGGGCTCTCGTCGAAGTTTCAGGATCTGGATGGTATCTCTTTTTCCGATTGGCTCCGCCAGCAGGGCTGCGATTCGCGCTTACTGAACTGGTACATGAACTACGCCTGCCGCGACGATTACGGCGCGCTCGCACGCGACACTTCCGCTTGGGCTGGCGTTCATTATTTTTCTTCCCGACAGCCCGAGGAAACAGGCCCGCTCACCTGGCCGGAAGGCAACGGCTGGATCACCCGTCGCCTCCTCGAACGCGTCGGCGGAAACATTCGTACCAGCCAGATGGTGCACCGCATCACAGAGACGCGCCGCGGCGCAAGCGTCTTTGCCGAGGAAACCGAGTTTCAAGCCCAATTCGTCATTTTTGCCGCCCCCACTTTTCTCGCTCCCTACCTTCTGGAAGATTTTCCGCCTCTCCATGATTTTGTCTATTCCCCCTGGCTCACTGCCAACCTCACGCTCGACCGCTATCCCGAGTCCCGCGGAGCCGAGCCGTCCTGGGACACCGTGTTCCTCGATTCACCCACGCTCGGCTACGTCGACGCCATGCACCAGAGCCTGCGCACGCACGTGGACCGCACCGTCTGGACGTTCTACTGGGCCCTCGCCGAAGGCGCGCCGGCCGAAAACCGCCAGCTGCTCCTAGAAAAGGACTGGGCCTACTGGAAAGAAGCCATTCTCCACGACCTCGAGCGCGTGCACTCCGACATTCGCCAGTGCGTCTCGCGGATCGACATCCAGCGAATGGGTCACGCCATGATCCGCCCCACGGTCGGATCGATTTTCTCCGAAGAACGGCGCCGCCTGAGGCGCCGGAATGGCCGAATCCTGTTTGCCAACTCCGACCTCAGCGGCATTTCCATCTTCGAGGAAGCCCAATATCATGGTGTCGAAGCCGCCCAAAAAGTGTTGGGGCGACTCCACGGATAGCCCCATACCCTGAGGGAAGGGCACGAGTGTTCGTAACCTTTCGGCGTCGGAGGACTCTCATGAAGCAGAGGCAGGAACGGCCTGCCCGGCTGTGGATTCGAAGAGCAAGCCTTGCTGGCTAGATTCCAGCATCCAAATCGGAAGGATGCACGTAAGATGATAGTGAAGCCGAAACACCTCGGCAGATCGGTAGGAGTGAGATGTTGATCCGCAAAGCCCCAGATTTGACCTACGCCGATATCACACCCCGGTCCGTGTACCTGGACCGCCGCAAATTCCTCCGCGCCATGGGCGTTGTTGGTGCGACGGCGGCTGCCGGAAAAGGGCTCTTTGATCTGGCCTGGCCACCGCAAACCGCGTTGGCCGCCACGCAGTTTACCGGCCTCATCAAGAGCCCCTTCAGCACCACGGAAAAGCAAAACACCTTGAACGACGTCTCGCATTACAACAATTTCTACGAATTCGGCGCCGACAAATCCGACCCGGCGAAGAATGCTCAGAATTTCAAGACGTCACCGTGGACTGTTTCCGTCGAAGGCGAGGTGAAAACCCCGCGCAAATTCACGGTGGACGAGATCCTGAAACTCGCGCCGCTTGAAGAGCGCATTTACCGTCATCGTTGCGTGGAGCGCTGGTCCATCGTTGTGCCGTGGATCGGTTTTTCCTTGAGCGTTCTCCTAAAGCTGGTCGAGCCCACGCCGAAGGCTCGCTACGTGGCTTTTCAAACTTTCTATGACCCGCGTCAAATGCCCGAGGCGAAGTATGGCGGCATAGATTTTCCCTATGTCGAAGGTCTGCGTTTGGACGAAGCCATGAACCCGCTCGCTCTTCTTTGCGTCGGCATGTACGGCGAGACCCTTCCTCCGCAGGACGGTGCGCCGCTTCGCATGGTCATTCCCTGGAAATATGGGTATAAGAGCATCAAGTCAATGGTGAAAATCCGTTTTCAGGAAAAAGAACCTCCCACGACCTGGAATCGCTATTCATCCTCGGAATACGGCTTCTATTCGAACGTGAATCCCAATGTCGACCATCCGCGCTGGAGCCAGGCCAAAGAGCGCCGCCTCGGCGAAATCTTCACTAGAAACACGGTGATGTTCAACGGGTACGGCGATCAAGTCGCCAGCATGTACAACGGCATGGATCTGAAGAAATTCCATTAAGGTGGGCCTTCTACGTGCGCGCCATCCTCGTCAGTAAATGGACCAAAGTTGCCATTTTTATTTTCTGCCTGATCCCCTTCGGCGATTTGGTGTGGCGAATCATCAAGAGCGATCTTGGTGCGAATCCCGTCGAGTACTTGCAGCACGCCACCGGCGATTGGACGATCCGTTTCCTGGTCTTCACCCTTTCGATCACGCCGTTTCGCAAGCTTTTGAGGCTCCCTGACCTCATCCGCTTTCGCCGCATGCTCGGACTCTTCGCCTTTTTCTACGTCTCCTTGCACTTTCTCACTTATCTCGGTCCGGACCAGTCCTTCGATTTATCTGCAATGTGGAAAGACGTCGCCAAGCGGCCTTTCATCACCGTGGGCTTCGCCGCTTTTGTGTTGCTGATTCCTCTGGCGATTACTTCCACGACCGGCTGGATTCGCCGTCTCGGCGGCAAGCGCTGGCAACTGCTCCATCGTTCCATCTATGTGGCTGCTGTTTGCGGTGTGATTCACTACTACTGGCTAGTGAAGTCCGATGTGCGCAAGCCGCTGTTTTACGGGGCGCTGGTCGGAATTCTTCTTCTGTGGCGATTGGGCAATTGGTTTTTCAAAAAAGGCTCTGCGGTAGCCGCAAAGCTCTCCGCCCAGCGCGCACCCGCCAACTCATCTCAATAATTGGCTTTTACCCCCAAGCCCTGGCCGGCAAGGGCCGCGCGGCGCACGATGGACAGCTGGGAGTTGGTTCTACTGGATGGCGGACTCGCTGGGGAATTCCACTCCCCAGAAGCGCGGCGCGGGAGTAAGGAATTCGATGCCCACACGCTGTCCCTTGTCCCCGGGATCACCCATATAAACGACGCGGCATTCCTGCTCTTCCAGCGTCTCCGGATTGGTAATCACCAACATCTCACCGTTGTCCACCTCATGCTTCAACAGCAGCAGGCCTCCGTGCGCGTTCACCACCACGGTCTCGCAGGTCTCTTTGAATTTCTTCCGATCGTGCGCCCGGCCCTGGGCCTGCACACGCATCTTGTGGAACATTCGGCCGCTGCGCCGCGGCGTTGCTGAGGTGACTTCAGTCATACCGCCATCTTCGACTGCCCGTCCCCTACCGTCAATCGCCCATCCGCCGGGATGTTCCCCAACTGCAACGTGGCGCAAGGCCGCCAATGAATGCCTCTGCCATGGGTGGCACAGGGGACCGAGCGATCCCGATTCGGAGACCCAACAAGTACCAGTAAAAAGGATACTGGCAGGTTTTCGAAGCCTACTCTTTCGATCACCCGCAGATTTATCCGTGCCCTCCGCAGCTTTTGGTATCATCCTGGCCGCTCGTGCGGGTCATGGCCCGACTGGCATAGTTGCGCGATGTTTTCACGGATAAAGCCATGCCAAAAATACTTCCAAAAAAAGGCTGCTGTTCCTTTGACGTCCTCCTCTCCTTGAAGGGGCCTGAAGGGAGAGGGCTCCCGGAAATAACCCCGTGTCGGGAACCCGTTTGCTTGTGCCCAAAGCTGTGGCGGCCCTAAAATAGACGAGCGGCCACGGCAGGTCATTTGCAGCTCCACATCCATTCCGCTGCCGCCCACACGGGCATCAGGTTTTGCGTACTTATACTGGAAAGGACTCATGTCCTCTGAGGGCTTTCTATGAATCTTGCTGAGTATATTGATGGTCAGCGCGACCAGCATCTAGCGGAGCTATGCGATTTTTTGCGCATCCCCAGCGTCAGCGCCAAGAGCGAGCACAAACCGGATATCGAGCGCGGCGCGCGTTGGGTGGCCGGCAATCTCCGCGCCGCTGGATTCAAAAACGTTGAGATCATCCCGACAAGTCTCCACCCGCTTGTCTATGCGGAATCTTTGGAGGCTCCCGGCAAGCCAACCATCCTCTTCTACGGGCATTACGACGTGCAGCCCGCCGAGCCTCTCCATCTTTGGACTTCGCCGGCTTTCGAACCCACGGTGCGGAACGGCAATCTCTTTGGACGCGGTACCGCCGACGACAAAGGCCAGGTGCACATCCACCTGAAAGCGTTCGAATCCCTCCAGAAAATGGACGGCCAGCTTCCCATCAACGTAAAGGTCTTGATCGAAGGGGAAGAAGAGGTTGGGAGCGTCAGCCTCTGGGATTACGTCCAGAAAAACAAGGAAAAGCTGAAGGCCGACGCACTGGTGGTTTCCGATACTTCCATGCTCGGGAAAGGCGTTCCCTCGATCACTTACGGTTTGCGGGGGTTGAACTATTATCAGATGGAATTGACCGGGCCGGAGCGCGATCTGCACTCCGGGGTATATGGCGGTGCCGTCCCCAATCCACTGACCATCTTGACGGAGCTGTTCGCGAAACTTCATGACAAGAATTTTCGGGTCACGGTGCCGGGGTTTTACGACCAGGTAGCAAGAGTTTCGAATGCCGAGCGCAAATCTCTGAATGCCCTGCCTTGGAAGAAAAAGGATTTTGAGAAAGCTGTCGGCGCACCGGGCTATTTCGGCGAGACCGGCTTCACCACCGTGGAACGGCTATGGATACGCCCGACCCTCGAATTGAACGGCTTGTGGGGCGGCTATCAGGGAGAGGGTGCCAAGACGGTCATTCCCTCAAAGGCTTTTGCTAAGTTCTCTACACGTCTGGTACCCAACCAGGTTCCGCACGGGATCGCCAAACTTGTGGAGAAACACATTCGAATGCTCTTGCCGAAAACGGTCCGCTGCAAGTTTGAAGTCTTGAGCACCGGAAAACCGTGGGTGGCTTCCTACCACCATCCCATTTTCAAGAAAGCACAAACCGCCCTAGTGAAGGGCTTCGGCAGAAAGGCTGTTTTCATTCGCGAGGGTGGTTCCATCCCTTTCGTAACGCAAATGCACGACACCTTCAAAGTGCCGTGCGTCTTGATGGGCTTCGGCCTGCCCGACGAAAACGCCCACGCCCCCGACGAACACCTGGCTCTTGAAAACTATTTCGGCGGCATCAAAGCCGTGGCCCACTTCTACGCGGATCTCGCTACGCCCTAAGCCGATTCTCATGGTGGTCGCCAGTGGAACGACCGGCCTTTCCCGCCATTCGCCGGACGCGCCATCGGCTCGCTGCTGCGCGCATGCGAAAGCCGTTCGAATGGGAAGCGCCGAGCCGCATTTTCAGCGGTGATTTCCACATCTCTCCAAAAAAACGCGCATTTTTCTGGGCTTTTTTGCGATTTTTCCTTGCGTTCTGCGATTACCTTGGCTATAGTCCTTTGCGGCCCGAGTTTTTTCGGTGAAAATCAGGGGTAGTGAGCAGCTCGCGGCCTGCTTCGATCGTATCGGAGTGGAAAGAAAAATCAGGAGGATAAGCAGACTAGATGGCAGCCAAGCCACTGAGCAAAACCAAGGTTGTGGGACACATCGCCGAGAAAGTCGGCACACCGAAGAAAACCGCCGCTCTCTTCTTTGATGAGCTCTTCAAGCTCGCTGTGAAGGAAGCCAAGGGCGGGGCGGGCAAGTTCGTGATCCCGGGGATCGGCCGTGTTGTGAAGGCGCACCGCAAGGCGCGCATGGGCCGCAACCCACAGACCGGCGAGGCGATTAAAATCAAGGCGAAGACCGTAGTTCGCCTGCGTCCGTCGAAGGCGTTTAAAGACGCCGTCCTGAAGTAGGCACAGGTTTGTTTGAGTTTTAGGCCCCCGGCGGCTTGAGCGATCAGGCCCTCGGGGGCTTTTCTGTTTGGCAGCCCAGCTAGAGTGTTCTTACGTAGGCGACCACGTCTCTAATCTGGGCCGGCTCGAGCGCTTCCTTCATCCCGGGCATTAGGGTGTCGCCGTTCTCGATCCACGTCGTCAGGGACTCGGTGGTGACTTTGTTGCCGTTAACGGTGAAAGTTCCCCGCTTCGAAATGCCTTTGAGTCCCGGTCCGATTTTCTTTGTTTCGCTGTCCGCGAAATGGCACAGGGCACATTTCTGGTCGAACACCTCCTTGCCCCGCGTTGCAGAACCAGCGGCGGCGTGAGCCGGCGCTTTTTTCGAACTTTTTTTGGCCGGCGGATCCTGCGCCGCAAGCGCTCCGGCAACCGAGAAAATTGCAATCCCTAGAATCAAACTATTCCGCTTCAAGATGCCCCCTCGTCTAATCAGTGGTAATCGCCAAATGATGAAGCCGCGCTGGTACCCAACTATTCTCTCCATTTGCAGTCCCAATTTCCACCCCTGGCCCGGCACAAGGTACAGGTTCCGCTCGTGCACCTCCCGGACCCAGTACTTTTGACCGTTGCGAAACCGTGTGCTAATTATGTGCCATGAGCATGGAGACCCTCACGCGGGCGTGGGAAGTTTTGCAGGACGCTTATCAGGCGCAGATGGAAGGTGACTACGAACGCGCCGTGGAGCTGTATCAATCGTCGCTCGATCTGCATCCCACTGCCGAGGGCCACACTTTTTTGGGCTGGACGTATCATTTCCAAGGCCGCGTCGAAGAGGCCATTGCCGAATGCAAGTGCGCCATCGAGATCGATCCCGAATTCGGTAATCCTTACAACGACATCGGGGCATATCTGATCGAGCTGGGCCGGTTCGCGGAAGCCATTCCCTGGCTCGAACGCGCCACCGAAGCACGCCGCTACGAGCCGCGCCACTTTCCGCACTACAACCTAGGCCGGGCGTATCTCGGAAAAGAGATGTACACCCACGCCATCCGCTGTTTCCAGGAAGCGCTGGAGATCGAGCCGCGCTACTCGCTGGCGCGCCAAGCCCTCGCTTCGCTCCGCCGCATGGTGAACTGAAAACATGTTCACTTTTCAGTTTTGAGTAAAGAAAACCTGGTTTGCAGATTTGGCATGATTCTTTGGGTCAACTGAAAAAAGCAAGCAGTTACGATTCTCAGTTCAGAAAAATCATCCTCCGTTTTCCAGGGTCTGCCCAATTCACTAGGACACCTCTGGCCCCGATGGTTTAACGACGCGGTCGTAGATCCACAGCAAGAGCGTGGTGGCGAGGCCGATGGCGGTAATGGCCCACCAGAAGCGTTGTGGCTGATGCTGGACTTCGCCGAAATGGTGCAGGAGTTTGCCGCCTATCCGTCCTGCTACAAAAGAACCGATTCCTAAGGGCAAAAACGCAAAGCCCATGTAGGTACCCTGTTGTCCAGCGGGAGCGAGGCGCGAAATGTAGTCGTAGTAACGCGGCTGCTGGGTCAGTTCGCCGAGGGCCACAACGACGAGGGTGGCGTAAGCAGCGATGACGCTGGAATCGAGGGCCACAATCGCAAACGCCACCATGGAGATCAGCGTGCCGAGAACGACGGCGCGGAAGGCGGGGATTTTCTGGGTAAGGACGCTGACGGCGACGGTCAGTGCGATGACCAGGAGCGGGCCGGTAACGAGCATTTTCTCCGTGTCCGCGGTGGAACTGATGTAATCGTGAACGTAGATGGGCAAGGTGATGAATTCCTGCCAATAGACAATCCAGTAGCCGGAAAAAATCAGAAGAAACAACATGAACTTGGGATTGACGAGCACTTTTCTGAAATTGCGAAGTGTTTCCGCGAGGCTGGCGGTCTGTTTTTCGTTAGAGCGTTGCGGCTCCTTGAAAAAAAGGAGCACGGCGAAAAACATGAGGAAGACGCTGACGGCCGCAACGCGGAAGACGTTTTCGACGCTCATGTTCTTGTGCACCCAGGAGGCTACAAAGGGACCGAGAGCGCCGCCGATGTTCACCAAGGTGTAGTAGATCGAATAGCCGATGGAACGGACATTTTCCCTGGAGGCCCGGGCGGTGGTGCCCACGACGCAGGGCTTGACGAGGGCGATACCGAAGGCGGGAAGCATGAGCACGACGGTCACCAGGGCGATGA
>WNFP01000299.1_pt1 | contig 37115 bp, 38 predicted proteins | sample 5400201 | NCBI WGS metagenome assembly WNFP01 (sample SAMN13153355, study PRJNA577476) | soil metagenome | isolation source: 115 cm saprolite under Madrone tree | place: USA:California | collected 2016-06-14 | reverse complement strand
ATCTCTCGAACCGCGTGGCTGATGTCCCCGCCCATCAGCGCCCCAGCCAGCACGAGCGCGCGCGCCCGATGCAATCGCGCCACAGCCCGGACCGCCTGCGCCAGCTGCTCCTCACCCACGAGCGGGATCGTGTCGACCGAGATGCGCTCGCCGCGGATGTTGTGCCGGTCCGCCTCTGCCACAGCACCCTGGGCGACCATGCCCACCTGCGCGCCGCCGCCGATCACGATCACACGCTTGCCAAAAATGCGCTGAAAGGTGGGCACGCGGCTGACCTGCGTGACACCTTCGAGCCCTTCCAGGTCGGCCACCAGGTTCCCCTCGTCCCGCGCGCCGGTCACCTCGAGCTGCAGCTCGGCGAGGCTGTCGCGATGAGCACCGCTAGCGATGTAGGTGATGTTGGCGCCGTGCTTGAAGATCGCTTCCGAGATCCGATAGAGCACGCCGGGCTCGTCGCGTGTTGCGACCAAAAGCCCGAGCACTTCCCTGTCCGACATGCGGAGAAGATAACCGCTGGCGGGTTAAGCTTCCGCGGCGTGTGGCCAGCGCGGCGCACCGAGCTCGCGGGACACGCCGCGAGCCGCCTCGCTCACCGCGGCCGACAGCCCCCGCGCAAGGCCGCGTGGAAAGATGCGCTCGGTCGCATCAACGACTCCAATCGCGCCGACCGCACTGCCGGCGTGGTCGAAGATCGGCGCCGCCACGCTCGACTCGCCGAGCACGGCCTCGTCGCGCTCCGTCGCGACTCCCTGGTCTCGGATCGACGCGATCTCCTTGCGGAGGGTCGTCGCATCGAGCGTCTGCTTTGTCAGGCGCGTGGGAGGCTCCGCAAGGAGGTCGTCGATCACCTGTAGGGGCGAGAACGCCAGGATTGCCTTCCCTAGCGAGCTCGCATGCAGCGGCAGCTGCAGGCCGACCTCCAGGACGCCGAATGCGGTGTCCGGCCGGAACACGTGGTGGACGACGACGACGCTCGATCCATGCATGACCCCGACCCTGACCCCCGCGTTGCTCCGAGCGGCGAGCCTGTCGGCGTATGGGATCGAGCGAGCGCGCAGCTCGTTGAGGTCGAGGTATGAGTAGCCGAGCTGAAGCAAACCGGGACCTAGCTGGTACTTGTCCGAGTGGCGGTCCTGCTCTACGAAACCGTGCGACTGCAGGGTTTGCAAAAGGCCGTGAACCGTCGGACGTGCCAGCCCGAGCCGGTCCGCAAGCTCGCTGACGCCCAGGCGGCGCGGGCCGCTGGCCAGCGCCTGGAGGATGGCGGTCGCCCGATCGATGGACTGGATGGACGATCGCCGTCCCTTCTCTTCATTCGGCATTGCTGAATTCCTGTCGGTAGTGTAGACTACGGCCGTCGTCTGGAACGCGATTGCGGGGCCTTTCGGGGCCTCGTGGGGAGTGTCGAATTTGGTCGGGATTGTACTGGTCTCCCACAGCCATGAACTTGCGCGAGGCCTGGCGGATCTGGCATCCCAGGTCGCCGGCGACGGCGTGAAGGTCGAGGCCGCGGGCGGGGGCCCGGGCGGGTCGCTCGGCACCAGCGGGGACGCGGTGCGAGAGGCGATCGCACGGGCTGACAGTGGCGAGGGTGTGGTTGTGCTCGCCGATCTCGGCAGCTCGATCCTCACCGTTCGCCACCTGCTCGAAGGCAAGCTGAACGGCCATGTGCGCCTGGTCGACGCTCCTTTCGTCGAGGGAGCCGTAGCGGCGGCGGTCATGTCTTCGGCGGGCCAGTCGCTGGAGGACGTGGCGAAAGCCGCCGAGGATGCCCGCGGTGCCAGCAAGTTCTGAATCGACCGTCGCGCTGCCGGCGGGGGTTGCCCTGCATGCCCGTCCCGCGGCGACGTTTGTAAAAACCGCTCTGCGGTTTCGGTCGCGCGTCACTGTGGGCGCCGACGGGAAGGTCGCCGACGCCAAAAGCATCCTCGCCGTGCTCGCGCTCGGAGCTACCGGCGGCAGCGTCCTGCGGCTGAGCGCCGAAGGCGAGGACGCGCCCGCGGCGTTAGACGCCCTTGCGAGCTGCGTCAGCGGGCTGATCGAGTAGCCGTTCCTCCGCGGCCTCGCGGCAGATCTTGAAGTCCAGGGCCCGGATCGCCTGACGAACTTCGCCGACGCGCGCGGCCGCGACGCTGAGCTCATCAACACCCAAGCCGACGAGAATCGGCATGGCCTCGGCGTCCGAAGCCGCCTCGCCGCAAACGTCAACCGGGATCCCGGCCGCTCGCGAGGCATGCTTCGTCGCCTCGATGAGCCGCAGAACTCTAATGTCCGTGACAGGAGCTGATTTCGACTTTTCGCGGTCGAGGCCCAACGCGAGTTGCGTGAGGTCGTTGGTGCCGATACTGAGAAAGTCCGATGCGTCAGCAATGTCGCCTGCTCGCAAGGCGGCCTCAGGCGTCTCGATCATCGACCCGACCTGAGGCGCGGGCCGTCCGTCCAGGACATTTCCCAGCATCTCGTGCACCGCGCGTACCTGGTCAGGGCTCGTGACCATCGGTATCAAGATGCGCAGTTTCGTGCCGGTGCCGGCTTCCACGATTGCGGCCAGCTGAGTTTTCAAGGCCTCGGGAGCTTGCAGGAGCAGCTCGATTCCACGACCTTCGACTCCATGCAGAAAGGGCGGGGTTTTGTCGCCGCCGAAGTCGAGGAGGCGAACCGTCGCCGTGCGGCCCTCGAGTCGGTCGAGAATCGGCTTGAGGAAACCCAGGTGCTGCGCGAGCGAGGGCCACGCGGACGCATCGAGGAAACCCAGCTCGGTGCGAAGCAGGCCCACACCTTCGGCGCCTTGTTCGGCGCCTTCGATCACCTCGGCCACGCTTGCGGCGTTGGCAAGCACGACGAGCCGATGACCGTCCTTGGTCTCAGCCGGCTCCAGGCGGCTGGCGACCGCATTCCTCCTGGCGGTGTGCCGGTGCTCCGTTATCGCCCGCGCGGCCGCGACCCGATCCGGGTCGGGCCGGCGGATGAGCACGCCTGCATCCCCGTCCAGCACCACCTCTTCCCCGTCTTCGACGTCGAGCGCATCTGCGCCGAGCCCGACGACCATGGGCATCCCAAGCGACCGAGCCACGATCGCCGCATGCGCGGTGACGCCGCCGCCCGCCAGGGCGACACCCTTGGCGTGAGTCGCGAGCTCGGCCACGTCGGCGGGACCAAGGGTGGCGGCGACGAGAACACCAGCAGAGGCGTGCGTTCTTCCCCCTCTGGCATGGGCGGCTGCACGGCGGCCGAGACTGCGCACGTCATCTGCACGCAACGCGAGCGTTGGATCATCCAGGTGCGCCAGGTCCGTCGCTATCTGGTCCGCGGCCTGACCTAAGGCCGCATCCGCCGGCAGGCCAGACTCGAGAATCAACGACTGCATCCGGTCGATCAAGGCAGGGTCTGCGGCCATGAGCTCGCCTGTCTCGACGATTTCTGCCTCAGCGTCCCGACCCTTCTCCCGCAAACGTGTCGCTATCTCTTGCAGCTCATGCGCGGCAGCTCGAAGCGCGGCGTTGGCGCGATCGACTTCGCGACCGCGCGCCGCCGGCGCCACGGCTGTCCGAGCCAGGGGTCGAGGTCGATCGAGCACAACCGCAACGCCGAACGCGACGCCGGGGGCGGCGCTGACTCCCTGCACCGCACGTTCCATGTCAGCCCCCGGAGGTAACCGCCCTCTGCAGAGCTCGAATGATCAGAGCTGTCGAGGTAGCACCCGGGTCCTGGTGGCCCACCGAACGCTCGCCGAGATATGACGCGCGGCCCTTGCGGGCCTGGAGTGGGATGGTCGCGCGCATGCCCGCTTCCGCGGCTTCGGCCGCATCGTCGAGGGCGCGGTCTAGCGGCTCACCATCGGCGACGCGGGCTCGCAAAATGTCGACGGCAGGCTCGAGCGCGTCCACCATCGTCTTGTCGCCCAGCGCGGCGGTGCCGAGATCTTTGACCGAGGCGAGGGCGGCAGCGAGGACTTCAGTGAGCTGCGCGCCATCGAAGGTGGTCTGGTCACCGAGTGTGCGCCCGCCGGCGCGAAGCGCCGATCCCCACAGGGGACCGCTGGCGCCGCCGACCGTCGAGACCAGAGTGCGGCCGGCGATGATGAGCAGCCGTCCGGGCGGTGATCCGTTGTCTGCGCCGAGGGCCTGGACGACAGCCTCGAAGCCCCTGGTCATGTTCGTGCCGTGATCGCCATCGCCGATGGCGGCGTCGAGCTGGACCAGGTGGTCCCGCTCGACGCGCACCGACGTATCGATCTCACGCATCCAGGATGTGATCGTGGCCGCGTCCATGACCCTTTCGGTGATCAAAGGTTAGTGTCAGACCCTCCAGCGCAGGGCAGCAGTGTGCACCGGCGCGTCCCACAGCTTGATGAGCTCCTCGTCGAGCTCGAGCAGGGTCAGCGACGAGCCGGCCATCTCGAGGGAGGTGATGTAGCTGCCGATGAGGTTGCGCACCGGCTCGAGTCCAGCCTTGCGCAGCTTTTCGTCGACCTCTCCATATATAAGGTAGAGCTCGAGCAGCGGCGTGCCGCCCATGCCGTTGACGAACGCGAGCACCTTGCTGCCGCGCTTTGCCTTCAGGTCGGACACCACGGCCTCGACCATGACGTCGACGACCTCGCTGGCCGTGCCCAGCGTCCCGCGGCGGCGCCCTGGCTCACCGTGGATGCCGACACCGAACTCGATCTGCCCCTCGGGCAGCTCGAAGATGACCTTCCCGTTGGCTGGTGGGATGCACGAGGACAGCGCCACACCGAAAGAACGTGAGCGATCGTTGACCCGCTTCACGATGTCGGTGACCTTGGCCAGGTCACTCCCAGCTTCTGCCGCGGCGCCGGCGATCTTCTCCGCGAGCACCGTGGCGCCTACGCCGCGGCGGCCCGCGGTGTAGAGCGAGTCCTGGACCGCCACGTCGTCATCGATGACGACCGAGGTGACCTTGATGCCTTCGTCGGCTGCATCCTCGGCCGCCAGCTTGAAGTTGAGAACGTCGCCTGTGTAGTTCTTGACGATGTGGATAACCCCCGCGCCGCCATCGACGGCTTTCGTTGCCGCGAGCATCTGTCCGGGCACCGGCGAGGTGAACACCTCACCAGGGGCCGCGGCGTCGAGCATGCCCAGCCCGACGAATCCGCCGTGAAGGGGCTCGTGCCCCGACCCGCCGCCCGAGATGAGGGCGACCTTGCCCTTCTTGGGCGCGTCCTTGCGCACGATGATCTGGTTCGCGACGTCGTACCGCAGCAGGTCGGGGTGGGCCGCCGCGAGCCCTTTCAACGATTCCTTTACGACCGCGGACGGATCGTTGAGGAACTTCCGCATCTGATTGGTTTCGACTGCCATTCTGGTTTTTCTCCTGTCCGTAAAGATCTAGTGAGCGGCCGCGCGTGCGCCGGTGTCCTCGTGGGTGACCGCTTCCACGATTGGCCGCGCAACGAGCCGAGGGTTGGCGAGGAAGTCGTACAGGAAGGCTGCAGCAGCTGCCCCCACCAGGCCTGGGATCAGATACACGGGCACGTACTGTGTCCAGAAGGTCGTGCCTCCGGCGATCGCCTGCACCAGCTCGGGCCCGAAGGCACGCGCGGGGTTGAGGGAGGCGCCCGTCACCGGTCCGAAGATGAGGATGATGCCGACGACCGCGCCGCCGATCACGATGCCGGCGAGCTGCGTCGGCGACTTCGAGTCGACGATGCCGAGGATCGCGAAGATGAGCAGCCCGGTGCCAAGAGCCTCGGCGAGCGCGGCCTGCAGAAAGTAGTTGGATGAAGCATCGGCTGCGAAGTGGGTCTGGCCCATTCCGAACGTCACCGCGTTGGTCCCGAAGACGCCCCAAATGGCGAATGCGCCGATGACGGCTCCGATGTATTGGGACCCCCAGTAGACGGGGACTTCCCTCCACGGGAAGCGCCTTGTCACCGCGAGCGCGAACGTGACCGCGGGGTTGATGTGGCATCCCGAGACCTTGCCGATCGCGTAGACGAGGGCCGTGATGATGAACCCGAACGCGAAGCTGATTGCCAGGAGGTCCGCCTCAGTGACGGCGGGCACCGCCTTGCCTGCAAGGGTGAGCGTCGCGATTACAGAACCAGGACCTACGAGGACCAACGCTGCTGTGCCGAACATCTCGGCAAGCGCTCGCTGTGGCATCGAATGCATCTCTTCCGACCCCCTGTATCTGACTAGTGTTCGACAATGTCGAACTGATTTCACAAACCGTAGTCCCCCACAGGCGGTTTGTCAACAGGCAATTTGGCGTTGCCGCAATGTGAGCTTGACACGAAGCCTGGGCACCAGATTTGGAGATGGCCGCCAGGACGCCCGCGGCCGGGTTGGCTTACTCTTCTGCTTCCATGCGCAAGCAGATCGCAAACGAGATCGAGATTACTCGGGGAGGTCTCCCGACTTAGCGCGCTCCGCTCAAGTCGTTGGACCTCCCGGCCAAAAGAAGGCCCGGAGGTTTTTTTATGCCCAAGCCCACCACCAGCCATCACCGCAACGGCGCCGCACGGCGGATCGTGATCTATGACACGACCCTGCGCGATGGCGCCCAGGGCCCGGCCATCTCGTTCTCGGCCTCGGACAAGGTGAGGATCGCGCGCACCCTCGACGGGCTTGGGTTCGATTACGTCGAGGGCGGGTTTCCAGGATCGAACCCGAAAGACGAGGAGACATTCGCGGAGCTGGCGGCTCATCCACTCAAGCACGCGCGCCTGGCCGCGTTCGGCGCAACGCGCCGTGCCGGCGGCACGTGTGAAGACGACGCGAACCTGCAGGCGCTGGCGCGGAGCGGTGCGCCGACGTGGACCCTCGTCGGCAAGAGCGACACGTGGCAGGTGAGCAAGGTCTTGCAGACGACGCCGAACGAGAACCTGGCGATGGTCCGCGAGTCCGTCGCGCATGGCGTGGCCGGCGGGAAAGAGGTGATCTTCGATGCAGAGCACTTCTTCGACGGCTTCGCGCGAGACTCCGAATACGCGGTCGAGGTTTGCCTGGAAGCAGCGCGGGCCGGCGCCAGCTGGGTCGTCCTGTGCGACACCAACGGTGGCAGCCTCCCGGCCGAGATCAGGGAGGGTGTGAAGGCGGTGAGCCGCGCCCTCGCCGACCTCGACCGTCCGGCACGGGTAGGAATCCACTGCCACAACGATTGCGAGCTCGCCGTCGCCAACACGCTGGAGGGCGTCGCCGCGGGCGCGGACATGGTCCAGGGCACGATCAACGGTTATGGCGAGCGCTGCGGAAACGCGAACCTCGTGTCGGTCGTCGCCAACCTGGTTTTGAAGCTCGGAATGGACGCGCTGCCGAAGGCGTCCCTCGCACGGTCGAGCGATCTCTCGAGAACAATCGCCGAGATCGCGAACGTCGCCCTGCCGCTGCAGCAGCCGTTCGTCGGCTACGGAGCGTTCGCCCACAAGGGCGGCCAGCATGTGGCCGCGGTGCTGAAGCACGCCGATTCGTACCAGCACATCGACCCGAGCCTTGTCGGCAACTCGCCACACGTGCTCGTTTCGGAGCTCTCCGGTCGCGGCAACATCCTGGCCAAGGCGCGCGAGTTTGGGCTCGAGCTGGATCGAGACGATCCCCAGACGAAGTGGCTTGTCCAGCACCTCAAGGAGCTCGAGCACCGCGGCTACTCGTACGAGGCCGCCGATGCTTCGTTCGAAATGCTTATGCGCCGACTGCGGCCTGGGTACGAAGCGCCGTGGACTGTGGCGGACTTCACGACCCTGGTGCGCAAGGACGGCGGTTCGGTGCACGCAGAAGCCACGGTCAAGGTTGAAGTTGCGGGCAAGGTCTATCACACGGCAGCTTCCGGAAACGGGCCCGTCAACGCGCTCGACGCCGCGCTGCGCAAGGCCCTCAGCCCGAAGTTCCCGGCCCTGCGAGGCGTCAGCCTGCACGACTACAAGGTGCGCATCCTCGACGGCGCTGCCGGCACTGCGGCGACGACTCGTGTGCTCGTTGAATCCGGCAAGGGGTCGAAGCGGTGGACGACGGTCGGCTGCTCGAGCAACATCATCGAGGCATCGCTGGCGGCCCTGCTCGACTCGTTCGAGTACGCACACCAGTCGCGAACCGCCGCAATGAAAGCTTGACGGGCCGCCCCGTCGTGAGGGGAGGTCGGCCCGCTCGCGCAGCGAGCCGCGCGGGAGGGGATTCCCGATCCTCCGCGCGGCAGGCGATCCCAGATCCGCTCCGCCGCGACGTGCGAATGCTGGGTGAGATTCTCGGACAGGTGATAAAGGAATACGGCGGAGCGGCGCTCCTGAAGGACGTCGAGACGCTACGCAGGTCGGTCATTCGCGCGCGCGACGCCGATGTTCACGAGCGCAGGACTGAGAACATCGTGGCGTCCTGGCCGCTCGAGCGAGCCGAGCAGGTGGCTCGCGCATTTGCCGTCTACTTCCACCTTGTCAACCTGGCTGAGGAGCACCATCGGGCTCGGGTCCTGCGCGAACGCGACAGCGGAGCGCGACCGATGCCCGAATCGCTGGCGGCGACCGTGGCCTCGCTGCGCAAAAGATTGGGCCGCCGGCGGCTGGGCGAGGTGCTCGCCTGCCTCGAGGTGCACCCCGTTTTCACGGCCCACCCGACCGAGGCAAGGCGCCGTGCGGTGGTCGCAGCCATCCGTCGTGTGGGGGAGCAGCTGCGCCGGCTCGAGGATCCGAGGGCGTCCGAGGGCGAGCGCAGCGAGTCCATGCGCAGGATCACCGAAGAGATCGACTCTCTTTGGCGAACCGGTCAGCTGCGCACGACGCAGGTCACGCCGTTGGACGAGGTCCGCTCGACGATGGCCGTTTTCGATGAAACGCTGTTTCGTGTCGTGCCGGAGATCTATCGCGAGCTCGATCGCGCGCTCGGCCCATCGGATGCCGGCATGCGCCCTCCCCTCGCGCCCGCGTTCCTTCGCTTCGGCAGCTGGGTTGGGGGCGATCGCGATGGCAACGATTCGGTGACCGCGAAGGTGACCGCGGCCACGATGCTGATACAGGCCGAGCACGCACTGCTCGGACTCGAAGCGGCAACGCTTCGAATCGGCCGGGCGCTCACGTCTGATGCGGCCACCACCCCTCCCGGTGCCGAGCTCCGCCGCCGCCTGGCGGCGCTGCGCGCCGTCGAGCCTGAGCGATCTGCCGAGCTGGAGAAGCACTCGCCATCCGAGCAGCACCGTCAGTTTCTGCTCCATGTCGGCGATCGCTTGCGCGCAACACGATCAGGGGCACGCGAGCGATATGCGTCCTCGGCGGAGCTGCTTGCCGACCTCCGCAGCGTTCAAACCTCACTGGCGGGCGCGGGCGCGCCGCGCCAGGCATACGGTGAGATGCAGCACCTAATCTGGCAGGCGGAGACATTCGGGTTTCACCTAGCCGCGCTCGAGGTGCGCCAGCACAGCGGGGTCCACGCGCGAGCACTGGCCGAGGTCCGCGCGAAACGAGCGCTGTCGCCGCCGACCCAAGAAGTCCTCGACACGATGGCGGCGATCGCAACAATTCAGGCCCGGTTCGGCCCCGAGGCATGCCGGCGCTACGTCGTGAGCTTCACCCGCAGTGTCGGGGACATCGCCGCTGTGTACGAGTTGGCCGAGTACGCAGACGGCGGCATCCAGCCTGTGCTCGACGTCATCCCTCTTTTCGAGACTGTCGAAGACCTGCATGAGGCGCCGAACGTAATGGAGCAGATGCTCGGGCTTGCGCCAGTGAAGCGTCGCCTCGCGGAGACAGGCCGCGGCCTCGAGGTGATGCTCGGCTACTCCGACTCGACGAAGGAGGTGGGGCCGCTATCCGCCACCCTGGCTCTTTACGAAGCTCAATCACATTTGACCGCTTGGGCCAAGCAGCGTCGCGTGCGCCTGACCATGTTTCACGGGCGCGGTGGAGCGCTCGGGCGCGGGGGCGGTCCAGCCAACCGCGCTGTGCGCGCCCAGGCGCCCGGATCGGTTGCCGGTCGTTTCAAGGTCACCGAGCAGGGCGAGGTCATCTTCGCGCGGTACGGAAACGCCGCCATCGCACGGCGCCACCTCGAGCAGGTGGCGTCGGCCGTGCTCGAGGCGACGACCGCGCCCGCGCGGTCCGAGCCCTCGAGCCGATTTCGCAAGCTGGCGGCCGGGGTTGACGCGGCGTCGCGCGCCGCTTATCGCGCGCTGGTTGAGACTCCGGGTTTCACCGAGTGGTTCGCAGACGTCAGCCCGATCGAAGAGCTGGGCCGCATGCGCATCGCATCCAGGCCGCCGCGTCGAGGCGGCGGGGAGTCACTCGACGACCTGCGCGCGATCCCGTGGGTGTTCGCGTGGTCGCAGATGCGCCTCAACCTGCCGGGTTGGTACGGAATCGGCAGCGGCCTGGAGGCGGCGCACCTTGATGCCCTCCGCCGGGCCTACGCCAAATGGCCGCTTTTCAACGTCCTTCTCGACAATGCCGAGATGAGCCTTGCCAAGACCGACAGGCGGATCGCCGCGCGATACCTGGCGCTGGGCGACCGCCCAGACCTCGCGGAGCGTGTTCTCCGCGAGTACGACCTCACGAAGAAGAACGTGCTCGCGGTCACCGGGCATACACGACTGCTCGAAAGGCATCGGGTCCTGTCGTGGGCGGTCGAGCTGCGCAATCCTTATGTCGACGCGCTTTCACATTTGCAGCTGCGCGCGCTGCGCGAGCTGCGGGCGACAGGTCGATCGGCGCAGCGGCGGGCCCGAGCTGAGCGATTGTTCCTGCTGACCGTCAACGGAGTTGCCGCCGGCCTGCAAAATACCGGCTAATTACACGTTCCCGAGAGGTCGAGACAGCTTGAAAGCCACTCCGGACCACGCTAGAAGTCGAAGCGGCCGTCGAAATGCCTGGCGACCTCCGGGCGCGTCAGCTCGTAGATGGCGAGGCGATGGCCGGTGGGCGTCGTGAACGAGCAGCAGGGACCCATCGGAATCTCCAACTTTTGGGCCTTTTTCCAGCCTCGCTTCCTCAACTCGCGCATCGCAAGGTCGAGGTCTTCGACCCTGTAGATGAAAATCGGCCGGTCGCCGTCGAGGTGGTCGGTGAGCAGAACGTAGGGCGGCCCATCGGTGAGCTCGATCTTCGCGACCCGCGCGCCCATCCCCTCGATTGCGAAGGCCAGCCTGCCACCGAGCACGTCAGTGAAGTACTTCGAATCGGCGGCGACGTTGGAACTGGGCGTGTATAGATAGTCGAGCTGTACGAACGGGAGCGGCACGGCCTTGCTCCGCGTCGTCACGCCGCCAAGGTTAGTCGAACGCGGGCGCCCGCCTGGGGGTGTGCGCGTCGAGCGATATGATCAGGGCACTGACCACGACCGGGTCGAGGTGCGGTCCGGCTTCCTCCTGAAGAACGCGACGAGCTTCGCGCTCGCTTCGGGCTCGCTGGTACGGCCGGTCTGAGGTGAGCACGTCGTACATGTCGGCCACGGCGACGACGCGGGCCTCGATTGGAATCGCATCGCCGACAAGGCCATGCGGATATCCGCTGCCATCCATCCGCTCGTGATGGTGAAGCACCGCCAAAAGAGAGCGCTCGAAGTGGCCCGCCCATTGCAGGATCTTCAATCCGACTTCAGGGTGGGTCTTCATCAGCTTCCACTCCGAGTCGTCAAGCGGGTCGTGCTTGTGGAGGATGGAGCCTGGGAGAGCCAGCTTCCCGATGTCGTGCAGCAGGCCCGAGCGCGCGAGGACGCGCTGCTCACCGTCCGTCATGCCCAGCTGGCGCGCGATCTGGACGCACAGCTCGCCTACGCGGCCATTGTGTGCTCGGATCTCGCGGTCGGACACATGCACGATTCGTGCCTTGCCGCTCCGGTTTGAAAATCCCCCTACCAGCGGACCTGGGATGACGATTGCCATCCGCTACCCCCTTTGGTTGCTGCTCGCTCTTCAGATCGACAACGAAGCAGCTGGACAGGGGGGTCGCTTACCGAAGGGGGGTCAGTCGGCTACTTTTCAGAGCCTATCCGAGGAAGCGCCGGCGGTACAGAAGGAGAGCGAGGACGCCACATATCAATAGAAGGGCGAGCGCCATTGCGGTCAGCGCGACCCACGAGTGTCGCCGGCGGTCGCGAACGAAAGCCTCGGCCGGGACGCTGCGCGGCGCGTAGCTGGACGCCATCGCGAACACTGGCGGGGGCGCGGACGGCGCCGCGATTGGAAGCGGTCGCCTCAACGGGTTCATAGACATGGTCGTGTTCTCCTGCGAAGGCATGGCCTGCTGGAGACCACCGTAGGCAGCGTTGGGGCGCGTGTCGTCCGGGCCTGTACTGAATGTTTAGCCGGCGGGGCTCGCGGTTGCGAACCTCGCCCGAGCCGCTGGGCCTGGCAGAGCGATGAAGCTCACCAGCCAGCCCACCGTACCGGTGACAGGCACGGCTCCCGACCAAATGTTCGGCTCCCACCAGATGCCGGTCGTCGACGCCAGCACTATGAAATAAGAAGCCGTCAGCGCCGCCGGCGTCAGGAACAGGAAGGCATGGAAGGCGTACGGCCGCGCGGGCGATGGGCGCAGGACATAAAGGAACAGGTCGCCGGCGACCCCTCCGACAATCGCAACCAGAACGAGCTCGGTGTGGTTGGCGACCGGGCTGACGAGCAGTGCGTTGATGGTCAGGATCACCGTCACCGTCCCGATCGGAAGCTCGAACCTGCGCAACAGCAGTACGAGCAGCCCGGCGACCATCGCCGCGTACAGGATCAGACCGATCATCCCGAGCTCCTCTTCCATCCACAGCGGGCCGCGCGCGTCCGGCATCGTTCCCGCCGCCCATCTATCGATGAGGGGCTGGTCGAACTGCAGGAAGAATGTGAGCATCGAAAGCGTCAGCGCGCCCGAGATGATCGCCGGCCAGGTCGCACGATTCCCGCCCCGGCGCATGGCCGCGCGAAGAGGACCGCTGACGATCAGCCCCCCAGTGAACATGAGGAAGAGATGCGGCGGGCTGAACAACGCGGCCACGCTGAATTCGACGCCAAACCGCCGGTGCCACACGAGGTCCAGCACACCGCCGATGGCGAAGAGCACGGTGCCGAGCAGGGAGACCCCGTAGCCGTCAGGCAGCAGCTCATCCCACATCCCGTAACGGCGATAGTTGCGGACCACGTTCAGGGCGAGATAGATCCCGATCGCGGTCATCCCCGAGTAGAGGACGGCGTGATACGGCGTGAAGAAGTTCGTCTCCACCCCTTTGAGGCTGTGATGGTGCCAGGAATCGAGATACGCGCCCGCCATCAACCAGATGCAGAGGAGAACGAAGGTCCAGGTAAAGCGCGCGCTGGCGGTGCGTGGTTGCCGCGGCCGGCGCGCGGCGGGGGTCGAGGGCGCAACTGCCATCACCGTTCTCCTTCTTGATGTTCAGAAACAGACGATGAGGGCGTTTCGTTTCGGATCTCGGCGCGCAGCTGTTGAAGATCCGACTGAATCTTCGGGTCGAGATCGAGCGCGACGGGCTCCCGCGGAGCGGGCTGGCCGGTGCGCGACGCCTCGGAAAGGCTTGCGTCAAGAAGGCGATCGGCCGCTTTGATCCGGGACCGCACACGGCTGTGCGGGGCTTTCGAGACGACGAGTTGGGTAAGGTTGTCGAGCTCGTGCAGCAGCACGCGCCGCCGCAGAAGAGCCAGGCTGGCCACGTGGTCCTGGCCCGCGGCCAGCGCGAGGGCTGCGCGATCCCAGAGATCGGGCACCTTCTTGCGGACCGAAGCCAGCATGGCTTCCACCCCATTCGGCGCCCCATCAGCCTTGACCACCGGATCGCATCCTAGGCCGGGCCGCTTCATACATCATCCGTGAGCGCACGGAGATTTAAGATGCGCGCGGCGACGCCGTGTTCGAAAGGGAAGGAGTGATGGCGGCCATCGCCCTCGTGCTCGAACGCGCGCGCGCGGGCGAAGGCCAGACTCTATTCGTGATCGGCGAGGCCGGTCTCGGCAAGACAAGCGTGCTGGAAAGCACCCGCGAGCTGGCCACCGGGTTCGCAGTCGGGGTCGGCCGGGGTCAGGCAGTGGAAGCGACGCTCCATTTCGGGATCGTGAGCGAAGCGCTCCGAGGATTGGGCGCGGGCACACCGCTGGACATCCCTAAGGGAGCGGCGCCGGCGGGCCTTGACGCAAGGGCCTCTTACTTCTACGCGACGCTCCGCGACCTGGAATCCCGAAAAAAGCCGGCGCTCATCCTGCTCGACGACCTGCACTGGGCGGACCCCGACTCGCTGGCGCTCATATCGTTCCTGAGCCACCGTGTCGCCTCGGTGCGCGTCGCGATCGTAGCCACCCTGCGGCCCTGGCCGCGGGCGGCGCTCGATCTCGCCCGGCATCTCGCCCAGCAGGGGCAAGCTGAGCTCGAGCAGCTGATGCCACTCAGCCCGCCGGCGGCGACTGCGCTGCTCACCGAGCAGATGGGCGCCGAACTTTCCGAAGAGACCATCAGCCGGGCCTGGGCGGCGAGCGGCGGCAACCCCTTGTTCCTGGAAGAGATCGCGCGCCATCTTAGAGATGGCCGCAGCTTGGAGGATCTGGACGAACGCGGATCTGAGGCCACGATCCTGCTGTCGCGCATCGCCGGCCCAGGTGCTGATCTGCGCTACGCGCATGCGGCGAGCGTTTTCGGTATCGAGTTCCGGCCCATGCTGGCAGCCCGGGTGGCCGGGATGAGCGAGGCCGAGGCGACCGAAGCCCTTGGCGTTCTGGTCGACACGGGGCTGGTTCGGCCTGGCCAGGCCGGCTGGGCGCAGTTCACTCATCCGCTTTTTCGCCAGGCCCTCTACGAGGACATGGCCCCGCCGGTCCGTGAGCGGTGGCACGCCGCGGCATTCAAGCATCTGCTTGCTCATGGTGTCGAGCCCGGCGAAGCGGCAGAGCACGCCGTGAGCGGCCAGCTGCGCGGGGACGTCGAAGCGATTGCAGTGCTCCAGCGGGCGGGCAGGGCGGCCATGGCTGACGGGGCTGTCGCCACCGCGCGCCACCGCTTGCAGTCGGCCGTCACCCTGGCCGGCGACAGCCCGTCGACACAGCTGCTGATCGGGCTGGCCGAGACCCTGCTGTCCACGGGCGAGCCCGCGAAGGCCGTCGACATCTACAGCCGTGTCCTCGACGGCGCCGCGGACGACGGCGATGCTCTCGCCGACGTCCACCGAATGCTCGGCCGCGCGCTGTTCGCCAGCGGAGATGCGCGCGCCGCCGAGGCGCAATTCGCGGCCGCAGCGGAACTGGGGCTCGACGCCGCCGACCCGACACCTGGCATCGAGGCGCTCCTCGACCACGCCACCGTCTGCTGGCTCGCGGGCCGTATCGCGTCTGCCGTCGACTACGCGAAGCGGGCCCGGCAGCTGGCCCGTGACGCCGGTCCGGACGTCAGGCGGCGGGCGGAATCGACCTGGGCCCTGGTCACGTTCCTTTCGGGCTCAGCTGAAGGGATTCCAGCGGCGGCAGCCGCGGCCGCCGAGGCCGAGCTGAACCCATTGCTGGAGACCGTCGACCCGACCTGGAGCTGGGGACCGATTGGCAACTACATGTTCATCTCGGAGTTCTCGGAGAACTACCACGAAGCTCAGCGTGTGCTCGACGTCGCCTATCGCGCCGCGGAGCAGCTGGGCGCGCCGATGGCGATTGGCCTGCTCGATACGCTGCGCACGAATGCCCTCATCAGGCGCGGCCGCCTGAGCGAGGCGCGCGATCATGCCGAGCACGCGTTGACGATGGTGGACCTGGTGCCGTCGCTGGCCGGTTACGCATGGATCGCGAACGCTGCCACCGTTCTCGAGATGGGGCACATGGACGAGGCGGCGGCATGGTGCGACCGGCTCGACAAGCTGCCGCAGAGCATGGTCCAGCGACTCTGGATTCAGCGCATGCGCGGCATCATCGCGGGCAGGGGCGGGCAGCAGCAGCAAGCGAGCGACCTTTTTCTGGTCGCGGAGAAGATCGCCAACGAAGCGGGCCTCAACGAGCCCTGCGTGGTGCCCTGGTCCCGCGACGCCATCACCGCTCACGTTGCATGCGGGCGGCTCGACGACGCCGCCCGGGTCGTCGCCTGGCTGGAGGCCAAAAGCGCGGACCTGCCTTGCCTCTGGCCGCGCGCAACAGCCGTCTTCGGGCGCGCTCAGCTCGCGGAGAAGGCAGGCAAGAACGATATGGCGGCGGAGCTCTATGCCCAGGCGCTCGAGGTCTATTCGCAGATCCACCAGCCGCTGTCAGAGATCCGCACGCTGATCTATTTCGGACGGTTCCTGAGACAGGTCGGCAAGTCGGTGGAGGCGCGTCCTTATCTCACGCGAGCGGCGGATGTCGCCGCCGAGGCCGGAGCCGCCTGGCTGGCGCAGCAGGCCATGGACGAGCTGCACGCCGCCGGCGGCCGGCAGCGCAAGCACGCGAGCCCAGACGACCTGACACCGCAGGAGCTTCGCGTGGCCCGGCTGGCGATCGACGGCCTCAAGGTGCGCCAGATCGCCGACCATCTGTCGCTATCGCCGCGCACGGTGGAGACGCACCTGCAGAAGGTCTATCAAAAGCTCAACGTCTCATCGCAGATTGAGCTGATCAAGGCCGGCATCCCGAGCACGCGGCCATCAGTGCAGCGTTGAAGGCTTCCGGCCGCTTCACGCAGACGAAGTGGTCGCCTTCGACCTCGTGCACGACCGGGTTGGCGAGGACTCTGCACAGCTCGCGCTGAACGTCCGGCGAGATCACCTGGTCGTTGGAGGTCAGCACCACAGCGCTCGGAGCCGCCATTTCACCAAGCCAGCCGCTCGAATCGAATGCGATCGCCTCGGTCGCCGCCTGCAGGATCGCGCGGGTGTCGTGCTTGGCGATCTGGTCCATGACCCACCGGCCCTGCTCGCCATCTGTTGATCGAGGCGCCAACACCGCCATCATCGCCGCCCTGCGCAGAGGTTCGGGCGCGACCTGCGCAGCCCGCGTGAGCAGACGAATCGCGCTGCCGCCCGCTGTCGAAGAGAAGTTGTGGGCCGTGGCGCACAAGACCAGGCCACGAATCATTTCGGGGTGTCGCCGCGCGAAAAGCTGCGCGACCAGCCCGCCCAACGAATAGCCGGCCACGATCACGCGACCAAGCTCCAGGAGCTCGACGATCGCCGCCAGGTCATCCGCGCACTGGCCGCCATCGAAACGCCGGGTCGCGATGCCGTCGCCGTGCCCTCGCAGGTCGGGCGCGATGACGCGGAACCGGCTCGACAGCTCAGGGATCGCGAGCGACCAGTTCAGGTCCGCTGTCCCGAGCAATCCATGCACTAGGAGCACGGTCGGGCCGCCGACAGGCCCCGCAGCCTCGCGGACAAAGATCGTGCCGCGACCCGGCAGATCGAGCCGCCGTCCCGCCGGCATCTCGTTGGCGAAATGCAGGTCGGCGAGGTCCAGACGCTCCAGGCCGGTGCGCTTTTTCGGGTGCTGACTGCGAGCGGTCCGTCGATTGGTCCAGAACATTTCGCTCCTCCTTCCGGCCCGGTTGGGCTCGGTGAGGCGGAGCGTCGAAACAGACCCCTCGCGCTGAGGTCCGGATCAAGTACGAGATGAGTCGGAGCACGGGCGCGAGACTGGTCCAGCCGGCTCGGTGGACTGGTCTCAGGCGGTGGCTGCGGTCTCCTCGAGCTCTTTCAAGCGATCGACCAGGCGCCGGACGCCGTAGGAGCGGCGGTTGAAGTAGGCGGCGCGGCTCAGCCCGACCCGCCGCTCGACCGCGTAATGGCCGCCGATCCGGCGGACGTAATACAGGTTCAGGATCTCACCCGCCTGTGCATCGACCTGCGAAGGCGAACCTCGCAGCGACGCGATGGAGTCCTCGATCAGCTGGCGCAGCGAAGAAGCGTTGTGGGATGGGAGGCAGCGTAGGTTGACAAGTGGGCTCTCGCCCAGATCGCGAAGATTGTTGAACACCTTGAGTGCGTGCTCGAGGCGCTCTACGGTGATGTCTGGCGCGGATGGGCTCGAGTCCTGTTCGAGCGGCGGCCACAACACCGCGGCGGCCTTGGCGACCTCCATCTCCGGGAATGTTAGGTAGCTCATCAACCAGCCGACCAGCCCGCAGATCACGACGCTCCCGTAGACCACGTCCGCCGAACGAAAAGCGATCTCGCCGTTCTGTACCTGGACAGCCGTGAGGTACACGGCCGGCAGCAGCGCGCCCGTGCCGGCCGAGAACACCCTGAGTTGAAAGATGCGATCGGAACGGGGTCGGGCCCAGAGCAGCAGGAGGTCGCTGAGGACTCCCACCACGGCGGCAACAGGCAGGTACTGGTACCGCCCGTACTGCGCGCACAGGAGCAGAGCGGTAAACGTGAGCATGAGCGTGACGCTGCCGGGCGCAAGGCGTACCTGGCGCAGCAGTAGCAATACAGCGCCACAGACGATCGCGCTCTGCATGAGCAGGCCGAGCGCTCCGAGTTCCTGGTCGATGTACGTCTCGACAGGCTTCGGGTTGTACGGATAGCCGCCAATCGCATGTGCAGCCCAGTCGTTGATGTAGGGGTGGTTGAACTGCGAAAAGAACGTGATCGCCGCGAACACCATCGTCGCTGAGATCAATGCGGTGGGCCCCGCAACGAGCTCACCGCGGGCTATTGCCGCCCGCAGCGGACCCGTGACGATGAGCACGCCGCCGGCGATCTGCAGGAGGTTTGGCGGCCGGAAGATCGCCGGCACGCCGAGGACCTCCGTGCCGAACGCCTCAGACCACCAGATGCTGATGAGGATCCCGACCGCAAAGGCGATGCAGCCGACCGCCGAGAGCTCGTATCCGCTGGGGATGATCGTCTCCAAGCGCCGCTCTGACAGCCAGCGCCTGAGCGCCGTGCCGGCGAGAAACAGAGTCACCAACAGCCAGGCCGTCTGTGACGGTGCGTGGAGCCAAGGCTCCGGTGCCACGTTGCGGTCTATCCAGGCATCGGAATACCCGGCGACGACGAGGATCGTCGCGAGCATGGCGAAGGCCCAGTCGAACTTCGTCCCAGGCCACGTCGCCGGTTTGAAGATGCTGATCCGTCCGGCGTTGTCCAAAGTCCGACACAGAATGCTCCCAGCAGCACGACGGCGCAACGGCCCTCAGGTATCAGCCCATGCGGTCGAACATCGGGTTGACCGGGCCGTGGCCTTTGCCGACATCGAGCGAGTGCTCGATGGCGCCGGCGATGAATGCTTTGGCGGCCCGCACCGCCTCCAGCGGCCCCTGGCCTTTGGCAAGTCCCGCGGCGATCGCGGCCGAGAACGCGCAGCCGCTGCCATGCGTGTTCTTCGTCTCAAAGCGGTGGCCTTTCAGGTCGACCATGTCCTTGCCGTCCCAGTAGATGTCGACGGCCTGCTCATCCAAGTCCGCGTGACCGCCCTTGACGACCGCTACGTGCGGCCCGAGCGCAACCAGGTCGCGCGCCGCCTGGCGGCGATCGTCGAGCGTTCTGAGGGATCGGCCCAGCAGCACCTCCGCCTCGGGAAGGTTGGGGGTGACGACCAGCGCAAGAGGGAGAAGGTAGCGATAGAGCGACGCGATGGCGTCGTTTTGGAGCAGCCTCGCGCCGCCTTTCGCGACCATCACCGGATCGACGACAAGCTTCTCGATCCCGTGCTCGCGGATCGCGTTGGACACGGCCTCGATGATCTCTGCGCTAGCCAGCATCCCGGTCTTCGCCGCCTGCACGCCTATGTCATCGATCACCGCATCGATCTGGGCGCGGATCACGCGTACCGGCACTGCATGGATATCGGTCACCGTGATCGTGTTCTGGGCGGTTATGGCGGTGATCGCGGATGTCCCGTGCACCCCGAACGCCGCAAACGTCTTCAGGTCTGCCTGGATGCCCGCGCCTCCGCCCGAATCCGAGCCGGCGATGGTCAGCGCGACCGGGAGTTTCACCGAGACGGCTGCAGCCGGCGCCCGCCCCAGTACACGGCCGCGGCGACCGCGATGCTGACGAGGCCGCTCGCGTCGGCGCCGTGCAGTCCGGCGATAAGACCATCGTTGAAGAAGTGCGGCGTCGACACCACGTTGCCGAAGAGGTTTGTGTAGTTGACGAACAGGAGACTCGTGGCCGCGCCCGCGAGCCACGCGGCGAGCGCAAGCTTCGGGCGAGCGCGCCCCTCGAAGACGAAAAAGCTGAGGAGGACGACCGCGGCCCACGCCGGCGCCCACAGGTAGGTGAGGATCAGGAAGTCCTCATACGCCACATGCAGGTCGGTCACCAATACCGCGTAGGCCGCAAGCGCGGTGCCGAGAATTCCACAGCCCAGCGCTGTTTGCCAGCGCTGCAATCGGATGCCCATCGTCAGGGTCACCAAACCGGCCGTGTAGACGTCGAGGTAGTTGGCCCAGATCTCGCCGACGACCACGAAGACGAAGAAGGGCACCGCCACCCATACCGGTGCGTGCGTGCTGATGACCGCCAGCACGCCCTGGCTGGAGGCGAGGTTCGCGTCGATGGTCGGCAGCAGCAGGCCAAAGAGGCCTAGGAGAACCATCGGCACGGCTACGCCCACGATTGGCCAGAACGTCACTGACCGCGTCGGGCTGGATGACGGGAGATAGCGCGAGTAGTCGCTGGCGAACGGATACCACGAGGCGACCAGCGCGAAGCACGTCATGAACCCGAGCACGAACGCGCCGGGATAGTCGGCGCCCGACGCCGACGGGCCCTGCCCCCAGTGAAATTGGGGCGCCAGCAGCACGAACAGGACAGCCGCCAGCGCGACGAAAATCACCGCGCCGTACGTCTCGAGGACTTTGATCGTGCGGTGGCCGTACACCGCGACGCCCACGCTGAGCGCGGCGATCAGGATGACGAGACCGAAGGTGATGGCGCGGTTGCCGCCGCCGAAGAGCTGAGCGCCGGCCTGGGCCGCGATCACACAATCCACCGCGAACCAGCCGACCGCGAGAAACAGCGTGAGCGCCGCCCCGACGTAGGACCCGCGCCGGCCGAAGATGCCACGCGTGAAGACGATCTGGGGCAAGCCGCTTCTGGGACCGGTGTTGCTGAGGAGGCCGAGAATCAGCGCCGCCGCGACGGTGCCGAGAATCGTCGCCGCAAGGCCGTCCCACACGCCCAGGCCGTAATAGGTCGTGAGCAGGCTGGCGGTGAAGAGGCTCGCGTAGTTGGTGAATGCCCCCGCCCAGAGAAATCCGAGCTCACGCGGATGGCCATGTCGTTCGGCGGCCGGAATCGCGTCGATGCCGTGCGTCTCGACCTTTCCGAAGGCATCGGATTCGACGGTACGAGCGGCGACGTTGCTCAAACTCTCCCTCCGCTGGCATTACCCAGTTCAGGTTCTTGCGGTCGGCGCCATACGCCCTCTCAGCCTTTACTCGGCTCCCGCTGGTTCGATTCTAGAGAAAGATGAGACCAAGGCTGGTATTCGACGTGTGCCAGATGGCTCCTGGCCATATGGATCGGGTCCGATAGAACAGGTAGCCGTAGACGAGTCCTTGGAGCGCTCCAAAAAGTCCGATAAAAGGCGCCACCCAGATCGGAAGAGCTGAACCCACGACGAGCATGGGCACGTGGAAAAGGCCCCAGACCATCGCGGAGAGGGCCAGGCTGTTCCCCGGCCGGCCCAGCCATGGCATCAGTCGGCCGAAGATCACGCCTCGAAAAGCGAGCTCCTCAGGCACCCCGTTGGAGAGCGACTGCAGCACTGTCGTGGCTGTCACGATCGGAAGCGACGCCGACTGCCAGAGGAGCCCAGGTCTGGCGCCCGCAGCTACGGAAACCAGGGCCAGACCGACACCCATGGCGGCCAATCCGACCCCCAACGCAAGGTCTCGCGGAATCACGGTCAGGCCAACTTCGCGCGCGCGGACCCGGAAACACGCCACCGCCACCAATGTGGGCAACAACAGGAGCGGGATCGTGAGAGCGACGTTTGCGGCCTTCCCCGCGATGACTGATGGAAGACCAGCGGCTGTCAAGTCGGCAGCCCACGCCTTGGGCAGACCGTGCGGAATGATCAAGAACCACACGACTGCGACGGCTGCGAGCTGCAGGACCGCCACCGTTGTCGCCAAGCCGAAATCGCGAGAGCGAGCGTTCGGCGGGCGAGCATCGGGCATGGCCAATTGCCGGCCGCGAGTCGCGAAGTGGATCACCGAAACGTAGGCAACTAGAAGAAGCAGGTTGATCGGAGCGAGCCAGGGCGTGTACGCGAATATGCCGGCAACCACGTTGATCGCCGCGTAGACGATGAGGAGCGGGGTCAGCAGCGGATGGTCGCGCACGAGGGCCGCCGCTCGCGCCAGCATCTAGGCCCGGTCGAGGAACTCCGTCACGAGCGACTGGAAGTGATGGACGCCGTTCTCACGCTTCGCGGCAAAGCGCCCGCGGTCGTACGACCTCGATCGCAGGCCGCGCTGCACCTGCTCGCAGACCACGATGTCCTCTTGCTGGATCTCGTCCGAGAACGCGATCGTCTGCTGCATCGACTCCCAGCCGGCACCGGTGCCGGGCTCGGCGAAGAACCATTCGAAGATCGTCAGCGTCTTGTCGACGCCGAGCGGGATGATCACGTTTGTGCTGACGTTGTCCTGGTAGATGTTCAGCATCGTGTTCGGGAACAGCCAGTAGTAGAGGGCGTCTTCCTCGGCTCCGGGCATCCGGATGTAACGCCGGTCGCGGCCCGGTACCTCACCTGGTTTCAGCTCTCGGATCGGCGCGTGCTGCTTCGAGTAGTAGCGGAAGGTCTCGACCCGGTACTGGTCGTAATCGAGCTCTTTGAAAAGCCCCGGGTGCGCGATGGGCAGGTGATAGCCCTCCAGGTAGTTGTCGACGTACACCTTCCAGTTGCACTCGATCACATAGTCGCGGCGTTCGACCCGGCGCATGGTCGACAGGTCGTAACCGGCGCTCTGGATCTCGGCCGGAATCGTTCCGATCCAGTCCGCCAGCGGGGCCGTATGGTCGTCGAGGTTGGCGAAGATGAACGGCCCCAGCGTGTCCACCTGGACGGGGACCAGCCCGAAGTCCGCCTTGTCGAAGTCCTCGGTGCCCTCCATCTCGCGCGCGACCTGCAGGCGCCCGTCGAGTCCGTAGACCCAGCCGTGATAGCCGCACTGCAGCGATTTCCGGTTGCCGCGAGTCGTCACGACCTGGGCGGCGCGATGGCGGCACACGTTGTAGAAGCCACGCAGGCGGCCGTCCTCAGGATGCGTGAGGAGGATCGGCTCGTCGAGGATGGTGGTTGGCTTGAAGTCACCGTGGCGGGCGAGCTCGCTCGAGTGGGCGACCAGCTGCCACGTGCGCGAGAAGATCCGCTCCTTCTCCTGGTCGAGGACCACCGGGTCCAGGTACATCCGGGAAGGCAGCGTGTGCGCCCGGGCGACCCCTGAGTTGGTTTCGAGCTTCATGACTGAGGGCACATTCTCGCACCCGCGCAAAATGCTGCCGTGGCTGCATCGCTGGTCATCTTGAATGGGGTTGTTTGGGCGCCAGGACGGCCACGCGCCACCGCTCTCGCAGTCGAGGGCGAGCGGATCGTGGCGGTCGGCGGCGACGCCGATGTCCGCTCGTTGGTCGGTCCTGCGACCCGCGTCCTCGACGCCGCCCACGGCACGATCCTGCCCGCCTTCAACGATGCCCATGTGCATTTCCTCATGGCGTCGAGGTCGCTCGATGGCCTCGATCTCTTCGGGGCTCAGACGCAGGAGGAGGTCGCCGACCGGATACGCGTCTTCGTTGACGCGAGGCATTCCGGCTGGCTCGTCGGCCGGGGCTGGTTTTACTCGGCATTTCCCGGCGGCATGCCGTCGCTCGAGCTGCTCGACGAGCTCGTGCCCGACCGGACGGCCTACCTCGAGTCGTTCGACGCACACACCGCGTGGGTCAACAGCCGCGCTCGTGCCGTGTCCGGGCTCGGGCCCGGCTCCGGCGTTCTCAAAGAGGCGGCGATGCTCGATGTGATTCGCAACCTGCCGCCGCGGACCGCTGACCTGGACATCGCTGCCGTGCAGGCGGGAATGCGGTTGGCTGCATCGCGCGGCATCGGCTCCGTACAGGAGGCCGGCGACGGCATGGCCCAGCTTTCGCTTTACGAGACCCTAAGAGAGCGCGACGAGCTGACGATGCGCGTTCGCCTCGCGTTCGACATGATTCCTGGCCTCGATTCAGCCGGCTGGGAGAAAAGACTCGACGACTACGAGACCGCTCGAGTCCGCCATTCGGGCTCATGGCACCAAACGGGAATTATCAAAGCGTTCGCGGACGGCGTCGTCGAGTCGCGAACGGCCGCGATGCTGGAACCCTACCAAGGCAATTCAGAGAGCGGCGAGCTTCTCTGGGAGCCAGATGAGCTCGCGCAGGCGGTGGGCGCGGCCGACGCTCGCGGCTGGCAGGTGCAGGTGCATGCGATCGGCGACCGCGCCATCCGCGTTGCGCTCGACGCATTCACCGGCTGCGATCAGGGCCACCGGCATCGCGTCGAGCACATCGAGACGCCGGCGCCGGCTGACATCGCCAGGTTCGCAGAGCTCGGGGTCATCGCCAGCATGCAGCCTCAGCACGCGGACTCCAACCTCACATCGGTTTGGCGGCGCAACCTCGGGGCCGAGCGGTCGATGCGCGGCTGGCCGTGGCGCGTGCTCCTGGCTTCGGGGGCCAGGCTGGCATTTGGCACTGACTGGCCAGTCGTGCCCATCGATCCTGTCGCCAGCTTGCAGATCGCGACCGAGAAATACGCCGCGCAGCGAATCGGCATCGAGCAGGCCGTGGCGGCATGGACGTCTGGTGCAGCGTACGCAGAGCACATCGAAAATGAGAAGGGCGCGCTGCAGGCCGGCAGGCTCGCCGACATCACGGTCCTCGATCGCGATCTGGCATCGACGCCCGGCGACGAGCTGGCCGAGACAAAAGTAGAGGCGACCGTGGTTGGCGGTCGCCTCGTATACGAAAGCTAGACGGAGATCAGTCGCCGGCCGCGGGTGCTGCTTGCGCCTGCATCATGACCGGTCCGGTGTGGATGGCATGTCCCCTGCCCACCCACCAGAAGGCCACGGCGACCCCGATCAGGATTGCGACGGTCACAAACGTGTACACCTCGAACTGTGTCCGGCTTACGTTCGCGACGTCTGCGCTCCACTGGTATGTGAATAGGTTCGGCCACAGCGAGAAGACGGTGGCGGCGACCACCCAGAACATCGTGAGGATGACGCATATCCAGGCGCCGGCGTTGCCACCCGGTACGACGAACGGCCGCTTCACGTTCGGATACTTCTTTCGCAGCGTGAGCAGAGCCGGGAATATCAGGATGTAGGAGAAGGTGGTGGTCGAGATCACGAGGCCGAGGACCGCCGCGAAGTAACCGTGGAGGCCGCCTCCGGTGACGAAGAAGGTGATGAACATGAAGATGGTGGCGATGATGCCGGACAGCACGTTCACCACGATCGGGGTTCCGAACCTGGTCGAGAAGTAGCCGAGCTGCTGCGGCCCTGATCCTGCCAGGGCTCCGATTGCCATCAGGCGGTCGGACCCCATTAGCCATGTGGTTCCGCTCGAGAGCAGCACGAATACGAAAGCCAAGCCCGCGACGTGGTTGAAGAACGGCGCAGCTCCACCCAGGACGCTGCTCGAGGCGAACTGGTAGGCGGCGACGAAGCCCGCCACATTGCTGAGCTGGTCAGTGGACAGGATCAGGATCACGCCGATGATCGGGACGGCGTAGCCCAGGAAAGAGATGATCCCAGACGCGTACACCGCGCGAGGGATGTCACGCTGCGGGTTGTCCATCTCTTCGCTGGCGTTGGTCTGCAGCTCAAATCCGATCCACTGGAACACGATCACTCCGATGACTCCGATCAAGATCGTGGTGTCCGTCGGAAAGAAGCCACCGAGGTTGCCGTGGAATCCGTGCTGTAGGCCGGACACCAGGACCAGGAGGGCGAAGAAAGCGAGGAGTGCGAGCCGGATGATGGCGCCCAGGTTTGGCACCCACTTCATGTAGCGAAGCGACAGGATGTTCATCGTCACCGCGACCCAGATGAACAGGAACCCGATCACAGTCTCGGGGCCCTGGTTGCCGCTGAACGATGTGCCCCAAAGCGCGTCGATCGCCGCGATCGAGACCGCGGCCAGCGTGCCGCCCAGCCAGATCGGGTTGCTCAGCCAGTACAGGACTCCGACCACCGCTCCCGCGAAATGGCCGTATGCCAGCCGCACCCAGTCATATGTCGCCCCCTCGGTCGGGAAGGCAGAGCCGAGCTCAGCCGTGATGAGGCCGTAGGGAATCAGGAAGGTGAGAGCGGAGACGATAAGCCAGAAGATCGCCTGAGCGCCGTAAGAAGACGATTGGCCGACCGTGTCCAGGGCCACGATCGCGCAGACGGTGAAGAAGATCATGTCGAATCTGAAGAGAGACTTCTTGAGCTTGCGTTTCTCAGCGACAAGCTCGGCTACGGCTGCGGATTCCCCCATGCCTCACCCTCCCCAACGTTAAGAAACGATGAAATCGCGACAATTAGAGGGCCCGGGGCAATCGCTGTCAAGCTGGCCCTAGTTCGGGAGGGGATCCATACGTGAGCACGCCCACCGCGCGTCAAGTTTCGACATCTCGCGTCAAAGAGCTGACCGCGCGCGAGGAACAGAAGTTCCGGCAGGCCCGGCCCCGGTCTCAGAAGCTCTGGCAGGAAGCCCGCGCCGTCATGCCCAGGGGCGTCCCCTCGTCATTCCAGGACGCGGCGCCGCAGCCGGTGTTCATGGAACGGGGCAAGGGCAGCAGGGTCTGGGACGTGGACGGCAACGAGTACGTCGACTTCCACAACGGCTTCGGGGTGATGGTGGTCGGGCACGCCCATCCGAAGATCGTGGACGCTGTCAGCCAAAGGATCGCGCTCGGCTCCCACTTCGCGCAACCGACGCCAGACGACATCCAGGTGGCGGGCGAGCTGTCTCACCGGTTCGGGCTGCCGCAATGGCGATTCACCAACTCGGGTACGGAATCGACGCTGGACGCGGTCAGGATCGCGCGCGGCTTCACCGGTCGCCAGAGGCTCATCAAGATGGAGGCCTCGTATCACGGCCACCACGACGCCCTCATGGTGTCGGTCGAGCCGCCGCCGGAGCTGATGGGTCCGGCGGATGCACCTGCCTCCGTGCCGCAGAGCGAGGGCATCCCGCCGGCGATTGTCGAGCTCACGACCGTCGTCCCCTTCAACGACCTTCAAGCCCTCGAGCGTGCGTTCACGCGCTACCCGAACGAAGTGGCGGCGGTGATCGTCGAGCCGGCGATGATGAACGTCGGCATCGTGCTGCCCGACCCCGGCTACCTGGCCGGCCTGCGCGACATCGCCCACCGCCACGGCGCGCTCGTAATCTTCGACGAGGTCAAGACCGGCATCACAATCGCCGCGGGCGGAGCCACCGAACGGTTCGGGGTCACCCCGGACCTCGTCGCCCTCGCCAAAGCGATCGGCGGCGGACTGCCATGCGGCGCGGTTGGCGGCACCGCCAACGTGATGACGGTGATCGAGGAGAAGCGTGTGGCTCAGATGGGCACGTTCAATGGCAACCCCCTGACGATGGCGGCATCGAAGGTGACGCTTTTCGAGATCCTCGACGCCTCCGCTTATGCGCATTTCGATGCGCTGGCCGAGACTCTTCAGGGCGGGCTCGATCAGGTGATCGCGGAGCACGAGCTGCCATTTCACGTGATCACGCTGGCGGCACGTGGCGGCATCACCTATCGCGCCCAGCGCGTACGCAATTACCGCGACTACCTGGAGATCGACAAATCGTTCGCCTACCTGAGCTGGCTGTACCAGTGCAACCGCGGCGTGCTGATGGCTCCCGGCGCCGAGGAAAACTGGACGATTTCGGTGCAGCATTCGGCCGACGACGTGCAGCGCTACGTTGACAACTTCGGGGAGATGGCGCGAGACCTACGCTCCTGACCAGGTCGCCGGTGCCGGAAACCCGGTGAGGGCGTTTCTCTTCGGTTTCATCCTGCTGATCGGGCTGAGCCTGACCGTGCTCTCCATCCGCCCGGGCGGAATCCGGCAGCAGCTCAGGCTGGCCGCCCGTAGGTTCCGCATCGTGCTCGTGCTGGCGGCCATCTACATCTTTGCTGATGCAGTCATCAGGGTCGCTTTCCCTGAAGGCTGGATCGCCGACTATGGCCCCGTCGCGGTCGCGGTCGTGCTCGCGGTCGCGTTCCTGCTCTTTGCTCAGGACCCGGCGCCACCGCCACCCGCGAAGCCTTGAGCGCTCGCGAGCCGGACTCGATCACGCTCGAGGACGTCAAGGAGGCGAGGAAGCGACTGGACGGCATCTTGCCGCGCACGCCCCTGATAAGACTCGACGACGGAGGCACCGGCGAGCTCTACCTCAAGCTCGAAAACCTACCGCCGATCCGGTCGTTCAAGGTGCGCGGCTCCGGCAATGCGATCGCCAGGCTCGACCCGGGCTTGATGCAGGCGGGCATCTACACCGCCAGCGCCGGGAACATGGCGCAGGGTGTCGCCTGGAATGCTCGACGGCTTGGCATTCGATGCACCGCCGTCGTGCCCGATGGCGCGCCGCACTCGAAGCTCGATGCGATCCAGCGCCTCGGCGCCGAAACGATCTCGGTGCCTTATGACGATTGGTGGAACGTCCTCGTCGAGCATCGGTACGCGCCGCTGGAGCCCGCGGCATTCATCCATCCCGTGAGCGACGTCGACGTCATGGCCGGCAACGGCACGATCGGGCTCGAGATCCTCGAGGACTTGCCGGACGTTACTACCGTTCTCGTTCCCTTCGGCGGCGGCGGGTTGAGCTGCGGCATCGCGACGGCGATCAGAAGCCTCCGTCCGGAAGTGCGCGTCTTCGGCTGCGAGGTCGACACGGCAGCGCCGCTGGCGGCTGCGTTTGCGGCCGGCGGTCCAGTGCCGTTCCCGCGCATCGCCACGTTCGTCGACGGCATCGGCAGCCCGACCGTCCTGCCTGAGATGTGGGCGCCCGCGTCGCGACTCTTAGCGGGATCCCTGGTCGTGAACCTGGCCGACGTGGCGGCGGCGATCCGCCACTTGGTCGCGCACGCGGCGATCGTCGCCGAAGGCGCTGCCGGAGCCGCGGTGGCGGCGGCCTTGAAGGGCCTTGCCGGACCGGGTCGATATGTCGCGATCGTTTCGGGCGGCAACATCGACCCTGAGGTCCTGAGCGCGATCCTCGCTGGAAAGGTTCCCTAGCCGCCGCCGCGCAGGCTAGTCGACTTTGACCTCTGACCCATCCTGCGCCCACCTGGTGTGGAATGCGCCTTCCCGATCGACGCGATGGTAGGTGTGGGCGCCGAAGTAGTCGCGTAGACCCTGGATGAGGTTGGCCGGTCCGCGAGCTCGCCGGTACCCGTCGTAATACGCGAGCGATGAGGAGAACGCCGGGATCGGGACCCCTCGCTCGACGGCGGTCTTGACCACGCGGCGCCAGGCGTCCTGCCCGGAGGCCAGCGCCTCCTGGAAGAACGGGGCGAGCATCAGGTTCGGAAGCCCGGGCTGCTCCACGTACGCATCCTTGATGCGGTCCAGGAAAGCGGCGCGGATGATGCAGCCGCCGCGCCAGATGGTCGCGAGCGCCCCAAGATCGAGCCCCCATTCGTACTCCCGAGACCCTGCCTGCAGGTGCTCGAATCCCTGCGCGTACGCGACGATTTTGGCGGCGTAGAGAGCGTCACGGACGTCGTCGACCAGACCCATGTCGCGGTCGTAATGAATGTGGCTCGCCGCGGGACCGGTGAGAATCCCGGCCGCGTTCACCCGCTCCGCCTTCTGGCTCGAGAGGACGCGCGCGAACACCGCCTCCGTGATCCCCGTCAGCGGGACGCCGAGCTCCAGCGCCGACTCGCTCGTCCAGCGACCGGTGCCCTTCTGCTCCGCCTCGTCCTCGATCACGTCGACCAGAGCCCCATTCGAGTTCGAGCCCTTGGCGAGGACGTTGGCCGTGATCTCAATCAAGTACGACTGCAGCCGGCCTTCGTTCCATTCGCGAAAGATCGAGGCGAGCTCGGGCGGAGTGAGACCGAGCGCCGAGCGCAGCAGGTCGTAACTCTCGGCGATCAGCTGGATGTCCGCGTATTCGATCCCGTTGTGCACCATTTTCACGAAGTGCCCCGCGCCATCAGGGCCGATATACGTGCAGCAGGGCACGCCATCGACCTTGGCCGCGATCGCGTTCAGCATCTCCTCGACATGTTCGTAGGACTCGCGAGAACCGCCTGGCATCAAGCTTGGGCCGAGCAGCGCGCCCTCCTCCCCACCCGACACGCCCATGCCCAGAAAGCCAAGGCCCGCCCGCGCAGCAGCGGCCGCTCGGCGCCGCGTGTCGTGGAACAGCGAATTACCACCGTCGATGAGCGTGTCGCCGGGCTCGAGCAGCATGGAGAGCGCATCGATGCCCTCATCGACCGGCGAGCCGGCTTTGACCATGAGCAGGATCGCCCGTGGTGGCGTGAGGATGTGGACCAGCTCCTCGAGAGTGGCCGCGGGTTTGAAGTCCCCTTCAGCCCCGTATGAAGCCATGAACTCATCAGTCCGGTGACGCGTGCGATTGAACACTGCGACACGAACACCATGCGATGCGAGGTTGCGCGCCAGGTTCATCCCCATGGTCGCCAATCCAACGATGCCGAGCTCGTGGTCTTCCATTCACTAACCCCCGTGGCATTATGCCAACGCGCGCATGCTCAGGAGATCGCCGGCCCTGGCGAGCTTTGCACTCGCCGCCCTGCTCGCCGCCGCGGCATGCAGCTCGCCCGCGGCCACGAGCACAAACAGCGTGCTCATCGTCGACAAGACATTTGACCTGAAAAGCGCGGATCCGCATCGCGAGCTCAGCGTCACCGGCGCCATGATCTCGAAAGCCCTGTACGACACTCTGCCGTCGGTCGCCTCCTCTTACACCTCTTCAGAAGATGCAAGGCGGTTCACATTCAAGCTCCGCCGCGACGTGGCGTTCTCCGATGGCAGCCGGCTCACATCCGCAGATGTCGTGTTCTCGCTGGCGCGGATCGCTGTCTTGAACGCCACGCCATCCGGGCTTATCAGTGGCGTCGGGGCGTCCGCGCCCGATGCTTACACGATCGTCCTCACGTCGAACGACCCGAACCCCGAGCTGCCTTCCACATTGACAAAACCTGCGCTCGCAATCGTCAGCTCGTCAATGGTCAATGGCAAACCGGCTGGCTTTCTTGACGCGACCTCCGCGGGCTCCGGGCCCTACATGCTCAAGTCGTTCAGTACGTTCTCAGACATCGAGCTCGTCGCCAACCCTCGTTATTGGGGAACCAAACCTTTCTATCGGCGGATTTTGGTCCGCAACATGGACGCGCCCACGCAGCTCGCGTACATCAGGTCGAGGAGGAATGAGATCGCGCTGGACCTTTCAGAGGCGCAAGCGGAGAGCTTGAGCGGGAACAGATCTCTCCGCATCAACGCAAGCCCTGGCCCCGACATCGTCTTTCTCTTTGCGAACACAAACCCGCAGGTCTCGCAGGTCACGGCGGACAAGCACTTCCAAAACGCGGTTCGCGACGCGCTGGATTACAAGGAGATGGTCGCGCTGATGGGGTTGGGCGCGCTCCAGGCGCGTGGCGTGATTCCAAGCACGATGTTCGGTGCACTCCCTGCTTGGGTTGCGCCTCGGCGCGCCCTGGGCGCGGCAAGGATCGAGCTGGCGGCGTCGGGAATCAAGGACCCAACCGTGAACCTGGGCTACGCAAGCGACCTCGACATCGGCGGCCTCCCAATCGGCGCCCTTGCCAGCCTGGTCAAGGCAGATCTTGGCGCGGCCGGCATCAAGGTCAACCTCGCCGGCAGCCCATCAAACGCGGCGAAAGCGGAGCTCGATGCGGGCGTCGAGGAGATGGGTCTGTGGACGTCGAGCGCCGCAGGCTCCAGCTCATACCTCGACTTCTTGCCTGGCGGCGCGATTGGATCGAAAGCCGGGTGGATGGCAGGCTCGGATCCGGCTCTCGAAAGCCTGGGCGCTCAGGCCGGCACCACAGCCGACCCCGTCATTCGCCGGCAACTCCTGGAGCAGCTGCAGGGGCAGCTCAACCAGGACGCGCCGTTCTTTCCATTGCTGCAGCCCGGCCGGGTGATCGTGACGACGGCCGACATCGGCAGGATCGATTACAACCCGACCTGGTCGGTGGACCTCGCTGCCGTTACTGGCTAGCTGACGGGGTCGCGGTCGCCCTTGCGTTCTCGGCAGCCTCCTGGGCCGCCGTCTCGCCGGTCTCGTGGGTCGACGTCTCATTCGAGTGACCGGGTCCACCAGGGCCGCCGGGACCACCTGGATGGAATGTGCCGTTGTTCTCGGCCGTCTCGTGGGCAGCCGACTCGGCGGCTTCGTGGGCCGAGGTCTCGTTTGACTTGAACGCACCGGGGCTCGGCGTTGGCGAAGTGGCTGCAAGGAAATTGGTGGCGCCGGCCAGGCCGGCTGCCGACACCGCCACGACACCCGCGACGACCATTGACGCCGCGATGGCGGAGGCGATCAACAACGTATGTGCTCTGCTCATAGCAGGTATGTTCCGGCGCCAACCTCAAAACTGGCTTGGAATCGGTTGAGACTTTTGGCGCTCGGGTCTAGACGGACAACTCCAGGCAGCGCACCCCCGACATGTCGATCCAGTACCTGCCGCGGCCTTGCACGATCTTCATCTGCACGTAGTCGCACGAGGGGCATCGCACCACTACACCCGGCGCATGGAGGTAGACGACAACCTCTCCAACCATGTGCACCTTGCCGCAGTTTGCGCACGTGCCCTGGGCCATGGTCATCTCCATTGCGAAGATCTCCCGCAAGAGGCCGCCGATCGCGTTGCCGTCGAGCTTCATGTCGGATTGCTGCGCGCTCACGCTCAACCTCCTGTTGCTCCAAAGCGTTCGGTCTTGACTGATGCCGGGTCGTACCCCATGTCGACGAGCAGACTCGCCACGTTTTCCACCATCGGTGTCGGTCCACAGACGTACACGATGGGCATCTGCGCCTTCGGCCATGCGACCTCGGCCAGCATTGCGCTGTCGATCCGCCGCGCGTAGCCGCTCCATCCAGGCGGCTGCATCCGAGTCAGCGTGTGGGCGACGCTGAGGCCGTCGCCGGCAGACGCCAGTCGCTCGAGCTCCGCCCTGTAGATGACGTCGTCAAGCGAACGCGACGAATAGAGCAGCCTGGTCGGGGTCTTCAAATGATTGGCGGCGCGATGGCGGATCATCGCCATCAAAGGCACCACGCCCGATCCGCCGGCGACCAGCAGGACGGGGCGCTCGTCATCCCCCCTCCACACAAAGTAGCCCCCGATCGGTCCGCGCAGCTCTAGCTTGTCGCCCTTGCGGAGCTCGCCGACGAGGTAGGGCGACACCTCGCCGTCGTCGAGCCTCTCCACGGTGATCGCCAGCCGCGAATCCTCTGGCGGTGAGGCGATGGAGTAGCTGCGCTCGGCCTGGTAGCCGTCATCGGCGGTAAGGCGCACGTCCACGTGCTGGCCGGCCAGGTGACCGGTCCAGCCGGGCACGTCGAGGATGAGGCTCGCCACCTTTGGGGTTTCCTGGACCAGCTCGGCGAGCGTGCCGAACTGCCAGATCAGTCGCCCCAGTACCGCTGTTCCCGCCATGGGTCCCCGTAATTGTTGTAGCCGTTCTGCTCCCAGAAGCCGGGTTGATCCTCGTTCACCAATCGAAGGCCGCGGACCCACTTCGCGCTCTTCCAGAAGTACAGATGCGGGACGAGCATCCGCGCCGGGCCACCGTGCTCGGGATGGAGGGGCTGGCCGTCGAACTCGAACGCGACCCATGCTTTGCCGCCTGTCACGTCCTCGAGCGGAAGGTTGGTCGTATAGCCGCCGTATGAGAACTCGAGGACGTATTCGGCCGCGGTGTCCACGCCCTCGAGGAGCGTGTCCACCGATACGCCCGTCCAGCCGGTGTCGAACTTCGACCACTTCGTGACGCAGTGAATGTCTTTGGTCACCTGCTCGGTCGGCAGCTTGCGGAACTCATCCCACGACCAGCTCCGGGGCTTGTCGATCTCGCCTTCGATGACGAAGCTCCATTCGGCCTGTGGGATGCGAGGAGTCGGGCCGGCCGACAACACGGGAAAATCGTTGACCAGGTACTGCCCCGGCGGCAGGCGCGAGCTGCTGGCTGTGTCACGCCGCTTACCACGAAATCCGCGCGATATGAATGACATCGTCGGTTGTCCTCCCTATCTCCCAGCCGCGACAGCCTGCAAGACCGAAGCCTACCCCAGGCCGGTGCGGGCCGTCAGACGAACTCGAGCTCCGTGGTGATTTCGATGCAGCCGCCGATGCTCTTGGCAACCGGGCAGCGGCTCGCGTGGAACGTATGCGATCGCTCCGCCGCCTCGCGCTTGTCCTCCGGGCAGCCGGCGAGGTGATAGCGAACGTGGATGCTCTTGATCACGAGCACCTTGTCCTGGACGACCACGACACCCTCGGCATCGGAGGTCAACTTTCCCTCGCCGGCGTCGATCCCGCGCGCCTCCAGCGCGCCTCCAAGGGTACCGGTGAGTCAACCGGCCGCCGCGGCGACGACGTAGTCGAGCGTGGTCGCGTGGTCGGGGTACTGGCCGGGAGCGGTGCCGTAATGCTCGCGCACCTCGTCGTGGGTCCCAAACATGATGGGCTCGGTTTCCATGGGCAGATAGGCCCTCCGGACTGGTCCGCGCTCGCGGACGATCCTCACTTTCGAGACGTACTTGGGCTCATCCAACAAGCCCACATTAGTGTGTCCGGGTTAGGCTGGTGCGGTCATGGACCCGGTGCCCTCCCCACAGGCCGCCGGCCAGATCTCCGCCGACGGGCAGTTCCGATGGGACGGCGAGCAGTGGGTGCCGCTCCCCGCCAACTACCGCGAGCCGACCTCCTGGACCCGTCCCATGCAGCTGATCACCGCGGCGCTCTTCGCCATCTCAGCCATATCCGGGGTCGTCATCACCATCGCGTTCGTCAACCACGACTCGGTCCTGCGGGCGATTCATGCACAGGGCACGCAGATCCCCGTAAGCACGAGCGTCGACACCGTCGTCAACATCACGATCGGGGTCACCTACGGCGTCGCCATCTTCTTTTCTTTGCTGTACCTGGTCGCTGCGCTCGGCAGCTACCTGGGGTGGCGATGGATGTTCTGGGCCGCGCTGGTCCTCTACGGATTGAGCGGGATCACGGTCTTCACCAACATCGGATCGTTCGCCAACCCGGACCGCTCGCCCATACCGGTGGCGGGCCTGATCATCAGCGAGCTGTTCGCGGTGCTGGGCCTGGCGATGTTCGTCTGGATGCTCGTCGCGGTCATCAAATTCGGCCCGTGGGCCATGAAGAAAGCCTGGCGCTAGCGGGGCTCAGTCGTAAAGAAGGGCGCCCCACTGCTCGCCGCTGAGATCCAAGTCGAGCCGCTTGAACGGCCCGAGCCCGCGCACGGTGAGACCGAACCGGGATGGTAGGCGGCGAGCCGCACGCCGGTCGACCAGCAGCCTGCTGCCGTCGCCAAGCAGCGCGGTGACGAAGTCCCGCCGATCGTCGCTGCGCGATTGATTGCGAACCGTCACCGAACAAAGCTTGGCCCCACCGCAGCACCGCGTGACGTCGAACGCGACGACTCGCGGCTTATCGGTGGCGTGGGCGCGAATCCATTCCTGAGCGCGCGGATCAGCTTCCACGCGGAAGGCCGGGATCACGGCGCCGAAATCCGCCGCATATTTCGCGGCATCGACGGCCGGAGCCAAGGAGCCGACGAGCACGTGAGGGAGCGCATCACGTTGATGCGTGACCGAGCGGGCACAGGAGGCGACGCAGGCTTCAGCGCCGCGGGCGCCCGGCCGTCTAGGACGCGAAGATGCAAGGAGCTTCGGCAAAGTGATCCCGAGATCACTCCGTCATTATGCCTGCGCTTTGGGCCGGCGAAGACGTGACGAGCGCGTCGCCCACCACCGCGACCAGGGCGTCGACAAATTCCGGCCGGGTGTTGAAGGATTGCGTGCGGCGCAGGTCGACTCCATGTTCGCGCGCAAACGCCATCGCCTCGATGTCGATGTCGTAGAGGATCTCGAGGTGGTCGGCGACGAAGCCGATCGGGCACACCAGCGCCCGCCGCACATCAGTCCGGGCCAGCGAATCGAGCAGGTTTGGACCGAGCCACGGCTCGCCGGTGTGGCTGGCGGATTGAAACGCGAACTCCCATTCCGGCAGGGCCGACCCTTCCGCGACCAGCCGGCAGCTCTCCAGGAGCCGTTCGCGATAGGGATCCCCCGTCGCTTCGATGCGAGCGGGCAGGCTGTGGGCAGTGAAGAAGATCCGTTCCGGCTCGAAATCAACGAGCGCCTCCGCGAGTAGATTTCGGACCGCGGCGATGAATGCGGGATGGTCGTGGAAGCCGCGTACGAGGATCAGCTCTCCATCCCAGGCCTGGTCCCGAAATGGATCCTCGGGACGTGAAGTGAAGCAGTGGCTTCGAAGATGCGCCGCGTGTACGGCAGCACGCGCATCTCGTAATCGGCGGGTGACAGCGCGCCGACCCAGCTGTCGAAGACCTGCAGCGCCTGCGCGCGCGTGATCTCCGTCAACGGCGAGCCGCCGATGGCGCGGTATCTCTCGCGCAGCTCGGCTAGAGCCTCCAGGGACGGCTTCCTGCCTCCGCGAATGTGCGTGTAGTAAGCCTCGATCCCGTCGTCCTCATCAGTTCCGGCGGGGCTTCCGTAGGCCATGCAGAGGACGCCTGTCTTGGCGTCAGGCAACGGCGGGCACTCCTTCGCGAACCGTCTCGACGAGCGCCTGGATGTTTTCGAGCGAACTGGTCGCGAGTACGCCGTGGCCGAGGTTGAAGATGTGGCCGGGGCGACCGGCCGCGAGCCGGAGCACGCGTCGCGCCCCACCGACCACGCCCTCGGCGGGTCCGAGCAGGACGGCCGGGTCCAGGTTGCCCTGCACACCCAGGTGGTGGCCGACTCGCGCCCAACCCACATCCAGGTCGACACGCCAGTCGAGCGAGATGATTTCCGCGCCGCATCCTGCGATCAGGTCGAGCAGCCCCGCGGTCGAGGTCCCGAAATGGATCCTCGGGACGTGAAGTGAAGCAGTGGCTTCGAAGATGCGCCGCGTGTACGGCAGCACGCGCATCTCGTAATCGGCGGGTGACAGCGCGCCGACCCAGCTGTCGAAGACCTGCAGCGCCTGCGCGC
>WNFP01001436.1_pt1 | contig 37296 bp, 30 predicted proteins | sample 5400201 | NCBI WGS metagenome assembly WNFP01 (sample SAMN13153355, study PRJNA577476) | soil metagenome | isolation source: 115 cm saprolite under Madrone tree | place: USA:California | collected 2016-06-14 | reverse complement strand
AGCAGGCGTTCGCCTGGCTGGAGAGGGCCTTTGAGGAACGTAGAGACCGAATCGTCTGGCTCAACGTGGATGTGTTACTGGAGCCGCTTCGCTCCGATCCGCGCTTCAACGACTTGGTACGCCGCGTCGGCCTGCCCACAAACAAGCCGCAGTAGCGGTGCGAGGTTAGCAATGAAGACCCAGAGAGCACGACAAGGGACAAAGATTCTCGTGCTGCTGTTCGTGCTGGGCCTAACCGCGCCTGGGCGAGCCCAGTTGGGCAACGAAGGCTCCATTGAGGGCACGGTAACCGACCCATCCGGTGCGGTGGTTCCCGCCGTGACTTTGAAGGCCCGGAATACCGAAACCTCTGCCAACTTTACCGCGACGACCGATGCGAGTGGCTTGTTCCGCTTTCTCGTTCTCCCTGTGGGGACCTATGAATTGATAGCAGAGCGCTCAGGTTTCCCGACGCTAGTTCAGAAAAACATTGTGGTCGCCATCGGTGCCAAGATCAACCTAACGCTCTCTCTCAGATTAGCTACCGGAAAAGAGACGGTCGTAGTCAGGAGCGAAACTCCTCTGCTCGAGTCCACTCGAAGCCAAGTGAGCACCACAGCGGACGCACGCTTGGTGGCTAACCTTCCATTAAACGGTCGCAACTTTCTCGGCTTCGTCTTTCTCATGCCAGGAGTCGCGCCAGCGATTGTTGCAGGCGCAAGCGGCGTCGGCCCCAGTTTTGGCGGGCAGCGCGGGATGAATTCATATCTGTTGGACGGTGTGGACAACAACCAGACGTTCCTTGGCGGCCCACTGGGGGGACTCGCAGGCAGTGACCGCTACCAGTTGAGCCAGGAGGCGGTGCAGGAGTTTCAAGTGAACACCAATGCCTACTCGGCGGAGCTAGGCCGGGCCGGTGCCGGTGTCGTCAGTGTGATCACAAAGTCCGGAACCAACGAACTTCACGGCAGCCTGTTTTGGTACTTCCGCGACAGAGCATTGAATGCCACGAGCCTGATCAGCAAGAACCTGGGCCAGGTAAAGGAACCTTTCCATGTCCATCAGTTTGGCGCGGCTGTGGGAGGGCCGATTCGCAAGAATAAACTGTTTTTCTTTGCGAACTACGACGGACAGCGCCGCACGGAATTCAACGTGACGTTCCTGAATTTGCCCTCGGGGTTCAACCTATCCTCCGATCCGATCGTGGCCGGCTTCCAGCAGCGGGCTTTGGATTACTTGACGCCCCGAGCCGCCTCCTGGATTCGCGGCTTTGATCAGGACATCTACCTGGCAAAGATGGACTGGCAAATCACCTCGGCGCACCGACTGAGCTGGCGGTGGAATCGCCAAAGATTTGACGGAGTTAACCTTGAACAAGCAGGCGTGCAACATTCCTTCGAACACACCGGTAATTCCGATATCGACAGCAACACGTTCGGGGTCTCTCTCACTTCTGTACCTTCGAAAGGAATGGTAAACGTGGCGCGGTTCAGCCACGTGCGCGACAGCGAACCCGGCCGGTCAAACAGTCCCAACCCAGAGGCAAACATTTCGGAAGGAGGCCTGCTGTTGGATCGAATCATGTTCTTCACTGCAATCAACTTCTCGGGAAGCTACCGCTTCAACAGTTTGGAAAGCTTTGGCCGCAGCCTGGCGGGCGCACCAGCGCCGGCCATCGGGGAAAGGTACACGCAGGCCTTTTCTGGAGAGGGAACACCCGGAGTCAGAGTTCACCCAAACTTCGCGGCATTTGCGGGTTTTTTCCAGGATGAGTGGCGGATCCGAAAGGACCTGACACTCAATCTCGGTCTGCGTTACGACGTAGAAAGAATGGCAAAGCCCACTGTTAAGAACCCATCAGCAGCATTGGCAGCCGCTGGTCTTGACACCAGCTTCGTTCCAGAAGACAACAACAACTTCGCACCGCGCCTTGGCTTCGCCTGGACTCCGTCTCCAAGTAAGAGCTTTGTGGTTCGCGGGGGGTACGGCTTCTTCTATGCCCCAACTTTGGCCGGCATGGCTGCGCGGGCGCATTATCAAAACGGACTGACAGTCCAGACCCGAACTTTCGCGGGAGGAACCCCCAGTGCAGGTATGATTCCTTCCTATCCGAACACGCTGTGCGGCCCTCCGGATCCTTCAGGCGCGCCGCCAAGTTGCTCGGCGCCCACGACAGGCGCTGACATCATCATGCCGTTTGCCCCGGATTACACTCAGCCGATGGTTCACCAGGGCAGCTTTGGTGTTGAATACCAATTGCAGAAGGATCTAGCGCTGTCAGTCAGCTACTTAGCGATGAGAGGGACACACTTGCAGCGCTGGCAAGATGTCAACCTTGGGGCCCCGGCAACACCGACTCTAATTGGCATCGCCGGCACGAGCAGCACACTGACCTTCTCGCGCTTCACACTGCTGCGGCCTGTTGCTGGTTTCGACCGCATCTTGCTCATTGAGACGAACGCCAATTCGAGCTATCACGGCATGGCAGTGCAACTGAACAAGCGCTTCTCTCACAATTACCAGTTCACGATTTCATACACGCTAAGCAAGGTCATTGACGACGTCCCGGACCCTTTCGCGCTGAATGTCCCCCTCGCAGACTTCCGACTGCTGTCGGATGCATCCAATCCCCGTTTGGACCGCGCTGCTGGAAACAGCGACCAACGACACCGCTTCATTTTGAGTGGTGTCTGGCAGTTGAATTATGCAAAGGGATTGCGCTCTGCTCCGAAGGCCATTCTCGGAGGCTGGGAGCTCAGTGGAATTCTGACGACGCAGTCCGGGCTGCCGTATTCCGGGCTTGTGAATTTCGACCTGAATAACGACGGCAATTCCGCCACGGACCGCACCCCTGGCCTGGGGCGAAATACTTTCTATCTGCCGACTACGGTTTCCTTGGACCCGCGCGTGACGCGTAATGTGCACGTCACCGAGCGCGTCCGTTTGCAATTCATCGGGGAAGCGTTCAATGCGTTGAACCACGCCAACATCAGCGGAGTGCGCACGACGCAGTTTTCACGTTCCGCATCGACAACCGTCTGTGGAATTGCGGGCACACCGTGCCTCGTCCCGCAGAACATTGGCGCAGCTGCCTTCGGAACACCTACTGCAACGTCCGGACCGCGAATCATGCAACTCGCCGTTAAGTTTCTCTTTTAGACCTACGGACCAGTCTAGAGATGGCTTCACGAATTTTCCTTATGAAGCAGGACCATCTTTCTTTTTTGCGCCGGAGCATCTGACTGACCGTCGGTAACACGCAAACTATCCACAACGGGGTTGTGGGACACTAGCCACTCGGACATGCTATGGGCATTCGCGAAGGTTAGTTTGACCAATAGGACTTCCCGAGCGTCCTCTTGGCGCGCTCCGCGTGTATTACATTTCTATGACAGGACCAGATTCTGAGCGCCATAGAATCGAGTTCAGTTCACGTAAGCAATTGGATCGGCAGAAGAAGAAGGAAAAACGCCAGGGTCCTGCCATCTCCGACCATCTGTTCAAAAAGCAGACGCTCCGGTAAGCACGCTTTCTCGCACAAATCATTGAAAAGAAAGGAAGTGGCGCGCCCGGTGGGACTCGAACCCACGACATCCTGCTTAGAAGGCAGACGCTCTATCCAACTGAGCAGGCTTATTCTGGCTGTGCTCAATTTTGTGGCATACTTTGTGCCATAACCGCGTTCTGCTCTCAAATGCAATTCCCTGCTTCTCAGTGCGAATCCGTCCGGGTTCGTTCGGCTAATCACAGAGACGCGAGTTTGTTGGACCTTCGTCTTCTTCCAACTCCGCCTGACTTGGCTCCGTTCCATCCAACTTTGTCATCTGTTTTCGCAACGAGGAGGGCGAGGGTTCGAATCCCTTCTCGTCCACCAATTCCACACTTTCATTTCATCGCCAGGCGCGTGAGGGCGGGCTCAGCGCCGCGGACACGCCAGCCGTTATTCCGAATCTAAGCGCGGCCCATCGTGTAATCCTATCGGTCATGACTTGTCTCTCCAGCCATTATTTGTTTTCAGCGCGCGCAGATAAAGGCCGCACCGGCCCCGGCGATGAACTTATAGGGTAGTGTTAGGAAACCGACAGCAATTCCTTGGCGAGAGCGACGGCCCTCCCAGCCTGTGATTCCTCCGTCAGTCGCCCGCGGGCGAAATCGCGCGTTCCGCCACCCTTACCGCTTGATCTTTCCAAGACCTGTTTAAGAAGAGCGTTCATGTCCTTACCGGCGGAGGGATGCTGTGCGAAGAGCAGATGGCCGCCCTCCGACGCCGCGAGGAGCGCGATAGATTTTTCGGATTTCGCGAAGGCGGTCGCAAAAAAGGCGAGGTAATCGGCGGGCACCCCTTCAAAAAGCCGGGCAAAGACGCGAAAGCCAGCGGTCCCGGGCGGAGTAGTTTGCAACGCAAGCGCGGCTTCCACTTCTGCGAGACGTTCCTGCGCAGACCGGAGAGTCTTAAAGTTCGCGTCGCGTTCCGCAAGCACGCGAGAGGCGGCAACAACGAGGTCTTCGTCGGCGCAATTTAGTTTTTCGGCAGTCTGACGCAGCAGGTGGAAATCATGGCGAGCGATGCGTTCGGCGCGTCCGCCGCAAACAAATTCCACGCGCCAATCCTGACGGACTTTGGTGCAGCGCCGCACTAGAATTAGTCCGATCTGGCCCGTGCTCTTCACGTGCGTGCCGCCGCAAGGTTGCAAATCGGCGCCTTCGATTTCGATAGCGCGGAGGATGCCCTCCCGGTCCACGCCTTTTCTCACGCCCTGTTGCGCCAACTGGTCCGCCGTTCCGTAACGGACATTCAGCGGGCGATTCTCAAAAATCAGTTTGTTGGCGGCGCGCTCCGCGCCCTCCAGAAATTCGGCTGTGGGTTCTGGCCCGCGCAGATCAATCGTGCTAATTTCGGCTCCCAGGTGAAACGAAACCGTTGGCAGGCCGAAGCGTTCCTGAAACATGGCTGAGAGCAGATGTTGTCCGGTGTGCTGCTGCATGTGGTCGAAGCGGCGGGGCCAGTTGATGCAGCCGTTCACGTCCGGATTCGATGGCTTGCGATCGACCAGGTGCAGAATATCGTCGCCTTCATCGCGGACGTCCAGGACATTCGCATCCCCGATCTTTCCCAAATCGTTGGGCTGACCGCCCGACGTGGGATAGAACGCTGTGCGATCCAGAATCAGTCCCCAGACCGTTCCCGTGATCCCCGCGTTCAGGTCCGGAGGCAGCACTTCGCAGTGCATCACCCGCGCGGTGAATTCCTGCAAAAAAGCGTCGTCGTAATAAAGTCTGCGGGTGGCCACGGCGTTACGCCCCTGGCCCGGACCGCAGCGCCCGTTGCCAGGCTTCGGCGTATTTATATCCAGTGCCAGTATTGAAGAGCACCACGCTTTCGCTGCGTTGGATCCACCCGGCCAGAGCAAGTATCCGGGCAGCGGCCACTGTGGCGGCTCCTTCCGGGGCGGCGAAAATCCCTTCCAGCGACGCAAGTTCACTTCCCGCGCGCAACATCTCATTGTCCGTCACGGCTATAGCAGTTCCTTTTGTCCGGCGAAGCATACTGAGCATCAAGAGATCTCCGAGTGGACCGGGGACCCGGAGCCCCGAGGCAATCGTCGCGGCGTTTTGGAAAAATTGCGCTGAATCCTGATGCGCCTCCCATGCCCTCACAATAGGCGCACAACCCTTCGCTTGGACAGCCACCATTCGTGGCCGGTCTTCGCCAATCCAGCCCATCTCTTGCATTTCGTCGAACGCTTTACACATGCCAATTAACCCGACGCCTCCTCCCGTGGGATAGATAATTACGTCGGGCAGCTTTCCTCCAAACTGCTCCCACAATTCGTACCCCATGGTCTTCTTGCCTTCGATGCGGTAGGGCTCCTTGAGGGTGGACACGTCGTACCAGCCTTCGCGATCCTTGTGTTCGGCCACGTACTTCCCGCAATCGGAGATCAGGCCGTTCAGTTTGACGACTTTCGCGCCGAATGCCTGGCATTCCATCACATTTGCGGAAGGCGTATCCGCAGGCATTACGATCACGGCTGGAATGCCCGCAGCGGCCGCGTACGCCGCCAGCGCCCCGCCCGCATTGCCCGCCGTAGGAGCCGCCAAAGCCTTTGCGCCTAGCTGCTTCGCGCGTGATACCGCCGCCGTCATCCCGCGCGCTTTGAACGAACCCGTCGGGTTCAGTCCCTCATCCTTCACGTAGAGGTTCTCCAGCCCCCCCGATGCACAACGAATGGATATCGATGCGCACAAGCGCTTCGCATGCACCAGCGGCGTCATGCCTTCGCCCAGAGAAACCGGAAGATCGTTCGGCAGGACTTCCGCGTAGCGCCAAAGCGTCTGCGGTCGTGATTTCAAATTTTCGAGAGTGAGGGTAGCCGCCGCCCGCCGCAAATCGTATCGCGCCAGCAGCGGCTTCCCGCAAGTGCAGAGGTGCTGCTCCACCGCAGCGTCGTATTTCTTCCCGCAAGCCGAGCATTCCAGTTCCACAACATTCAGCGGTTTGGTCATCACTGTGAAAGTCTAGCACACGCCTTTTTGGCAACCGTGTCGCCGCCGAAGCTTGACAGGCAAGCCAAAGATTATCGTTCTGTTGGCCGCAGACAGTACCCTACTATTGCATTATGGGGCAGTGCAAACCTCGGCCGCGGCACTGGCCCTGTAGACTGCCGTAGAAATGGAAATGCCGGCTGGCAAGCTCCCCGGTCCTAATCCCCAGTCAGCATTTTATGCTCCGCGATTGCGGCCCTTGCTTGCGCTTGGTACCGGAGAAATGAAGACCGAAACAGTCTACTCGGGTCGCGAGAGGTCGGCGTCATTGTGTAACTCTCGGCCAGATCGGCGGTAGAATCTGCTTGCCATGGCTGCTGAAGTGAAGCTCGAGCTGATCATTGAAGCCCTCGAAATGGCCGACGATTCGGCCTCGTCCTATCTGGACGTAGAAACCGGCGAAGTGCGTTCGATCACGGAAGAGGAGTTCGATCTAGCAGAGGATCCACAGACAGTCATCGAGGAATTGCCAGACTGGCAACGTGAGGCGGTCAAACTCGCGCGGAGCATCCAGGAACAGGAGGGCAAGCGATACCTGACGCTACCTGACAAGTTCGACGTCCACGAGTGGGCCATCATGGATCGCTTCTCCGAAACACTGAAAGACGCACGGTTGCGGAATGATTTCCATGACGGCATTCGCGGTGCAGGCGCCTTCCGCCTATTCAAACGCCTACTTACGGATTACAACTTGTGGGACGCTTGGAATCGGTTTAAGCAAGTCGAACTTCGGCAGATGGCCATCCGATGGTGCGAAGAGAACGGCATTACCTTCCATCAGCTTTAACGGACATGGAAGAGTATCGATACACGTCCGGTGAGCTGGATACAACCACATGAAAAGAGTTACGCCCTGCGTAAGCCCTTTAGATGCAACAGTTGCAAGAAACCAGGGGGGTGGGGTGGGGTCTGTTGACTAGAACTCTCACCAAACCGTTTCCGCTTTCACGGTACAATTCGGGAATGGGGGCGGCGCTATGACTTCGCCATGCCCGTGGCGCACCAGTTGGACTGCAAGCTGACTTTGATCGTCAGCAACGGCGCGCTCATCCGCTCTAAAGAGGGCCGAACGCACTTGCGGCGTCTCTTACCAAAGCAAACAGCGGCACAGGTTTTGCATCTCACCACCGAGTGGCGCGAGGGCGCGGCCGTGATTTTCGACCGCGATCGCGAGAATCAACTGATGCTGGAAAAGCTGGACCCCGACGATTCGCTGCGCTACGCCTACTACTCGCGCAACATGGAATTTATCGGGCTAGCCCGACCCCTGGAGAGCTGCCTGACGCAGGATCCCATTCAGGTGATGCTGAGCGGCCGGATTGCAGCCATGCGCGAAGCGGAAGCCCGTCTGCGCGCCGCCGATTTCGCCGAGGAGTTCCGGCTCGCGGTGACTTCCTACGAGCATAAGGATTTCGCGATGATTGATGTGATTCCTCCCGGCTGCTCCAAAGGCTCCTCGCTGGCGGAATGGGCGGGGCTCCGCGGAATCGCGCGCGAAGAAATTCTGGCCATCGGAGACAATCACAACGACCTCGAAATGCTCCGGTTCGCGGGAATTCCTGTGGTGATGGGAAACAGTGTCCGGGAGCTGAAAAACTTCGGCTGGCATGAGACCGGCACGAACGACGAAAACGGCGTGGCCCTGGCCATCGAACACTTCGCGTTCGGCGAGGCTGCGTCATGCGTCTGACTCGCGTTTTTTGCGTCCCGGATGCACTTGCGAAGCGCGCCGCACTCCTGCTCTTGCTTGTTGTACTGGCAGCGCCGTCGCTGCGCGCCGAGTACGTTGTGCTTCGCAGCGGCCAACGCCTCGCCGTGACTGGCTACCAGCTCGTGGGAGACAAATACCGGTTGCAGATGAAAGGCGGATCGGTGGTAGTCGCCGCGGAGGAAGTGGTGGCCATCGAACCGGAAGATGTTTTTGGGAAGGCGGCTGCCCAGCCTGTTGTTCAGCCGCCATACCGGGAGTTGGTGGAAGCAGCCGCGGCGCGTTACAAGGTGGACGCCGACCTCATCTCCAGCGTGATTGCGGTGGAATCCAACTTCGATCCCAAAGCCGTGTCGCGCAAGAACGCGCACGGACTGATGCAGTTATTGCCGGAAACGGCGGCGCGCCTGGGAGTGCAAAACATTGATGATCCCAAGGAGAATATCGAAGCCGGGACGCGTTACTTGAGCGAACTGCTACAGATGTACAACAACGATCTGGTGCTCACGCTGGCTGCCTATAATGCGGGGCCCGAGCGGGTGCAGCAGTATGGCCGTGTGCCGCCCTTCGCGGAGACGATTTCGTACGTGCGCCGCGTCAAGCGTGGCTATGAAAAGAGCAAATCGAAAGCGCCTGCGAAATCGGCGACTCCGCCAGGAGCGACAGCTGCGACTTCCCTTCCTCGCACCAGCCAGCCCCAATAAAAATTACTGTTGCGGCGGAGGGTTCTGCGGCGGCTGTTGCGGATTCTGCTGCGGATTCTGCAGCGGGTTTATGGGATTTTGTCCAGTCTGCTGGCCGAGAGGCTGGCCTAGCCCCGTGCCCGTCTGCACGCCGGGCTGTCCGCCAGCGAAAGTGTCCTTCGAGGGGTCCCAAATAAATTCGAACAGGCGATAGTTCTTAGCCTTGTCATAAACGATGATGGAAGACTTGTTGACCTTGCTACCGACGCCGATGATATTGCCCCCCACGATCGTCGGCGTATCTCCGGACGGGATGGCCTGCGGATTAGACCCCTGGTCCGCTGAAACAGGTGTTCCCGTTATGCCAGGCACATTTGTTCCGGATGTGTTTCCAGGAGCCGTTCCACCAGGCTGCGTACCCGGTTGCGTTCCAGCAATTCCCTGCTGACCAAACGCGCCCGGCTGTGTCGAAGCGCCAGGTCCGTTCAAGGCACCGGCGGGAGTGCCGATAGCGCCGGCCTGGGGAAGTTGCAGGTTTTGCTGGGGCGGTTTCAGGCTTCCGATCAATTGACCGGCGGCCCCTACGTAGATCAACCTCCAAGTACCGTCTTCTTTGTTCATTGGGTCTTTATAGGCTTGCCGCATGAAACGGATGGAACCCAGCTTGGGTTTGGTCAGGTCGTCGAGCGAAGTCGGAAACCGGCCCATTTTGCGGTAGTAGAGTTTCACGCCGCGCGTGTATTGCTTCCCGCGCCAGATCATGTCTTTTTCTTTTTCACGCCGGCCTTCGGTCACGATGTTCGGGGCCACGGTCATCGTGGAAATCAGCAAAACAGTGACGAGGAAGATGACCATGAGCAACGCGTAACCGCGTTCGCCGCGTTTCCCTGCCGTTCGAATGCGCAGCGCGTTCATGCGGACGGCGGTCCTCCCTGTTCCTCGAGGTTGGCGGTGCCGCGCAGGCCGGTGGAGACTTCTTCGTATTCAAGATTGGAGCTGCCAATTCGCAGGATTCGAAAGCGATTCAACAAGAGTTCGCCTTCACCCACGACGATAACTTCCTCACCATCCGTGAAGAACGCCACGCGCGCCGTGCCGTTGGGAATCGTGCCGAAGCCGAAGAACTTTACCGGGAGAGGAGATACCTTCGGCGGAGGAGGAGGTGGCGGCGGAGGCGGTGGAGGCGTGGGATGGTGCTTGTCGGGCTTTGGGACCGGCGGTGGTGGAAGTTCTCGACTGAAGATGTTGCGCCCGCCGCTTTTGTATTCGGTTCTGCGGGCTCTGTCGACTCCGGCGTTATGGAGCTGGGGGTTTTCCACGGAAAGCAATTTCGGATTCTGGATTGCAGAACCGGCATCGGCTGTTACTACGGGCCTGGCATGGTCGAGATAGAAGAACCAGGTGCCGCCGGCGATGAGCAGGAGTACGACGAGCACAACGAGTTGTTTCTTTTGCTTCATGCCGCCGTCCTGAAATAGGTCCTGAGGTGCAGCGCGACCTTAATGACATTCGAGGACACTTGATTGGAGCTCTCAGATCCGAGCGTCAAGGCATCCACAGCATAGAGATTGGCGGAGCGCTGCAGTCCGTTCAAAAACCCGATCACGCTCTTATAGTCGCCATCGACGGTGGCGTCGATCAGGACTTCCGTCATGCCGCGACTGGCAATTTCCGTCTGCTTGAAAACGAGATCCTCGAGGTGAACTCCGCTCTTCCTGGCGGTAGCACCGAGTTCAGACCGCACGGCGGAGTAGCCCGAGCTCGCCGGAAAAAGGGATTGCTCGAAGCGTTCGCAATCCTTCTGGATGGCGGGAATGTTGTTGCGAATATCCTGAGCGCGCCTGATGTCGGCTTTCAGGAGATCGTGTTGCTTGGTTTCGACCGCGACCTGCTGCTGAGGCGCATGGGGGGCACTCGAAAGCTCCCAGGTGTAAGCCGCGAGAGCAACGTCAGTGAGCACGAGAACAATCACGCCGCTGAGAATGATTCGTTTCCGCAATGTGAAATCGCGCCGCATCACATCCTCGAATAAACCGCGGTCAGCTGGATAACTTTTTGATCGTTGGTCTGGTGGACATTCTGGATTTGAACTCCCGTGAATTCTCTAGATTCCTCGATGGCATGCTCAAATTTCAGCTCGGCTTCGTCATTGATCGCGCCCACGCCCGGCAGGATGCGTTCCAGGTCCATGAACATCAGCGTCCAATTGAAGCTGCGCGCATCGAGGATGGTATTGATGAAGGCGGCGCGGTCGTGCAAAGTGGCGATGTCCTTCTGATGGAAATAGGCGTCCAACTCGCTGCGCTGCGCCTCGAGGTGGGACATCTCCCGGCGATTACTTTCTGCGCGAGCGCGTCGCTCTTCATCCACTTTGCGGGCAGAATACACATGCCATCCCAGTCCGACAAAAACGATACCGGCGAAGGCCGCGGTGAGACCTGCACCAGCAAGAAACCGCCGGTGGGTTTCGAGCGCCTTGGTCGCTAAGTTGAGCCTAACTTTCATTCCTACTCTTGCCTCAATTCGAAATAGCAGCTTCTAGCCGCGTTGCAGCACCCAGCCGATCAGACCTTCCAATTCGCGATCGGCCAGCGGGCGGGCATCATCCTTGATGCGTCCTTCCGAGACCGCGGAGTGTAGCAGGGAGCGCACGTCGCAATGGAATTCATCCTCGAGAGGCCGAATAAACTCGGGGAGCCGCGCGCCAAGACCGGCGACGCGGACGGATTTAATGGTCTCCTGCCAGGTGTCCTGATAATAAGCCGCGACAGGAAAGACTTCCTCGAGAAGCATCTGCGGTGTGAGGCTCGAGCCATGTGCCGGAAGTTCCGTGCAACGATAGCCGCACAGAACGCCGCGGCGCACGATGGCGGTCGTCAACGCGGAACCGGAGACCCGCGCGAGCAGCGTTGGCTTCTCCTCTTCCAGAAGCGAAATGGCGGCGAGCGAAGAGCTCATTACTACACCGGGTTGAAGCCCGATGCCTTCGACGAGAGATTCGTACTCCCGGATGATGCGAAGGCGCGCAAGCGCGGTGACCACGTCCACGCCGGCCTCGCGTGGCGCCTGCCTCATATAGGAGATGAGCGTCTCGTCGGCTTCGAAGGGCACGCTTTTCTTCAGCTTCCAGCGCAACATCGGCTCGGCCTCGGCTTTCGAGCGCGGGAAATCCTCGAAGTGCTGCACGAAGACGCGAATGACAGTATCGGGAAGAATCATCGCAACGTCCTCGTCGTGGGCACGCAAACGGTCGCACACATTGGTGACGGCGGCCTTGACGCCGGCGGTGTTTACGATGTTGGTCTCGACGGCTGAAGGAATGAGCGCTCCCGCGGGCAGCGATTCAACCGCATAGCCATCGAGCGAACCCGTACGGCTCCAGCGAGCCCCCGCGACGCGGTCCGGCGCAACCTCGATGGCCAGGGAAACATTGGGCATGGCATCGAGCCAACGCACAATCCCGCGAACCCAGTCGAACTGGTAAATGCCCTGCCGGAATGCCGTGGTGCTACTCAACGAAAGTCACCTTGTTAATTTCTTTCACGCTGGTGATGCCCGCGCGAATCTTGGCCAGTCCGCTTTCACGCAGAGTGATCATGCCTTCTTCGCAAGCGCCGCGCTTGATCTCCGAAGTTGGCCGGCGGTCCACGATCATTTCCCGGATGCGGTCGGTCAAGTCAAGCAATTCGCAAATCGCCGTCCGGCCATGATAGCCGGTGCCGGAGCATTCCAAGCAGCCGGCGCCTTCGGCAAACGTAACGCTCGCCCACACTTCGGGATCGAGGCCAGCTTCCTTCAGCTCCTCGGGAGAATATCGCTTGGGCTTCTTGCAGCTTGGACAGATCACGCGAACAAGCCGCTGGGCCATGATGCAATTCAGCGCTGAGACGAAGTTATAAGGCTCAACGCCCATGTTAATGAAGCGGCCGATGACGTCGGTCACGTTATTGGCATGGACGGTGGTGAAAACGAGGTGGCCGGTTAGCGCGGACTGGATCGCGATTTGGGCAGTTTCCTGGTCGCGGATTTCGCCGACCATGATCTTGTCAGGGTCGTGGCGCAGAATGGAGCGCAAGCCTCGCGCGAAAGTGAGGCCCTTCTTTTCGTTCACTGGAATCTGTGTGATACCGCGCAACTGATACTCGACCGGATCCTCGATAGTGACAATTTTGTCTTCGTCGGTCTTGATTTCGTTGATCGCCGCGTACAGCGTAGTGGTCTTGCCGGAACCTGTGGGACCGGTGACCAGGACCATGCCGTAGGGCTCGCGAATGTAACGGCGGAAGCGGCGCGTTTCTTCGGCGGAGAAACCGACGACGTCGAGAGTCAGGCTTGAAAATTTTTCCGAGAGCGTTTCCTTGTCAAGGACACGAAGAACAGCGTCTTCCCCGTGGCTGGCCGGCATGATAGAGACGCGCAAATCAATGTAGCGGCCTTTATATTTCACCCGGAAGCGGCCGTCCTGTGGGACGCGGCGCTCGGCGATGTCCAGATCACTCAACACTTTGATACGCGAGAGCACCGTGGAATGCCATTCCTTGGCGATGGGCTGCATGGCGTGCTGCAAGACGCCGTCAATGCGGTATTTGACGGCAACTTCCGAGTCGCGCGCCTCGATGTGAATGTCACTGGCGCGGCGCTCCAGCGCGGTAAAGATAATGGTTTCCACGAGGCGGACCACCGGGCTGGCGGTGCTGTCGCGAGTCAAACGGTCGCCGGAGATTGTTTCGTCGCTTTCCTCTTCCTCCTTGGAGGTCTGGAGAGTGAAAGCTTCCGTGGCTTGTTCCAGCACGCGCTGCGATTGCTCCGTGCGTTTGAGGATGTCGCCAATCTGACGGGCGGTGGCGACACGAATCAAAAGCTTCTTACCCAGAAGAAGCGGCAGCTCATCGCTCATCTGCACCTGGCCAGGGTCCGCCGCCGCGATGGCCAAGACATTGTTTTGCAATTCAAGCGGCACGAAGTTGTAGCGGAACATCAGATCAGCGGGGATGGTGCGAAACAGTTCCGCATCAATGCGTTGTTCGCGCAGATCGATGAACGCGAAGCGGTATCGTTCCGCGAGTTTGCGGGCAACCTCGCGTTCCTGTTTTTCGTCGCCGTCGCCGGGGAGCCCGGGCCCTGGCGGAAGTTGTTCCGTGGTAGCCATGATTCCTTACTTTGTAGCCCCCATCATCGAGAAAGAAAAAATGGGCAGATACAAGGAAATCAGAATAAACGCAACCAACAATCCCATAAACACCAATAGAACTGGCTCGATGAGGGAGACCAGAGCCGTCAAACGCAAATTGACTTCCTCCTCGTAAAACTCGGCAACACTGTTCAGCATGGGAGAAAGCGCGCCGCTCGACTCGCCCACCTCAATCATATCCAGCGCCAACTCGGGCATGACGCCCTTCGAAGCAAGAGCGCCGTGCAGAGACTCCCCTTCACGAACCATTTGCGTAGCCTGGCTGACAGTGGAGCGCAGCAATTTGCTGGTGATGGCGTCGCTTGCCGTCGCCAGGCCGGCCACCAACGGTGTGCCGCCCGTCAATAGTGTAGAGAGTGTGCGCGAAAACTGTGCGACTTGAAATTTGAGCAGCGTGTCACCAATCACCGGCAATTGAAACTTGAAACGATCGAAAGCAGTGCCGCCTTCATCGGTACGAGACCAAAGAAAAATGAGCGCGGCCGTGACCGCCAGCAACCCCACGACTCCCAGAAAAACAAAGCGGTAGTCCACGGTCAGGGCGATCAGCAATCGCGTGGGCGCAGGGAGCTCCACATTTAGGTCGCGGTAGAGCAAAGCAAACTTTGGAATGACCCCGGTGACCAAGTACGTCACGATAATGATGGCCACGCTGATCAGCAAAGTAGGATAGACGAGAGTGGCAAGAATCTTCTTGCGCACGCCTGTACTAACGCGCTGGTAGGCGATGTAATAGTCCAGGACGCCTGGCAAGTTTCCGCTTTTTTCTCCCGCAAGAATAGCGGTCGAATAAACCTTGGAAAAAACTCCGGCTTCGGCGACCGCCTCGGAAAGCGACTTCCCTTCCCGAACGCGGTCTCGAATCTGCGCGATGACTGGCCGGAGTTTCGGCGCTGTGGCGCGGGTAGCGAGCAGTTCCAGGGATTTCAGGATCGGCAAGCCAGCTTTGATGAGCGTGTTGAATTGCTGGTTGAGAATGAGGAACTCTGAGCCGCCGATCTGTCGTCCGCTCCTCTGGCGAACGAGCCCGGCCAGACGGCCGCCCCGAGACTCCACCGAGTAGACATACAATCCCCGGTCCACGAGCTTCTGGCGCGCTTCTTCCAGAGAATTCGCGGGCTCGACGTGCGAAAAGACACGCCCATCGGCATCCGCAACGCGGCAAACGAATTGACCCATACTCTCTCAGTTTACCTCATCTAATAGATATGCGGGGAAGGCCCGCGAGGTTGGCTGTTCCTGGCGATAAACGGGATCATAAGGCCCGCAGGACTAAGGGTTTACCCTAGCGCTTCCTGCGGGCAATTCTCCATTCACGATGGCCACGCCGGGAGGAGCAACGAAGTGGAAGAGCGCTTCGCCGACCGGCGGATCGAACTGCCAGTTCGCAAAATGAAATTCGACGCTTACTCCCCCTGGTCCTTGCACGGAAACCTTGACCAGCTCACCTGAATCCTCGACGACCTCGAAGAATGCGGTTTCTCCGGATTCATCCACCTGCGATGAAGGCGCCTGGGCGCTTTGCGTCTTCTTTGTGGATTCAGTGCCGCGGAGTTCGCAGGCGAGCACCGCGTGCCCCAATGCTTCCGGCTTCTCGGATGTGGCTCGCCCTATTCGGGCACATACGCGCGAGATCTTCATTTCTCCCGCAAGCAAGGCTAGCGGAGTTCTCCAATCTGTGCTGTCCTTCGCGGGAACGCGAGTCACAGTGTGGTCCGCCGGAACGTAGAACCAGGCGGACTTCCCGTCCACAAGGAACAGATTTTTCTCCGGTGATTCGTACTCCCAACGCATTTTGCCCGGGCGATGAAAATACGCGACCCCGGCTTCCGTGCGGACGACACGCCCGTTTTCGAAGTACCGCTCGAGAAATGTGGCCTGCAGGGTCCGCGCAGACCGGTATTTCGTTTCCACCCGATGGACGATGGTTTTTACATCAGGAGCACTCACGACGGTAGAAAGCAAGAGAATCAAAAGGTGGAAACAGGGCGGCATGCCACCAGTCTAGCAAGCCTTGTCTGGTTGTGTTGAAACCGTGATTAAAAACTGTTCTTGCTGAATGCTGAAGCAAGCTTTACGAAAAACGCTTAGATCGTCGGATCGATCACGGTCGCCGGGGCCGTGTCGTTGTAACGAATAACACCCGGATAGTTTGTAAAGAAGCTCCGGCGGCCGCTCGACCCTCGTACGTTCGGATCGGCGTTGATGTTATAGCTGACGGAAGGCGTAAGCCCGTCGCCTGACCAGGTAATGACATAGCCGTTTTTGTTGCCGCTCGCCAAAACGTTGTCGATTAAACAGGCTTGCGCCGAGGAGGCTGAGCAGGTGCTATTACTGGCGCCGCTGATTTGCACCAGCGTCGATGAAAACCCCACGTTGGGAAAGGTCGTGGCGTAGGCCGTTTCCGCCGATTGGATGGTACGAAGGCTCTGTACTGCGGAGGCTTCGTTCGCGGACATGCGAGCGACCATCAGATTCGGCAGCGCAATGGCGGCAATGATCAAGATGATCGCCACCACGATCAGAAGTTCGATAAGGGAGAAGCCTACTTGCTTTCTCTTCATCGGAGATTCCCCGTCGTACAAAAACCTTCCTGCGCACATGCGCTCAACATTCTGCTGTGTAGTAAGGAAGCACTTCGTGGGCCAAATTCCAGGCGCAGAGTCCATTCCTAACTGGCTTAGTTACAATGGATTACAACTAAATTGGCGCGTCCCAAATCGTCGTTCGGATCGCGATTGACAGAAAATGTCCGTGGAACGCACCTCTCGACAACAAAGGGCAAGATCAAAGGCTGGTTGCGGAGCGCATTGGAGTCGAACGGTGATTCCTGTTTGGGAATAGGGAACCAAAAAAGCAAACACGGGACTGGTGTCCCGTGTTTGCGTCCCGTGTTTTGCAATTCAGACCTGGCAAAAACCAGTCCGGAGTCGGAATGCTTAGAGAGCAGGATCCGTGGTGACGGCGCAGGTGCCCGCCGCGTTGTAGCGGATGACGCCAGACTGGTCCGTGCAGAACCCACGCTGGCCGCTCTGTCCGACTACCGTCGGGAGAGCCGTCGCGGTGTAGGTTACGATTACCGGAGCGCCGGTCAGGTTCGTAATCGTGAAGTTATAGCCGCTCTTCACTGCCGTGGCCGCCAGGACGTCATCAATCAGGCAAGCGCCGGTTGAACTTGCACCGGTCGTGGTTGCGCAGGTTGCAGGCGTGCCGCCGAGCGCACCCAAGGCCGCGAAGCCGACCGAGGGATACGTCGTGGAGAACGTAACTTCCGCGGTGTTGATGGTGCGGAGAGAGCCCACCGCCGAAGACTCGTTCGCGGCCATGCGGGACCGGAGCAAGTTCGGGATGGCGATGGCTGCGATGATCAGAATAATCGCGACCACGATAAGAAGTTCGATGAGTGAGAAGCCTTTTTGCCGCTTGTGCATATAAACAACTCCTTTGTAGTGATGGGTTTAGATATAGCCGACCGAGGAAGATAACTGCAAGCAGAATACCAATTCCCTGGGAGGTTGCATTGCCATTGAGTAACCCGTATTCCTTTGATCCACCGGCAGTTAGCAAAACTGACAGTGGAACGTGAATGGAGAATGGTACTTGGACCTGCTCGGGATCTCGCGAAAATGACCTTTTTCGGCGTAAACGGATGACATCCTGTGTCACTTTGCGGCAGCCCTGTCGCGCTGGTTCGGGATGCCTAAACAAAAGGAAAGGCACGGAACTTGCGCCCCGTGCCTTTGAGCCTGAAGCGCAGCCAGGTAGCAGCTGCGGATCGCGATGCTTACAGAGCTGGGTCTGTGGTGACAGCGCAGGTGCCCGCCGCGTTGTAGCGGATGACGCCAGACTGGTCCGTGCAGAACCCGCGCTGGCCGCTCTGTCCGACTACCGTCGGGAGAGCCGTCGCGGTGTAGGTCACAACCACCGGAGCGCCAGTCAGGTTCGTGATCGTGAAGTTATAGCCGCTCTTCACTGCTGTGGCCGACAGAACGTTGTCAATCAGGCAAGCGCCGGTTGAACTTGCACCGGTCGTGGTTGCGCAGGTTGCAGGCGTGCCGCCGAGAGCGCCCAAGGCCGCGAAGCCGACCGAGGGATACGTCGTGGAGAACGTAACTTCCGCAGTGTTGATGGTGCGGAGAGAGCCCACCGCCGAAGCCTCGTTCGCGGCCATACGGGACCGGAGCAGGTTCGGGATGGCGATGGCCGCGATGATCAAAATGATCGCCACGACGATCAACAACTCGATAAGAGAGAAACCCTTCTGTTTCTTCATGATGCTGGATCTCCTTGAAGTTTTCTATGGTGCCAGAGCACGCCTGACTGTAGTGCATGCCGCGCGCCACTCCAGGTGCTACATTCAGGTCCCGTGTCCGTTTCGTATCGCACTCATATTAAAGCACTTACCAGAATTAGCCGCCTCTAATTCGGGCTTGAATCGCGCCGAAAACAGGATTTGACCATTTACGTCGACCTTTTTTGTCCATAAAGTCAGCCCCAAAGAGTCACATCGTGATAGAGCGGTTAGGGAGGTGTCCTTATACATAGTTCAGGCGCCTCCCCTACAAGCTGTGCTTCTTAGCGTAGTGCCGAAATGAACGGTAACTGATCTTTAGTCCGTCGGCTGCGCTCCTGAAGCGCCTGCGGATGGGGCAGCCGAGTAACCGGCTATCCGGTCCGGAAGCACTCGCAAGGAAATCTCTCTGCCGGACTCCAAAGCGACGGCGCGCTCCATGGTGTTTTCGAGCTCTCGAACATTCCCCGGCCAATCGTACGACTCGAGGCGCGTCATCGCCTCTGGCGAAATGGCTTCAATCGGTTTCTCCATTGTCTTTCGGAAGGTTTCCAGGAAGTGGCGGGCGAGGAGCGGAATATCCTCGCGGCGGTCGCGCAACGGTGGCACGAGTATGGGAATGACGCTTAGACGATAATAAAGATCTTCCCGGAAACGGCCTTCAGCGATTTCCTTTTCAAACTCCTTGTTCGTGGCTGCAATGATGCGGACGTCCACGTCTGATTCTTCCGTGCTGCCGATAGGGCGGACCTTACCTTCCTGGAGGACCCGGTAGAGCTTCACCTGCATGGTCAGGCTCATATTTCCAATTTCATCCATGAAGAGGGTACCGCCGTGGGCGGCCTGGAAGAGCCCCTGGCGGTTTTCATTAGCGCCGGTGAACGCTCCCTTCATGTAACCAAACAATTCTGATTCCAGAAGTGTTTCGGGGAAGGCTCCGCAATTGATGGTAATGAAGGGGGCCTGACAACGGGCGCTGTTTTCATGAATGGCGCGAGCAACGAGTTCCTTCCCGGTGCCGCTCTCGCCGGTAATGAGAACGCGGCTTGATTGCGGCGCAACGGTCTGGATCATGTCGAAGATGGCGCGCATCTTGGGACTTTGGCCAATAATATTATCGAGCCCGGTGAGCCGCCGGATTTCACGCCGGAGATATCCGGCTTCTTTTTTCCACTTCAAACTTTCCGAAACTTCGCGGACAGCAAGGCGCAATTGATCGACGAGCGAATCTCCCTTAATTACATAACGATCGGCGCCGGAATTGAGCGCGGCGATGGCGGTATCCAAGGCCGGTAACGCGGTCATCAGCAGGAAGAATGAACCCGGAGCTATTTCCTTTGCGAATTTCAGGAGATCGACTCCGCTCTCTCCAGGCATGCGGATATCCGAAATGATAATGTCGAAGATCTGCGATTCGAGTTTGCGCTTCGCGGCTTCCGCGTTGTGCACCACTTCGACGCGATGGCCATCTTTGCGAAAGGTGATTTCGAGCAACTCACCAATCGATTTCTCGTCGTCGACCACGAGAATGTGCGGCATCTCGCGCCCGGTTTCCTTAACTGCGGCTTTTGTTCCCTGCATAAGACCTCACGCAACTCGCGGCAGCTCAACAATAAATTCCGCACCGCGGTCCTTTTCGGATATCACGCTGATTTTCCCACTGTGCGCCTGAACGATTTGATAGACGATGGAGAGCCCCAAACCAGTTCCACCTTCGAAACCCGATTGCAATGGTTCAAAAACCTTGGCCTTTTGCCTGGCATCGAGGCCAATACCCGTATCCTGAAATGCAATGCGCAGCCAGAACGGATACTGTTCGAGCTTCACGGTGAGAGTGCCGCCATCCGGCATGGCCCGCAGCGCGTTGTCGCAGAGATTCCAGAAAACCTGCTTGATTTTGTTGGAGTCCACGCGCGCTCGTAGTTCCCTTCCGTTGAATGCGCGGACAATCTGGTATTTTGAGCCGATCTCCGGTTTCTTTTCCATCAGCATCAGCGTTTCATCTAACAGGCCGCGAATGTCAGCTTGCTGGAACTCATAGGTTTTTTCCCGCGAATAGTTCAGGAAGTCAGTGATGATGTTATTGAGACGTTCAGATTCGCGGCTCACAATATTCACTAGCCGTTTTTCGTCCTCCTCGAGCGGCACGAGGCGTGCCAGTTCCTTGACGGCGCCTGCCATGGCCGACAAAGGCTGCCGAATCTCGTGAGCGATGGCGGCGGAAAGCCGGCCCAGCGCTGCCATGCGCTCCTTGATCGCGACTTCCTGCTCCAAGCGACGGAGGTCCGTCAGATCCTGAAAGTTAAACACGTGGCCGTCACGTTCGGAATCGCGCGAGCGCAGGGGCGATATGCTGATGCCGAGATAACGGACATCCCCGCCAGGCGTGCGGAAGTCAATCTCCTTCCGGAGGGAGAGCCGCTCGCTGTTCGCGTAATGACCAGGGAGCCAGAAATCGTTATTGAGGTCCTGCAGCTTCTTTCCACGCACCTCCGCGAAGCGGTGCCCGAGGATCTCCTCGCCGGTGCGATTGAGAAGAAGAATTCGTCCGGTGAGATCCGTGGTGATCAAACCACCGCGCATGGAGTGAATGATGTCTTCGGTGAAGTCCTGTAGGCTGAGTAGTTCCTCGCGTTTTTCTTCAAGTTCGACGCCCTTTTTGCGAAGAGACTGAGCCAATAAGCTGGCCAGGTAGGCCACCGCAAGAAATCCCAGAAGATTCATGACCAGCCAAGTGCGCAGGCTCTCCGTTGTTGACAGGCTGGAAAAAGTGCGGGGAATCCTACCGGTATAAGCCAGCGCGGTCATTCCCGAAAGGAGCAGAAAACAGGTGGCAGCAGTCAGAAACGCGATGCGCCGGGAGAACAGGATGCTCGCGACGATGATCACGAGAAGATAGAGCGAAATGAAATAACTCTCTTGCAGGCCGGTGGAATACACCAGCAGCGAGATCATAGCGACATCGCCGGCTACCTGCAGGCCGCCGTGCCACCGTGCCTGCGGGAGCCAACGCAAGAGGATAAGGTGGAGTATCCCGAGAGTGATCCAGAAAATGATGAGCGGCAGGAAAAAGCGGTTGGTGCTTAAGCCCGGAACGTACTGTGGCCAGACAACTCCTACCGTCAGGATGAGGGTGATCGTCAGAAGACGAACACGCGTCAACCAATCCAGCCATTCCCTTGTTGCGAAGCTCTTATCCATTGCACGCCCGCGCCATCATCCCGGCATCCAGGCATCCCCAAGTCCAGGCAGGAACAGCGGAAGACGGAGATGCATTGCCCCGTCCTCCGAAAAGAGGAATACCCCAAGCGAGCAAAAGCCCGATTTAGTGCATCGAGCTCAGCTTGCCGATGAGCGAGAACAGCGGCAAGTACATGGAAATGACTACGCCGCCGACCACCACGCCGAGAAACACGATCATGACGGGCTCGAGGGCGGTCAGCAAGTCCTTCACCGCTGCATCAACTTCTTCTTCATAGAAGTCGGCGATTTTTTGAAGCATGGCGTCCATCGCGCCGGTCTGTTCGCCGACGGCGATCATCTGCGTGACCATGCCCGGGAACACATCGCAATCCTTCAACGGCTCGGTGAGCGATTTGCCTTCCTCTAGCGATCTCCTGACCTGTTGCAAAGCTCGCTCGACGACGGCATTTCCAGCAGTCTTGGCCGTGATGTCCAGTCCCTCCAGGATGGGCACGCCGCTGGAGATCAACGTACCCAGGGTTCGTGTGAACCGCGCCACGGCAATCTTTCGCATCAGAATGCCCAGAACCGGGAGCTTCAGGATGATCGTATCAAGCACAAAGCGCCCCTGAGGAGTGCCATACCAGACTTTCATGCCGAAGATGGCGCCACCAAGGGCCACCAGGATGAGGAAACCAAAGATACTGCCGATGAAATTACTCATGGCGATCACGATCTTCGTGGGCAGCGGAAGATCCACGCCCAAGCCCGCAAACAAGGTGGCGAAAATCGGAACGACCTTCCAGAGCAGAAGGGTGATGACGCCGCCGGCGACGGTCAATACCCCAACCGGATAGACCAAAGCGGACTTCACGGCGCGCTGCAACTTGACGTTTTTTTCGATGTAAGTCGAGAGACGCTGCAGAATGGTGTCGAGAATACCGCCCGTCTCGCCCGCTTCCACCATGTTCACGTAAAGCGCGTCAAACACTTTTGGCGAGCTGCGCATGGCCGCGGAAAGTGTGGCGCCGCCTTCGACCTGGGCACGCGTCCCGGCCAGAACTTTTTGAAAGAGCTTGTTCTCCTGCTGGCTGGCCAGAATCTCGAGACACTGGACGAGGGGCAGGCCGGCGTCAATCATGACCGAGAACTGGCGCGTGAAAATCGCGAGTTCCTTGGATTTCACGCTGCCGCCGAATTGGGGAATGTTGAATTCCTTCCCCTTCTCGGTCATCTTCGTGGCGGTGATCTGCTGTCGCTTCAGCAAGCTCGCCAGTTCCGTCTTGTTCGAGGCGGTCATCACTCCGCTGACGCTGCCGCCCGAGCGGCTGGTTCCCTGATATTTATAGTCCGGCACTTGTTTGCCTCCTTAGTCTTGCAATCTCTTGGGCAGATGGCTGTTCAGCCAAAATCGTTTCTCCTAGCGTTTGCTGGCTACCGGGGCCTTGTTCGCGCTCCCGGGCATGGAAACGCCACGGTTGATCATGTCCTGCAATTCATCGGCGTTAGAAGAACGCGAAAGGGCCATGTCCAGGGTGATCATTTTTTGAAAGTAAGCGTTGGCCAGTCCCTGGTTAAACGTCTGCATTCCCGTTTGACCGGTGCCCGTCTGCATCGCGGAATAGATCTGGTGAATTTTGTCTTCGCGGACCAGGTTGCGGATGGCTGGTGTCGGCACCAGAACTTCCATGATCATGGCACGGCCGCGCCCATCGGAGCGGGGGAGGAGCGCTTGGCAAAGAATGCCTTCGAGAACCATCGAGAGCTGCGCGCGAATCTGGGGCTGCTGGTGTGAAGGAAAAACGTCAATAATACGGTTGATGGTGGAAGCCGCCGAATTGGTGTGCAGCGTGGCAAAAGTCAAGTGGCCGGTTTCTGCGATACGCAGAGCGGATTCAATCGTCTCCAGGTCGCGCATTTCACCGATCAGAACTACGTCGGGGTCTTCGCGCAACGCGGCGCGCAGCGAATTCGCAAACGAATGTGTGTCCGCGTGGACTTCGCGCTGGTTCACAAGGCACTTCTTGTGATTGTGAAGAAACTCGATGGGGTCCTCGATGGTGATCATGTGCTCTTCACGTTCGCCATTGATTTTATCGAGCATGGCAGCGAGCGTGGTGGACTTACCGGATCCCGTGGGGCCGGTCACCAGGACGAGTCCGCGGGGCTTGTCGCACAAGCCCTTCACGACTTGCGGCAATCCCAGAGCGTCGAATCCCTTAATTTCCCAAGGGATCGTGCGGAAGACGGCGCCAACCGCACCTCGTTGATTGAAGACGTTGCCGCGAAAACGCGCCAGGTTTTTCAAACCGAATGAGAAGTCGAGTTCCAGATTTTCCTCGAAGCGGTGTTTTTGGGCGTCCGTCAAAACGCTGTAGGCCAGCGATTTGGTATCGGCAGCAGTCAAGGGAGGCATGTCGAGAGGCCGCAGACGCCCGTGGACGCGCACGCGCGGCGCGCTGTTCGTCGTGATATGGAGGTCGCTGCCTCCCATCTCGATCATCTTCTTCAGCAATTCACTTAGCGTAATGCCAGGCATCGGTCATCCTCAATTCTACAAAACCGTTTCGCGCAAGACTTCTTCCATGGTGGTCTGGCCCAAGGCCACTTTGATCAAACCGCTGCGCCGGAGTGTAATCATTCCCTGCTCAATCGCTTTTTTCTTCAATTCCAGCGCCGATGCGCCGACCAGAATCAATTCGCGAAGCTCGTCGTTAATCTCCATGACTTCGTAGAGACCAGTGCGGCCCTTGTAGCCGCGCTTGTTGCAGGTGGTACAGCCTTTGCCATGGTAAATCTTGGTGGTCTTGGACTCTTCGGCGGTGTAGCCGGCGTCGATCAATGCTTGCTGCGGGACTTCCAGCTCTTCCTTGCAATTCGAGCAAATACGCCGCACAAGGCGCTGCGCGCAAATCAGGTTCACCGAAGTGGCCACGAGAAACGGCTCAATACCCATGTTCATCAAGCGGCTGATGGTGGAAGGCGCATCGTTGGTGTGCAGCGTTGATAGCACCAAGTGGCCGGTCAGCGCGGCCTTCACTCCGATTTCCGCCGTTTCAAAGTCGCGAATCTCCCCGACCAGAATAATGTTGGGGTCTTGCCGCAAGAAGGCGCGGAGCGCAGCGGCGAAGTTCAGGCCGATCTGCTCCTTCATCTGCACCTGGTTGATGCCGGCCAATTGGAACTCGACGGGATCTTCCGCGGTCATGATGTTGGTGTCCACGGTGTTTAACGTTGCGACCGAGGAATACAGCGTGTTCGTTTTACCGGAACCGGTCGGACCGGTGACCAGTACCATGCCGTAGGGTTTCAAGATGTTGCGTTCGAATTTTTTCAGCGACTCGGCTTCAAAGCCAAGCTTGGTCATATCCAGCCGGAGATTTTCCTTGTCCAGCAACCGCATGACGACTTTTTCGCCGTAGAGGGTGGGCACGGTCGAGACACGGAAGTCCAATTCCTTTTTTTTGCCGTCGGCCTTGTACTTGATCATGATGCGGCCATCCTGCGGCAAACGCTTTTCGGCGATGTCCAGCTTGGCCATGATCTTCAAGCGGCTGGTAATCGCATCTTTCAACCGCAGAGGCGGCGTCATTACCGTCGCAAGTTGTCCGTCAATGCGGAACCTCACGCGCATTTCCAGCTCGTACGGCTCGATGTGAATATCGCTCGCTCCACGCTTCACGGAATCCGTCAAGATCAGGTTGACGAGTTTGATGATCGGAGCTTCTTCCGCCGCCTTCTCCAGCGTGGCGATGTCCAGTTCCGATTCTTCCGCGGCGAGTTCCAGCTCATTCTCTTCATCAACGAGATCCTTCATCAGGTTGCTGATCTCTTCTTGGTTCGTTGACGTCCCACCGTAAAAGCGCGTGATGGCATCGCCGATGGCGGACTCCGAAGCCACCACTGGCTCCACGTTGAATCCGGTCATGAACTTGATGTCGTCCATCGCGAAGACGTTCGTGGGATCCGTCATGGCGATGGTGAGAACGGAACCGACGCGCGACAGCGGAATAACCTGGTAACGCGACGCGGTGTCCTGCGGAATCAGCTTGATAACGTTGGGATCGATTTCGTAATACTTCAGGTTGATGGAGGGAACGCCGTACTGGCGGGAGAGCACTCCGGTGATGTCATCGTCGGTGATGAACCCCATCTTCGTCAGGCAGCTTCCCAGCTTGCCTCCATTGGCGCGCTGAAACTCGAGCGCCTTTTGGAGCTGGTCCTGCGTGATCAGGCTTTCCTTAACTAATATTTCGCCCAGACGGACGGACATCCGCGGCACTCCCGTTGGGTTTGCACCCAGCGCTCACCTTAACAAATGCTGAAGCGGAAGGTAGCTGGAATTTCATGCGCCGTTCTGAAATGGCTAATACCTGCCCAAATGGGCAGGTATTGTGAATCGAGGACAAGTAGGAATCTTGACTTGCCTCCGTACGCTGGCTATCGTGCCAGAGAGATGCCCGCGCGAACAACACCGACATACTCTGGCCATGACTTGGGATTGTTGACCAAAAGCGGCCAGTGTGAGTGCAGCACGTGGCACTTTTGTCCGCGAGTGTGCACTTCGCAGGGCGATTTCCTGATGGCCATGTAATGAGCCGATTGGACAAAAAGCAAAGCTGGGGTCTCGCCATCGGCGGAATCCTTCTAACGCTGCTGCTCGCCGCTGTCTTCACGTTTGGATCCCTCACTGTGCCGCTTGAGCCGAAGAGCTGGCGGGCTGTGATGGTGCTGTACGCCGTCTCCAGCTTCATCACCGCTGCTTTTCTCGTCTTTGGTCTCATTCTTGCGCGCACCATTCTGCGGCTTTGGGCGGAACGGGGACGTGAACAACTCGGCGCGCGATTCAAGACGAAAATGGTTGTCGGCGCGATGGCGATTTCTCTCCTGCCGATCATCTTCATGTTTATCGTGAGCTATTCCTTAATCAACCGGAGCCTGTTGCTGTGGTTTCCAAAACCGCTCGAGATCGCTTCCGACGAGACTCAGAAGCTGTTGAACGATTTGGGAAGAGCCCAGTTGCCGCGCCTTCGCGGAATGGCGTCCATGGCGCAAGGTGGAACAACTCATCCCGGCGCCGACTACATGCAGCCATTCGCGAAGGGAGCCGATGCCGTCTGGGTTTTGGATCGGGATGGCAGAGTACTGCGGGGCGGCATCGTTTGCGATACCCAGCCTGAGAAGCGTGCCGGCGCGATTTGTGTGCAGCCGGATGTTTCTGGCAAGTACTTGCAATCGCTGCCAAGTGGAGTCGAAATTTGGGCAGCCGCCGGGAGGAACTACTTCGCTGCTCGCATCCCGGCACCACAGGAAGTCCAGCCTGGCGGATTCGTTGTTGCCGCGCATCGAACCAGCCCTGGTGTTCTTGAGCGCCTCACGGCCATTCAATCCCAGACACATGAGTATTACCAGGAAAAGCAGGATCTGCGTGCGCTGAAGCGTCAGATGCTTCTGATCCTTCTTTTCTTCACTGTGCTGCTGCTATCCGCGGTCATGTGGGTGGCGTTGTTTCTGGCCAAGCAGGTGACCATCCCCATTCAGGCGCTTGCCGAAGGTACGCGAGAAGTTTCTTCCGGCAATTTTGACTACCAAGTCCCGGAGCAAGCTCAGGACGAACTGGGAATCCTGGTGCGGTCTTTCAATACCATGACCACGCAATTGCGCGACAGCCGTTCTCAAATTGACCAGTTCACCAGAAATCTCCAGCAGGCAGTACAGGAACTGGAGCGCCGGCGCCAGCTAATGGAAACGGTCCTGGAAAATATTCCCACCGGCGTCATTTCGCTCGACGCAGCTGGGGGACTTCTCCGCGTAAACACTTCGGTCTCAAAAATGTTCGGCATCAACGGCGGTGATTCCGAGGCCCACTCCCTCGAGGCACTTCTTGGAACGGATGCAGCCCGCATTGTGCACTACCTCATGCGCCGATCTCTGCGCATGGGAGTCGTATCCAGGGAAATCGAAACGGTCGCTGCCGGACGTGTCTTGCACCTTGCGGTCACCGTGAGTTCGCTCGGCCCGCGCCGCGCGAACACCGGCTACGTCCTCGTCCTCGACGACCTGACGGAAGTACTCCGGGCGCAGAAGTCGGCGGCGTGGCAGGAAGTCGCGCGGAGAATCGCTCACGAGATCAAGAATCCGCTTACGCCGATTCAACTTTCCGCCCAGCGCCTGCTGCGATTTCTCGAGCGCAGCGATGTCTCTCAATCCGTGGCTCCTCGTCATTCGGAATTGGCCAAGCTGGTCCAGGAATGTTCACGCCTGATTGAGCGCGAGGTTTCCACGCTCGCTGCGCTGGTTAACGAATTCTCTGAATTCGTGCGCTTCCCCACCGCCAAGCTGGTTCCCACGGATGCCAACACCATCGTCCATCAAGCCGTGGAAGTCTTCTCCGGGCGGCTGGACGGCATTACGCTCAAAACGACGCTGGCGGAAAATCTGCCGCCGGTACGCGCCGACGGCGGCCTGCTTCGCAGCGTCGTCGTGAACCTCATTGATAATGCCGCGGAAGCGCTGGAGAATTCGGCGCTCCGGGAAATCCACGTCGCCACTATCGCGCATTCGGATTTAGAGACCGTGGTCATCTGCGTCTCCGATACCGGCACCGGTATCTCCCCGGAAGACAAGGACAAGCTCTTCCTCCCGCATTTCTCCACGAAAGACCGCGGCACTGGGCTCGGATTGGCCATCGCCGCTCGCATCGTGGCAGAACACGGCGGCAGCATTCACGTGGAGGACAATCTCCCGGAAGGATCGCGCTTCCTCGTGGAACTTCCCGCCGCCGAATTGACGCCCGCCTCCCTTGCCGACCACAATGGATCGGACGCCACTCGATGACACCTCGACCGCATCTGCTCGTCGTGGACGACGAGGCCGGCATTCGCGAATCCCTCTCCTCGATTCTCAAGGACGAAGGCTACCACGTGGAAGCGGTCGGTTCCGCCGAGGAAGCCCTGGAGCGCGCGGCTGCCGGTGACATCGAAGTCATTCTTCTCGACGTCTGGCTTCCCGGAATAGACGGCCTCGAAGCGTTGAGCCGTCTGCAGGCGTTTCCGCGGCCGTCCGCCGTCATCATGATTTCCGGTCACGGCACGATCGAAACCGCGGTGCGCGCCACCAAACTTGGGGCCTTCGATTTCATCGAGAAGCCACTTTCGCTCGAGAAGATCATCGTCTTGGTTCGTAACGCCATCCAACAGCGCCGCCTGGAAGAGGAAAACCATCTGCTGCGCAACGAACTTGGGTACCGTTACCAGGTGATCGGCGACAGTGTTCCCATGAAAGCGTTGCGCCAGCAGATTGCTGTGACCGCCCCCACCAATGGCCGTGTGCTGATCTACGGGGAGAGCGGCACGGGCAAGGAACTGGTCGCACGGGCGCTGCACGCGGCGAGCCTTCGCGGCAAAGGCCCTTTCGTGGAGGTCAATTGCGCGGCGATTCCTGAGGAGCTGATCGAATCCGAACTCTTCGGCCACATTAAGGGCAGCTTTACCGGCGCGACGGAAGACAAGACTGGCAAATTTCAAAAAGCCGATGGTGGAACACTCTTTCTCGACGAAATCGGCGACATGAGCCTGCGCACGCAATCGAAGGTTCTGCGCGTTCTCGAGGAGCAGCGCTTCGAGCGCGTTGGTTCGAATGAAACTTTGAACGTGGACGTGCGCGTCATCGCCGCGACGAATAAACACCTCGAACAGGAAATCGCCCGCGGGGCCTTTCGCCAGGATCTATTCTATCGCCTCAACGTGATTCCCTTTTACGTGCCGCCTCTGCGCGATCGCCGGGAGGACATCCCCACACTGGCAAAATATTTTCTGCGGGAATTCAGTTCCGCCTACGCCAAGAAAACACGCGAGCTAAGCGATTCCGCCATGGAGATTCTCATTCGTTATCCCTGGCCCGGAAATGTCCGCGAACTTCGGAATCTCGTCGAGCGTCTGGTGATCGTCTGCCCGCAAGCGCGCATAGAGCCGCATCACCTGCCGCCAGAACTATTCCGTGGCGCGGCGGAGAGCCCGCATCAGCCATATTCGACACTGCATGAAGCACGCAGCGCCTATGAGCGGGAATTCATCCTGCGTAAATTGCAGGAGCACCGCTGGAACATGACCCAAACGGCCACCGCTCTGGGCCTGGAACGCAGCCATCTCTACCGCAAAATGAAGTCCCTGGGAATCGCCGCGCCTGATTAGGACTTGTCGAATCGGTTAAGCCACCGCCCACCTTTGTCGATTTCTCTTGTTTCCGCGAGGCGCCCAAGTAATGTAATATCCGCTCAACCGGTGTCTCACATTTCGCATCATTGACTGAATCAGCGGTTCTTGCGCGGACCCTTCCGGTCCACCGCCACTTCATTCTCTGAAACTCTGCATTCTCTTCACCGGCAGGCCAATCTGTTCAGGACGCACGTCGGAAACAGGGAGAGTCCCGATGAAGAGAACTCTTGTCATTTTGACTGTCTGCTTGAGCCTGTCCGCTGTGGCGGCTGAGGCACAGACCATCGCCGGCCCCGACTCTGTCCGCGTATCCCGCATGTCGGCGGAGTCGCGAACATTCTTTCCGCGGAACTGGATCCGCGGTTACTCCGATTTTGAAGTCGCGCCCTCGCACAACGAGCCCGACCTCGGCCGTTGCATGTTTCCGCAACCCACCACTGCGGGTGGGACGTCTTCCCAATGCAACGCGTATGCCCGCTATCTTTTCAGCGGATACATCGAGTTTCAGCCGCTGGGACGCACTGCCGCGCGCCACTTCTTTTTATTTTTCGAACCCAAGTTCAGCTTTGGAAGGAATATTCCGCAGCTCACCTACACGGCTTCCATGGCGCCGATTGCATACGATCGTTCGATTGGAATTAGTCTTCAATTGCCGAAAAACTTCGAACTGCGCGCGACGCAACATCAGGTGGATTGGCTCGGGCGTTACGGCCGCTCCGTGGGCACAGCGGACCTGCACACCAACGGCTCTTATGGCCTGTATAGCACCTTTGGCGTGCGCTGGTCATTCGGCGGATACGGGCATCAAGGATCGCCCGCAGCTTATTAATCTGTTTTTCTCCGGTGCTCTTGGAGCACTTTACTGAAGGACGAAAAAGCCACCATTTTCGTTATAGTCTGGACGAGTAACAATCCTTCCTCGCCTCTCGTTTTTTATTCCTTTTCGTCCAGTTCTTCGGCAAGCCCTTCAAGCTGGTACCGCCAGTCCAATTCCCGCACCTTCTGCGGATTTCCCCGCCAATCCGGCGCGACTTTCACAAACAATCCAAGGTAAATCTTGCTCCCGAGAATCGTTTCCAATTCCTTGCGGGCTTCCGTCCCGATCTTCTTCAGCATTTCGCCCTTGTGGCCGATCAGTATTTTTTTTTGCGAATCGCGCTCTACGTTCATGACTGCTTCGATGCGCAGCAGCTTGGGTGTCTCTTCATATTTCTCAACCACCACCGCCAGCGCGTACGGCACTTCGTGGTACATCACCTGAATGGCTTTTTCGCGAATGATCTCGGCGGCCAGAAATCGCTCCGGCTGGTCCGTAATCTGATCTTCCGGAAAGTACGGTTCTCCCGCCGGCAACTGTTTCAATATTTCGTCCAGCAGCTCTTCGCAGCCGCTACCGTGGAGCGCGGAGATGGGTAGAATCGCAGCAAATTCGAATGCCTTTGCAAAAGCATCGATGAGCGGCAGGAGCTTTGGCTTCGGTAGGCTGTCCACTTTGTTGAGCGCCAGAATCGTTTTCCCGCGAAACCGTTCCGCTTTTTCCAGCAGCAAATCATCCGCATGCGGATGCATCCGGCTGGCATCCACCATGAGCAGCAGCACGTCAATGCCCTCCAGTGCCGCCGCCACCTCCTGCATCATCTGCCGTCCTAAAGCCGAATCCGCCTCATGCAAGCCAGGCGTGTCAATGAACACGATCTGCCCTTGCGGCTTGGTCACAATTCCCTGGATGCGGTTGCGTGTCGTCTGCGGTTTCGAAGTAACGATGGCGATCTTCTGCCCCACCAGCCGGTTCACGAGGGTGGACTTCCCCGCATTGGGCCGGCCCACGATGGCTACAAATCCGGAACGAAATTCCCGCTTCACCGCGTTGTTGTCCTTTTCAGCCATCAGGGTTTCACAACCGGCAGATCCAGAGCGCTCGGATATTCCGTATCATGTGTAAGGGTAATGTGCGCCGTTCTTGCATCCTTACCTGTCTCGGCAGCCACGACGCCACCGCTGTTGTAATTTTTCTCCGTGCCCGGCGAATTGATGCTGCGCACCACCAGCCGTAGCCGGCTGCCTTTTGCAATTTGCCGCGCGAAAAACGCGAAATTGTCAAAGACGTATTTTTCAGTCTTTCCGATCGGCACTGGCTTCGCGTCGCGCAGCGACTCCCGGTATCGCGCCCTGATCGAAGCGCCCGTCAGCTCCGCGGATCCACCGTCAGGCAGAATTTCATAGAGATCCGCTTCGAGATCCGTGTCCGGAACATCCATCTTCAGCCACAACGTCAGCTTTGGGAATCCAGCGATTTCCGTTGCCTCCGGGAAGATTTCGCTATGGTAGATCACTCCTTCGCCAAACAGGTTTAGCACCGGCCGCTGCGAAGTCAGCGAATTGCCGTCATCACCGGATTCCGCGTCCCCTGGCCTCGTATCAAGCGGATCATAAACCCACGAATCCGTCGGCGCTGTAGAGCCCGCCTTTCTCTCTGTCAAACTCCCGGAACGAAACACATCGCCCGCTTCACCATTCGAACTGAGATACAAAATCTTCGTTGTGTTAGAAATGCTCTCCAGACTGTCCGCGTATTTCCATTCCTCCGCCCCGACCAGGTAGTACGCCACTCGCTTCTTCAAAAAGTCCGGCCTCGCTCCACCTTTCATCGCCCAGTCGTACCATTCCGTGTGCAATTTGTTCAGATCCAGGACGCTCGCTTGCCCGAATTTCAATCCCCCCACCTCTGCTTTCGGCGTCCGCGTTCCCGCATGGTCCCAGGGGCCGATGATCAGGTAGTGCTTCGCGTTTGCTTCCGCCGTGCCGAACTGCATGTGCCGCTTGTAGAAGGTAAACGCGCCCGGCTGATCGCCGTCATAATGACCCGTAATCGTCAGGATCGGCACGCTCATCCGTTTGTACTGCTCCGCGCTCGGCACCATCGCGTCGTAGTACGCGTCCGGGATAGGATGCTTCATCCACTTCTGAAATACCGTCGAAGTGCTCCCGACCAATTTGTCGAATTCCTGAAACGCTGAGTGCGCCAAGTACATCTCGCGCGCCTTCGCCGTCCAGAATGCGCCGTTCCCGAAGAGATTTGCGTTGCTCGTCACGCCGCTCGTGAAACTCAGCCACTGCATGTCGTACGGCCCCAAAATGTTGTACTGGAAAGGAAAATCCACACCAGGATGCGCGGCTGCCGCCGGAACGATTGTCGCCAGGTGTGGAGGAAACTCTTTCAAAACGCTCCACTGGTCAAATCCCGCGTAGGAACCGCCCCACATCGTCACTTTGCCGTTGCAATACGGCTGTTTCGCCAGCCATTCCACCGCGTCGTAGCCGTCTTTGCCTTCGTTCACAAACGGCTCGAACTCCCCGCCGGAATTCCCGCGCCCTCGCACGTCCACCAACGCGTAGACGTAGCCATGCTTCGCGAAATATACCGCGCGGTCCGTGTATGAATCTCCGATATACGGGGTGAACGTAAAGATAACTGGCAGGGGCTCTTTCTGTCCGTGCGGTGTGAACACCGTCGCATTTAGCTTCGCTCCGTCGCGCGCGGGAATTTTCACCGCCCATTGCATATCAACGCCCGGTTCCTCCGTGGAGGGTTTTTGCCGTGCGCTCGCCGCCATGTTCGTTCCCAGGAGGAGAAGCAGCGCCAAGCCGGCTTCCGCCTTACAAACCTTCTTCAACGTCATCTCAATCATCTCTTCCCCCCGCATTACGATGAATTGCCCTGCGATGCTGGAACCGGTGCCCGGACAGTCTACTTCTTTGTGGGAGCGGCTTTCATCTGCTTGCGAATCCGCACGCGCAACACTTTTCTCTGGTTTGCTTCTAGAACTTCAAAGCGATGATCCGCCAGATCAATCCTGTCGCCGGGAGCCGGCACTTTTCCTGAAACATGGCTCAGCAAACCAGCCAGCGTGGTCACCGCCTCATCCGTCTTGTCGCCGAACCTTACGCCCAGCAATTTTTCCACGTCGCCGATGGGCATGCTCCCTCGCATGACCAATCCTCCATCCGGTTCGCGTACCACATCCGGCGCCGGCGGCCTTCCATCGTTTCCGCTTTCGCCGACAATCTCTTCCACTAAATCTTCGACCGTGGCGATCCCCGCCACCGTTCCGTGCTCGTCAATGATCACCGCCAGCGGTTGCCCCTTTTGCCTCATTTCCCGCAGCAACTCCGAACCCACTTTCGTTTCCGGCACAAATAGGGCGGGTTTGACGAGTTCGCGCACCCTGCTCTTCAGCAAATCCTGGTCCGCGATTTGCAAGAGGTCCTGCGAATAGACGACGCCAACAATATCGTCCAGCGATTTCTCGTAGACGGGAAATCTGTTCAATTTTGTCTCGACCACTTTGGCGTGGAATTCCTCGAGCGTGGCGTCCGCTGGCAGCGCCACAATATCCGGCCGCGGCGTCATCACTTCTCGCACGCGCTTGTCGCTGAATTCGACGACTTGCTCGATCAGGTCCGCTTGCTCCGGCTCGATGATGCCTTCTTCTTCCGCTACTTCCACCAGCGCTTCGATTCCCTCTTCCGTGCGCTGCTCTTCGCTTTTCTCCGCTTCGTGTTCGGAAATCCGCGCCAGCGATTCCGCTCCCTCCAGAAACACGCGCACCGGCCAGACAAACCACATCGCTCCGCGAATCAATGGCAGAAGAGGAAACAGCCAGCGCCCCGTCGTGCGGTATAGCAGCATGTCCGGAATGAAATGCATGGCGATGACGACTTCGAGGACCAGAAAAACAAAGAACTCCACAAAAGATTCCCAGGTGCCCGGAACAAAGTAAACCACGCCGCGCGTCGTCTCCAGCACCAGGAACGCCAGCAAGAAATGTCCGAGGATGCGAAACGTCCGCCCGCCGCTTTTCCGGTTGATTTTGAGTTTTGGCTCGATTTCCGCTTCAAATATTTCCAGATGTTCGTGGACCCGGCCTGTGGTCATGCGGCCCAGTTCGCGGTAAATCAAAGTCAGGTAGGAAAAAATCGGCAGGGTAAAACCTACCAGCGCAACACTCAGCGCGTAAAGCCAGCTTAGGTTCATCACGTCAGTCCGAGCCGCTTTCGCAGATTGCTTTCCATTCTTTCCATTTCGCCGCGATCGGTTTCGTGGTCGTAGCCCAGCAAATGCAAAACGCCGTGAAGGATCAGCACCTGAAGTTCGCTCGAAAGATTCCGCCCGTTCTTCTTCGCATAACGCCGCGCCGTAGCCGGAGAAATCGCAATATCGCCTAAATACTTCCCCTCATGAATTCTCTTGTAGGGCTCGCCTTCCGAGGCGGGCCGTCGCCGTTGTCGAAGTACCGCGGTGGGAAACGACAGCACGTCGGTAGGCCCTTTCTTCCTGCGAAAGGTCACATTCATGCGCGCAATCTCGGCGTCGCTGACCAGGCAGACCGTCACTCCCTCTTTCCGCAGTCCCAATTCCTTTTTCACGCGGCCCAGAAACAATTCGAGTGGACGCCGCGCAACGCGCGCTGCCCTCTGACGGTTCAGAATCATCCTTGCTGGATTTCTTTTTCGCGTTCTTTGCCGGACTCTCTCGCCGGCGTTCCCGCTTTTCCGTTACCGGCGTTTCCGCCGCGCTGCGGTTGGCTTACATCATACTCTTCATACGCGCGGATAATCTGCTGCACCAGGTTGTGTCGCACCACGTCCTTTTCACCGAATTGCACCACGCCGATGCCCTCAATTTTCCCGCAAACTTCCAGCGCCTCAATCAAGCCGGATTTCTTCCCCTGCGGCAAATCAATTTGCGTCACGTCGCCGGTAATCACTGCCTTGGAGTTGAAGCCCAGCCGCGTCAGGAACATTTTCATCTGCTCGCTGGTCGTATTCTGCGCTTCATCCAAAATCACGAACGAATCATTCAGCGTGCGCCCGCGCATGAATGCCAAAGGCGCTACCTCGATGATTCCCTTTTCCAGAAAGCGATCCAGCTTGTCCGCATCCAGCATGTCGTACAGAGCGTCGTACAGCGGACGCATGTACGGATCGATTTTCTGCTGCAGCGTGCCGGGCAAAAATCCCAACCGTTCGCCGGCTTCCACCGCCGGCCGCGCCAGAATGATACGGTTCACTTGTTTCGTCAGCAGCGCACTTACCGCCATCGCCACGGCGATATAAGTTTTCCCCGTGCCGCCCGGACCGATCCCGAACATCATGTCGTGCTTCTCGATCTCTTCCATGTAGTGCTTCTGGCTGGCGTTCTTCGGCGTGACCTGTTTCTTGCCGAACGAGCGCGTTCGCGCGTGCTCGAACATTCCGCGGGGCGACTCGTGCGGCTCTTCGGTGGCCACGCGCATCAGCGATTTCACTTCCGCCGCGGAAAGCGTCTTCCCATGCCGCGTCAGGTGGTTGTACTCCTCCACGATCTTCACGGCCTGGTCCACGCAGTCCTGCTCGCCTTCGATGGTCAGCCGCGTGTCGTGCAGGTGAGTCCGCACACGCAGCGAATCCTCGAGCTGGCGCACATTTTCATCCAGCGTGCCAAAGAAGGGTTCAATTTGTCCGGAAATGTGAACGGTACGTCGCATCCAATTGGAAGGTCTTCCAGCTACAGGAACCGGGTGGCCGATGGGATTCCTCCTGGTCGTGCCTGCCTGCCACAGGCAGGTGTGGCCTTCTAGAACACTCAGGGAGAACTCTCTACACCCTAGCGCAGCACTGAGTCGTGGTCAAGTTACAGCTTTGTGAATTGAATCCCTTTTGCTTCAGGGACCGCGGGCCCTTCATCACTTTGATGCCTTTCCCGCCAGCGTGGCCTGAATTGCTTGTTCCGCAAGCGACGCCATCACCGCATAACCGGCGGAGTTCGGATGCAATCCATCCTCGCTTAACTCCTTCTTTAGCAGACCGCGTTCATCCACCATCGCAGAAAAATAATCGAGGTACACGTGGCCGTTCTCCTCAGCGTATTTTTTGATCCACACATTCAGTGCCAGAAACTTCCATGCCGATCAATGGCGTTGGTCCAGCCGGCCAGCTACAATGTTTGTCCATGAAGTGTCCCGGCTGCAGCACAGAAATGACCGCCATGACGCTGGAAGCCCGCCTAGGCGGACAGGTGGCCATCGATGTCTGCGCCGGCTGCCAGGCGTTCTGGTTCGATCATTTCGAAAGCCTGAAGCTCTCTCCCGGCTCCACACTGAAGCTCATGAAATTCATCGGGGAGCACCCCTCACCCGCGAAGCCATTGCTTCCCGGCACGATGCAATGTCCGCGGTGCGCGACGACGCTGCGGCTGGCGCACGACCTGCAGGGAAACATGGCCTTCACTTATTGGCGATGCGCGACCGATGACGGCCACTTCATCGCCTTTCTCGAGTTCTTGAAAGAAAAGAATTTCATCCATCGATTGACGCCTGGACAGATCCAGGAATTGCGCCAAAACGTTCAGTTTGTGAATTGCTCCAGCTGTGGGGCGTCCATCAACCTGGAATCCGACTCGGCCTGCCCCTACTGCCACGCGCCAATCTCCATGCTCGATATGAAGCAGCCGCAGCTGA
>WNFP01000736.1_pt1 | contig 37414 bp, 33 predicted proteins | sample 5400201 | NCBI WGS metagenome assembly WNFP01 (sample SAMN13153355, study PRJNA577476) | soil metagenome | isolation source: 115 cm saprolite under Madrone tree | place: USA:California | collected 2016-06-14 | reverse complement strand
AGGGATGGTAATTGCATGCGATGGGACAGAGGTCTCTGTTGATGCGCAGACCCTTTGCATTCACGGCGACACCCCAGGAGCGCCGCAGATCGCGGCAACGGTGACACGGATCTTGCACCAAGCAGGGGTGGTGGTCAGTGCTCTGCCGCGACCCTGAGATGCTCAGTGATGTCAAAGTACGTCATCCAATGTATCTATTTTTCTTTTTCTGAATCCGGCGATTCTACGTAAACCAGTTGGAATGCACTGCCGCGTCCATTCGGCTGGATCGCGACCACGTGCTGTTTTTCTTTGGTCCCTGCTTTGAACACCATCTTTCCCGGCCCCGGCTTATCACTCGCACAGTCGAGTGGCTTCAACGAGCCGCTCTTGCCCCGGTCACTCGCGGGAGGGGAGGCGCTCCCGCAGTCCAATACGGTCCCATATTTCGCGAGCGCCTTCTTATAGAAGGCGGCAATCTTGTCCATCGGATCGCTTGACTCCAACTTCAGGACCGCCAGTTTGAACGCCAAGGCATTGCCCCACAGCCCGAACTTTGCCGACGGGCTGTCCTCTTCCGCATCTTTTTGCGGGCGGGCTCCCGGATACAAGGGGAGACCAACATCTTTGGCACTGGCTTGCGCATTGAAGAATAACTCGACACCACCTTGCTCTTGTTTTCCCGCTGGCGTGGCTGAGCCTGGCTTCTCTTGCGCCGCCAAAGGAAGAGCGGCAGCCAGCACTGTACATAGCGTTGCGACGGCGAGCCTGGGAAGGGTGAGTAAGTTGGGGGGATGGGGAACTTTGTCGCGAGACCGGGTTGGTTTCTTCACAGGTCACCCTCCAATTGAAGATACGCTGTTTTCGGTCTCAGAGTTCCGCGATTTGGTGTGTTTCCGCTGCATGACCCTGGGCTGCAACCAACCCTCACCCGCCAGCCGAGCGATGATTGAAGTGCTGTCCGCCCCACGGATACTGAACCTGCAGTCACGAGCGTGGCCGGCGAGGAAGGAAAGGAATGAAGGGGTCTCCAATTAAGGAGACTGAGTTCTGAGGAAAGACAGCGCATCATGCCCAGGCCGTGTGATTGGAAGGAAATTGGCGGGCAACGTGAGGTTGCCCGCCAGAAAGCGAACGGCAAAGACACCGCCAGAAGCTATTCGAATTTCTCGGTCATGATGGGAAACTGTAGTTTGGCCTTGGCGAGAGACTTTACGACAGTGGCTTCGGCGTTTTCCGCCGTGGTGTTGCGGGAAGTGGCCATTTCGCTGACGAGGAGGTACTTCGCGCGTTCCAGCATTTTCTTTTCGCGGAAGGAGAGAGGCTTGCTGCGGCTGAGGGAAACGAGACTCTTGAGGACCACGGCGACTTCGAGAAGGGCCCCGGTGCGCATGCGCTCGGAGTTCTCTTTGAAGCGGTGCTTCCAGTCGTGATGAGAGTTGAGTTTGCCCTTTTCGAGGAAACCAAGGACTTTGGTAGATTCCGTGGAACGAATAACGGAACGAAGGCCAACGGTCATAGCGTTGGACTGCGGGACCATGACGCGTAAGCCGCTGGAAACAATGCGGATCATGAAGTAACGTTCGGTTCTGCCGTTCAAGACTCCGTAGCTGATCTGCTCAACAACGCCCACACCGTGATTCGGGTAAACGACCTTGTCGCCGATCTTATAGTCCATAGATTTGCTTGCCCCCCAAGGCGATGCATAAGAAATATATAACATTGTGTTGCAAGAGTCAAGATATATCCTGTGGAATCAGGAGGTTAGGGAAAATTAGGTGCAAATTTGGCAGTCGAATTGCTCAAGGCGGTGGGAATTGGTCGTGCCTATGGATGAGAACTAGGATCAGTCGGAAGCCAAAAACTGCCACGATGTTGGCGCGGCTTTTGTCTGTTGATGCTGCCGCGCTTTGCTATTGGCGGAGCTTGGCAGTCAAGAGCGGGAGTACGGTAGAATGCGGATGTGATTGTACTGGCTATAGATACGTGTGATTCAAGCGGGAGTGTGGCGGCGCTAGAAGAAGATTGCCTCTTGAAGGTTGTGGCCCACGATTCACGGGAGGATTATTCCTCGTGGCTGCTCCCGGCGGTTGATGAGTGCTTGCAGGGTAGCGAGCTTCAAATGGAGGACGTGGAGGCATACGCCGTCGCCACCGGGCCGGGTTCGTTTACGGGGGTGCGCGTGGGTTTGACAGCCGTGAAAGCTTGGGCGGAGGTTTACGGAAAACGAATTGTGGCGGTCTCGCGGTTACGAGCATTGGCAATGGAAGCCACGCGGGGAACCGCCCTAGTGGCGGCGTTTGCGAATGCACAACGAGGTCAGGTGTTCGGGGCTATTTATCAACGGGCGGGGACGGGCTTAGCGCGGCTGGGTGCCGAGATGGTGATTGCACCGGGAAAATTTGTTGAAGCTGCAGCAGAATTTGGAAATGATGGAAACATTGGGTGGGTTTCGGCGGATGCCGAGTGCGTTGTTTCCGACGAGGCGTGGAAAGCGCGAGAGAGGCGGGGGGAGAAAGTAGAGAGCGTTTCGAGCGTGCGAGCACCGATGATTGGGCGCATTGGATTGGCGGAATTGGCAGAGGGTCGTTTCACGGAAGCACTGGCCCTGGATGCAAATTACGTGCGGCGGTCGGACGCGGAAATTTTCTGGAAGGGAAGGACGACGCATGGCGGCTGAAACCAGGCGCGAGTGCGTGGCAGCAACGATTCGTGCGTTTCGCCCTGGGGACGCAGCGGCAGTGACCATGATTTTGCGCCAGGCTCCGGAAGCGGCCAACTGGCCGGAACAGGGGTATCGGGAAGCGCTGCAGTGGCCGGGTGTGCTGGCCTTGGTGAGCGAGCACGATGGGCAGGTTACGGGTTTCATTCTCGGGCGCCACGTGGGGGAGGAGTCGGAGATCCTGAATCTCGCGGTCACCGCGGTTCGCCGACGCCGAGGACATGGTGCGGCACTGCTAAAGGCGGCGCTCGATGAGTTTCGATCGCGCGGGGTAAACCGAGTGTTTTTAGAGGTTCGCGAGTCGAATCAAACGGGAATTGCGTTTTACGAAGAGCATGATTTTTCCAAAACCGGGCGCCGCGCGCGCTATTACCGCGATCCGGATGAGGCGGCCATGGTGATGGAAAGGAAGCTCCCCTGAAATTTCGATAAATACCCCCTTGACGCGACAAGCCAGAGTGCTATCTTGCGTTCATGTAGTACTCACATCCCATTCACGGAATCGTCGGGAGGAACGCATGGCCAGTGTGCAGCGGACACCTCGGGACATACCTTTTGAGACAGACGCCGAGTATCAGCGTCTGGCAGAGCAACACCGGCAATACGAAGCAGAACTGCAGAGAATCTCCAAGTCGCCCTACCTGAATTCGGAAGACCTCCTGGAAGAAATCAAACTGAAGAAGATGAAGCTCCACTGCAAGGATGAGATGGAGCGGATTGCCGCACGTATCATACGCACCCGTTCCAATTACACCCAATAACGACTTTATCGTCGGTGATTCTGTCGTAGAATGACCATGCGCGCTCGCCGCGCGAAAGCTGCGCAGAGAAATGCTGGGGTCTGCTCAGGGGAGCATGGTCAAAGAAGGCTACTACTTCGGATTGCCGCCGCTGGTGCTGGGCGGTGTCAGTTTCTTGCTGCATTGGTATGTGGCGGCTGTCGTGCTGGTGTTGCTCGCCGCGTTCGTCTTCTCCTTCTTTCGGGATCCGGAGCGCGTGATTCCCACGGAACTCGGGGCGGTGGTGTCTCCCGGTGACGGCCGCGTGGTGGTCGTCACGGATGAGGAGAGCCAGGGAAAGCCGGGAAAGCGAGTGAGTATTTTTCTGGCCGTCTGGAACGTGCATGTCAACCGTTCGCCAGCTGCGGGAACAATTACCAAGATGGAATACCGCCCAGGGAAATTTCTGGCGGCGATGCGAGAACGGGCGTCGGCAGAAAACGAGCAAAATGTGTTCACGCTGTCGACGGATGCCGGGGAAATGGTGTTCAAGCAGATTGCCGGACTGATCGCACGGAGAGTTGTCTCCTGGAAGAAGGCCGGCGAAAAGGTGGCTCGCGGAGAGCGCATTGGACTGGTACGATTCGGGTCGCGGGTGGACATGTGGGTCCCGCAAGAGGCGGACATCCTGGTAAAGCTGGGGGAGAACGTAAAGGGCGGATCGAGCGTGCTCGCCCGGTGGCCTGCGAAACCTGTGGCGGGTAAATTGAGTACCGCAGAGACAGTAGCAAATCAAACCGCGGTGGGGAAGCAATCGTAACCATGCCCGATCGCGAACAGCACGAAATGCCGTTTCAAGAGCGGCGCATAAAGAATCACCGGCTGCGTCGGGGAGTCTTTTTGATCCCCTCCGTGTTTACTTCGGCGAATCTCTTATGCGGGTATTACGCCGTGGTTGCCGCGTTGTTGGGGACGCCGGAGGATTTTAATCATGCAGCCAAGGCTATCGGGTTCGCGATCCTGTTTGATTCACTGGACGGACGGCTAGCGCGTCTATTGGGGGCGAACACGGACTTCGGCATACAGTTCGACTCACTGGCGGACGTCGTGAGTTTCGGGATTGCGCCCGCTATCCTGGCGTATGCCTGGGGCGTGCGAAGTGTCGTGGGCTTGGGAGGAGAAGCGTTTCACCATCTTGGGAGATTTGGCTGGCTATGCTGCTTGGCGTTCTTGATCTGCTGCGCGTGGCGCCTGGCGCGGTTCAATGTCAAAGGAATGGCGCCCGGCGGCTCAAAGTATTTTGTTGGAATGCCTACGCCGGCGGCGGCCGGAGTGATCGCTGCGCTGGTGCACGGGTTTCATAGATTTGGGCCGGTGCAGGATTGGCGATGGTCGGTGGCATGGTTCTTGCTAGCCGCCGGTCTCGGCGCGCTGATGACCAGCACCATCCGCTACTACAGCTTCAAAGACATTCCGTGGACCCGAAAGCAGCCAGCTTTTCTGATCGTTATCCTTATCTTGCTGGCGGGGATGATCTGGGTGTATTCGGAGTACGTGCTGGTAATGCTGGCGTGCGGCTACGCGGCACTAGGCGTCGCGCTGCACCTGGCGCGCTTCGTGCGCCATCGTTTGGTTTCGCGGACCGCGTGATTCATGCCTTCGTTTGAACGGGATTCCAGGCGCATCGTGATTGCCGGTGCGTCTTCGCTGCTTGGCGCGGAACTGAAGGCGTTGTTGGAGGAAAGCCGGTTCGCGGAATGGGATTTACGGCTGGTCGATGAGGAAATCGCCGCAGGAACGTTGACTGAAGCGGGCGGAGAGCCGGCGGTGATTCAGCCGGTGGAAGAAAGCAGCTTCGACCGCGCGCGATATGTGTTTTTCACCGGTTCGTTCGAATTCACACTCGCGAATCTCGAACTGGCGCACCGCAGCGGGGCTGTGACTATCGACCTGTCAGGTCAGTCGGCGGCAGGCGCCAACTCCTTGGCATGGTTTCCGGGCCTGGAGAAACTTCGCGGCGAAGTCCTTCCAGGGAAGCCCACACGCACATTCATTCCCTCCGCTGTCGCCGAAGCTATGGTGCGCCTGTCTTTATCCTTGCAAGACCTCGGTTTAAGCCGACTTACTTCCATCGTGTTCCAACCCGTTTCCGCGGCAGGAAAACGAGGCATCGAAGAATTGGAAACCCAGACGAGTCAGTTGCTTTCGTTTCAAAGTGCTGGGAAGCAAGTATTCGATGCGCAAGTAGCCTTCAATACCCTGGATCGGTTTGGGCCTGCCAGCCGAATCGATCTACGCCAAGCGTTGGCAATTCTTAGAGCGGAGGTGCGCTCCTGCCTTCGCGGCGCGGCCGTGGTTCCCGCGATTCAGCTGGTGCATGTGCCGGTATTTTACGGTGTCACGTTTTCTGCGTGTGGGGAGCTGGACCCTTCCGTGGATACAGCCAGGGTCGTCAGCGCCTGCAAGGCGGCAGGCTTTTCCGTTCTTCAACCGCCAGCAACTCCGAGCAATGTGACCGGCGCGGAAGCGGTGGCCATCCAGCTGGCCGAAGCGCAGGGTGAGCCGGCCAAGCCCGGGACTTGGTGGTTCTGGGGTGCAGCTGATAATGTTCGCTTGCCAGCGGCGAATGCGGTAAAGCTGGCGGAGAAACTCGCGGAATGAAATGGGGAAACACGGCGTGTCTCGGAATGTCGGTGGTGCTGTGTCTCGGAACGGCGGGCTGCGGATATCACCTGGCGGGGCGGAGCAACTCGCTGCCGAAGAGCATCCATGTCATTGCGGTGCCGGCGCTGGAAAACAAAACGACCAGTTACCGCATCGAACAGAGATTAACGACTGCCACGGTGCATGAATTCCTGGCGAAGACTTCCTATCGCGTGGTACCGGATCCGGCGAACGGGGATGCCGTGCTGCGGGGTAAGGTCCTGAGTGTGGAAGCGGTACCGCTGCTGTTTGATACGGCGACGGGGCGCGCGACCACCATGCTGGTTACCTTGAAGTGCGAGATCTCGTTCGAAGAACGCGAGACGGGGAAGATTCTCTATCACACGGACAATTTTATTTTCCGCAATCAGTACGAGATTTCCACGGACGTGAACAACGCAAGCAGCATTAGGAATTTTTTTGAGGAGCAAGACCCGGCGCTGGACCGCATGGCGCAAGAGTTTGCGGCGCGGCTGGTGGCGGCGGTGGTGGAGAATTATTAGAGGAGACTTCCGACGGCTGCGCGAAATGAGTTGGCCTGAGGGAGTCGAGAGGTGCGTCCATTAGGACGTGAAGGGGAGGGCATGGCGCGGCTATCGGCTGAAGAATTGCTGGGGAAATTGGAGAAGGGCAAGCCCATTCCGGCAATTCTGCTGCTGGGCGAAGAGCCGTACCTTCGCGACGCCTGCCGAACTCAATTGATCGAGCGGTTTGTGACCGAAGCATCGCGGACCTGGGCGGTGTCGCGGTATTCGGCGGAGCGCGATGAGACGCAGGCGGCGTTCGAACAAGCGCAGACGTTTCCCATGCTTTCGCCGCAACAGGTGGTATTCCTCGAGGATGTGCAAGCGATCGAGAAGCTCGGGGAGAAGCACCGGGACGAGGCCGTGGCCCAAGTCGGCGCGTATCTCGAAGATCCAGCGCCATTTACGGTACTGGTGTTGGAAGCGACGGGGCTGGATCAACGGATGAAATTGGGGAAGCTGCTGGCGGACAAAACATTGGTGGTGGATTGCGGGCTGGGCGAGAAGGCGGAGCAGAGGCTGGCGTCGGCGACGGCACTCGCTCGGGTGATGGCCAAAGAAGAGGACGTGGAATTCGAAAAGGGCGCCGCGGAGGATTTGGCGGAGTTTGTGGCAGCGGATTTGATGCGATTGAAAACGGAAATCGGGAAGCTGGCAAGCTATGCGGGAGAGAGAAAACTGATCCGGCGGCAGGATGTGCGCGCGATGGTAATTTCTGAGAAGACCACGACGGTTTGGGAATTGGCGGACATGGTGGCATCGCGCCAGCCGAAAAAAGCGCTGGAGTTCCTCGACCGTTTGCTGCGTGATGGGGAAGAGCCGTTGCCGATGCTTGGTGCCATGACCTGGATGTACCGCAAATTGATCGAAGCCAGTGAGCTGAAGGGTGTAGCCAATGGCTGGCAGGCCGCGCGCACCCTGGGCATGAGACCCGAACAGGCCGAACTGGCACTCCAGAACGCCAGGAAGATCTCCAGGCTGCGCTTGCTAGGAGGCCTGCGGGCTTTTCAGAAGGCCGACGACCGACTCAAACGCGGCGGGGAAGATGCGCGCGCCGTGATGGAGTTCCTGGTGACGGAGCTGACAGCCCCAGAGACGCAGGCCGCGGACAGGTAGAGAGGGGTTCAGGAAAGAAAGTTCCGGAGAGGGTCTAAGTTCTCAGCGTTGGATTGGTCAGGACTCACGCGCAATCGCCGACCGCCAAAAAATTGCAACATACACATCAGATTAAAAAAGATTTGCGGATTATTCATTTTCGGAAGAAGCTTCTGAAACAAAGCCCGCCTAACTTGATGGACCTCAGCCAAACGTTTTGAAAAGAGCCGTTGTAGAGGGTCCACTCCACTAAGACCCCGAGAACTGCAGAGTAAACAGGAGGTAACACATGTTGCGGAATGGCCGAACCCGCCGGCCGCAGGTGGTTGTGTCCACACTTGCGCTGGCCATCTCGAGTTTTATCAGCATTGGAGCTGTGGTTTCTGCCAGGGCGGATGACCCCGTCTTGGAGAGAGGGACCTTCATTCCGACGGGCGTGCACATCACACCATCGGCCGCTCCCGGGTCGTCGTTCCAGCCGTTGAATCCGGGACTGTCGTTCGATCCGAGCTTTACCGTCGGGCAAGCGGTAACCACGGCAATCAGTCCCGACGGACACACGCTGCTCATTCTTACCAGCGGCTACAACAGCCAAAATATTCGTTCGGGTCCGAATCTTGGAAACACCAATTCCGACGAGTCCAACGAATATATCTTTGTCTTTGATATTTCCGGCGGTAAGCCTCTCGAAACACAGGTCCTTCAAGTGCCTAACGCTTTCGACGGGCTCGCGTTTAATTCGACTGGGAAGGAGTTTTACGTCAGTGGCGGGCCGGATGACGACGTTCATTTCTACGACTGGAATGGAAGCAGCTGGGCCGAGAGCGGCGCTCCGGTAAAACTAGGTCATCCCGCGGCGCTGGCTTTGGGGAACATCACCCCGGGTGCAATGGGCTTGGCATTGACCGCAGACGGCAAGCGGCTGGTGGTGGCGAATTATGAAAACGATTCCATCAGCCTGGTGGACATCGCCGGGCGCAGGGTTTTGGCCGAGCTGGACCTTCGTCCGGGCAACGGCGTGCCAGGAGGAGAGTATCCAGTGTGGGTGGCCATCCAGGGAAGCTCGACAGCCTTCGTTTCGAGCGCGCGCGACCGCGAAATCGTGGTCGTGGATATATCCACGAATTCTCCAGCGATTGCCGACCGCATTCGCCTGAAAGGGCAACCAACGCGCATCGCGCTCAATCGCGAGGAAACGCGTCTCTACGTAACGGAATCCAGCAACGACTCCGTGGCGGTGATAAATACCAAGACACACCAGGTCATCGAGGAGATTGGCACGACCGCGCCAAAATCCGTTTTCGCCAACAACAATGGCTTTAAGGGAAGCAACCCGAACAGCGTGGCCGTGTCACCCGATGGCGGGTACTTGTACGTGACCAACGGCGGCGCCAATTCCGTGGCCGTAATTCATCTTGCGGCTCAGAGTGCCGGAATCAACGGCCCTTCCGGCGCCAAAAGCGAATTGCGCGGCTTGGTTCCCACCGGCTGGTATCCGAATTCAGTCAGCGTGAGTGCCGACGGCTCGATGCTCTACGTCGTCAACGGGAAGAGCAACGCCGGGCCCAATCCACAGAATTGCCGCGACGCCGCTTCACTCGAGCCGGGTGGCACCGAAGCAGGTTGCGCAGCGTCAAATTCCTACGTTTGGCAGCTCACGAAAGCCGGATTCTTGACGCTGCCCGTGCCGCGTGTAGAAGCCTTGGAAGAACTGACCGCACAGGTGGCCCAGAACAACAACTATAGTGCACAGGAAAACGGTGCCGATGTGGACATTATGGGCTTCCTTCACGGGAAGATTGGGCACGTCATTTACATCGTAAAAGAAAACCGCACCTACGACCAGATCCTGGGCGACCTCGGCAAAGGCAACGGCGATCCTTCGATCGTGGTGTACCCGCAGCCGCTGACGCCGAATCTTCACGCGCTGGCCGCCAGCTTCGTCGATTTGGATAACTTCTACGACAGCGGCGAGGTGAGTGGAGACGGCTGGAACTGGTCGACCTCCGCCCGAGCCGCAGACACCATCGAGAAGACCGAGCCCATCAACTACGCTGGTCGCGGCTTGAACTATGACTACGAGGGCACCAATCGCAACGTGAACGTCGGATTTGGCACGCCGCAAGAACGCGCCGCGGCGTTCCCCGCGTATGACAGTCTGCCGCCAGGCGTTAGAAGTAACCTGCTGCTCGGTACCGCCGATATTTCCGCTCCGGACAGTCCGGAAGGCGAAGAAGGCGCCGGCTATCTGTGGGATTCCGCGCTTCGCGCGGGCTTGAACGTGCGCAACTACGGATTCTTCATCGACCTCGGGCCGTACAGCGTCCCGGTCGCCTCGGGCGGGGCGCCACTGCTCCGTCATCCATCCGATTCGAACACTCCAGTTTCCGCCGCTACAAAAGCGGCACTGCGCCCAATCACAGATCAGTTCTTCCGCGGCTACGACAACCATTTCCCCGACTTCTACCGCGTGGATGAATGGGCGCGGGAATTCGAACAATTCGAAGCGAACGGCAATCTTCCTAACCTGGAATTCGTGCGCGTGATGCACGACCACACCGGTAACTTTGGCACGGCCATCGACGGCGTGAACACACCGGAGATTCAGACGGCCGATAATGACTACGCCGTGGGGCGCATCGTGGAGAAGGTGGCCAAGAGCAAGCGCTACAGCGGCAATACGCTCGTGTTCGTAGTGGAAGACGACGCACAGGACGGGCCGGATCACGTGGATGCGCATCGCAGCATCGCGTTCGTGGCCGGGCCGTACGTGAAGCAAGGAGCGGTTGTGTCCACGAAATACACCACCATCAGCATGGTCGCCACTATCGTCGACATCCTGGGGATCGAGCAGCTGGGCACGTACGACGCGTTGGACCGTCCCATGGCCGGTATCTTCTCGAAGAACACCAAGAAGTGGGATTTCAATTCCATCGTGCCGGACATCTTGCGCACTACACAACTGCCCTTGCCGGTGGCCACCGCGAAAAACACGCTGAAGAAGAATGCGCTGTCTGCGTTTTACGCCAAGCCGACGCACACCGTTGCCTACTGGGCCGCAAAGACGGAAGGCTTCGACTTCAGTCGTGAAGATCGCGTGGACGCCGCGAAATTCAACCTCATCCAGTGGCAGGGATTGATCGGCGCAAACGTCCCGTATCCTGCCGTGCGCGACGGCCGCGACCTGAGCAAGAACCGCGAAGCGCTACTCAAGCAGTGGCGCGAGTCACGAGTCCAGGGCTTCGTGCAGAGTTCCTCTACGGTCCAGGGAGGCGGGAACTGAAGTCGCTCACAGGTGTGGGTTGACCGCCAGTCGAACGGGGAGCCCTACGGCCTACCCCGTTCGACGGCTCCGATCAGCTTGCAGATCAGTGCATTCCGAAAAAAATACCAATCGTGAGGGAATATGATTCGCATGGCGTCTTTCCAGAAAACGCTTCTGGGCACCGGGATCCTCGCTATTCTCCCGTGCATGCTCCGCGCGCAGGAGCGTAGCGGCGAAAAAGCAAGGTCGGCCGACCCAGTGCCCGGTGTTTCCGTACTCCATGTGCAGGGTGAATCGATGTTGCGCGTGGATTTCCCGGGCCGCAAGAGCTGGGGTCGCGTCAGAAAAGGAGGCGTGCTGGAGGGCCGGCTCTCGCTGCCGCTTTACGCCGGCGAGCACGTAGCGGCGCCCGCCGAAAGCACGATTCGCGTCACTGTGGGCTCGGTCGAAAAGATCCGCGAAGGGTTGGGATTCTGGCGGAAAACAGGACGCGCGATTGTTCGGGCGTTCAACCCGTTGGAGACGAGCCGCCCAACGGAGTATCGCGTGGAATTGAGCGCCGCGGCCTTGCTGCTGCCCACGGGTGAAGCGCTGCCATTGGACGTGCAAGTTCTGCGTGCCAGCTCCGCAGTGATGGTCCAGCCCAAGACCAAGTCACTGCCTGCGGCGGGCGCAGCGCGAGAGAAAAGCAGGGCCACCAACACGCTCCTGATGGCATTGCGCCGGGAAGCGTTGTTTTCTGTTCCGCTTGAGCCCAACCTGGCGTCAGTGGCCGCTGCGGAAGAACAACACCGGGCGCGAGCCTACTTGCTTACTGCGCTGCGCGCCTCGCTGAATCACGAGGGCGACTCATTTCGAGCCCAGCTGGCGGAGCCCGTGCGCGCTGCCGGCCGTGTTTTCTCACCTGGTAGCGTGGTGGAAGGCACCGTCGTCCGCAGTGTTGCGCCGCGAATGTTGGGTCGTGCGGGGAGTCTCTATCTTCGAGTTGAGCGCATCGTGCCCCCTGGCGGAGAGGCTCTTCGCGTGGGCGGCTCGTTGAGCGCGGCGGAAGCCGATCGACAGGCACGCTTTGCTCTAGACCAAGAAGGCAGATTGCACGGTCGCAAACCCGGAAGGCTAAACGGGCTGGTTGAGCTTGGTTATACCTGATGGAAGGGTGGCGACAGGAGCGGCTTGGCTCACGGGCAGGAACTCACAAGGAGGAAGAGAAGAACAAAAACATCCTTACAGGAAAGGAAAAAAGAAAAAACATACTTGACACTCACCGGCCTTCTCATGGAAGGCACGGAAAGGACGTTTACCTGCCGCAATATGCCTTGATTGAGATTGATCTTGGCCGCGTGAGGGAAATTGCCGCCGCGGACCGCGAGTGATCCGAAGGGCTGGCGGCTGCCAGCCGGAGGACCTGCGATACGATCTCCTCAGCGGGCATGGTGATCAGCCCGCGGAGGACAGTGGGCCGCCCAGGTTATATAGGGATTTTTGCGCTGTACAACATGGGTGACGGGCATACTGGGGAGTCGCAATCCTCACGTGGGTTGCGTGGCCAGGGAGCTAAGGGCGATCGGTTGCCACAATTTCGCAATGGCGGACGCGGCGGTCGAAGCTGGTGAGCAAGGCGGCAGCCTCGTCGGCGACGACGGCGGCTTCCAGGTCGGGACCGGTGAAGTTGCGGATCGATTCGAGGGAACGCCAGGTGGTCTCGACCACGATTTCGATTTCGCCATCGAGGCGGCCAACGGAAACCATGGCCTCGAGGTAGCCGGGGACGCGGCGAAGTTCGGGCAGAACATTTTTGGAAAAGTGCTCCAGATATTTCGGCAATTGCGCTTTGGTGGTGCGAGCGGACCAGCGACGCAGGATGGTTTCGGTCGTCCGGGCCGGAGAGCCAGAGGCGACCGAGGAAGCGGGCTGCTCGTTGCCGACCACCACATTCCAGGGGCGGACTTCCCATCTCTTTGCGAGGCCGTTCACGACGTAGGGATCTTTGCGGGCGAAGGATTCGGCCTTGCTCTTGTCATCGACGTGGAAAACGAGCAAGGCGCGGTCGACGGGATCGGCGAGCGCGCCGGCAAAAACGAGCTCACCGCGTTCGCGGGCCTCGCGGGCAAGGCGCAGATGTTGTTCGCGGAAGGGGACCCGGCGCGTGACCATGTCGTCGACAAGTTCGTAAAACAAGGCGTAGTAGTTCATCGAGTGCACCTTTTCGGAGTGAGCTTAGATGGGCAAGAGCCAATTGTGGGTGTCCGGCTCACGGCCGGTTTGGATGGTCACGAGACGAGAGCGGAGCCGTGCGGCGACCGAGGAATCGGAAACGGGGGAGAATTGTAGGTCGCGATCACGGTAACGGATGCAGGCGATGGGAGCAACGATGGCGGCGGTTCCCGCGCCGAAGGCTTCGGTGAGTTTTCCGGCGGTGTGCGCGGAGAGAAGTTCGTCGATGGAGATTTGGCGTTCTTCGGCGGAGATGCCCATCTCGCGCAGCAAAGTCAGGGCGGAGTCGCGAGTAACACCGGGAAGGATCGTGCCGGTGAGGGGCGGAGTAATCGCTTTGCCTTCCAGAACAAAGAAGACGTTCATCACGCCGGACTCTTCGACGAAGCGGCGCTCGACTCCGTCGAGCCAGAGGACGTTGTGAAAACCTTTTTCCTGGGCCAGGCGCGCGGCGAGGAGGCCACCGGCATAGTTGCCAGCGGCTTTGCTGTCGCCGGTGCCGCCGGGAAAGGCGCGGACGAAGCGCTCTTCGGCGAGCAGGCGAATCGGTTGCGCGAAATAGGGGCCCACGGGAGAGGTCATGACGATGAGACGGAAACGATTGGCGGGGCGAACCAGCAGGGTGTCGTCGACACCGAGGTACGCTGGGCGGACGTAGAGAGAACCCCCTTCGCGATGTGGGACCCAATCACGATCAAGCCGAACCAATTCAGCGACGCCTTCGAGGAACAGCAACTCTGGAATTTCGGGCATGGCCAGGCGCGTGGCGGAGCGATTCAAGCGAGTGAAATTCTCACGCGGGCGAAAGAGTGCTACACCCCCGCCGGCGGTACGATGCGCTTTGAAGCCCTCGAAAATGGCCTGACCATAGTGGAAAGGAGTGAGCGCGGGAGAAAACGAAATCGGGCCGAAGGGAACGATTTGAGGTTGCTTCCAGGAGCCCGATTCCCAATCGACGACCAACATGTGGTCGCTGAAGGTGGCGCCGAATTCGGAATTCTCGCGCAGCGCTTCCGTGAGACGGGACTGTGAAATGCGGGTGATGGGGATCGAGTGTGACATCAGGCCTCGCAGGAAAAAAGAACGGGCGCGCCGAGGCCCGCCCCTACAGAAACCAATAAGATCGAAAAGCGAGAGGACCGGTGCTACTTGGCAGGCTTGGCTTTGACGCCATTGTAGGCCAGCGTGAGACGCGACTTGTAGCGGTTGGCGGTGTTCTCGTGCAGCACGCCCTTGGCAATGGCCTGGTCGATTGCTGACATCGTGGGTTGAAGAAGATTGCCTGCGGCGGTGGCGTCGGCCGCGGTGATGGCGGTGCGCAGACGCCGCATCAGCGTTCGGACCTGGGTGCGGTTGGCACGGTTGACCACGGCGCGTTGACGAGCTTGTGCCGCCCGCTTCAAAACCGACTTTTTCTTCTTCTTAACTTTGGTAGCCTGTCCCTGGGCCATCTATTGCTCCTTTTGCGTACACTCAAACTTCTAACGTTAAACGAGGCTCACAGCATTGTCAAACGCGCTGAAGGGTGGGTAGTGAGTCAGTTTGAAAAAGATTCCCCTTGAAGTGTTACTTACTTAGTTATTCCAAAGCTGGCTCTCATTGGCTCTTGGACCGTTACTGTTTTCAGTACCGAGGTGTTTGGCATCTCCTGTTTAGGGACGTGGCCAGCGGCCAAACCCTGGACAAACTGAAGGAATAGGAGCGTATTTCGGGCAGCGCCGGTGAATTCAATTCGTACCGGGCCAGAAAACGAATCGTCGGTAAACTGGAAATTCCCCCCGCTGTATCTCAATACTGGGCTGTCAAAAACACATCTGACACACTCCGACCCGTCCACGTCATAGGCCAAGTTTGTGGCTGAGACGCCAAAATCCGCGTAATGCTGGGTAATAACGGGCACTGTGGGAATCCCTCGGCCACTACCCACGGCCAGAGGTGGAATGGGCATTTGAGGTGTAATGCGCCCTTGCGCCGAAGTGAGTGTGGGGCTACCGGAGAGGGCAAAAAGCGTGGCGGCAACTCCTAAGGCGAACGATCCGAATGCCAGCGTAACTTTGGACATATGGCCTCCTCAGCGGAGCTATCATACGCGATACTTGGACCAAGAACATTCCTCGCTAGGCTTTGGCACACTAACCCACTACCAACCCTTCGGAAGTGATGCATCTAAACCGAGTCATTACCGAAGCTGGCGGCTTCTCGGCTTCACGCTTGAATTCTCCTAATTAGGGGGGGGCTCATAGCCATCAATCAACCAACTCGTTGAGCCATCGGGTGACGGCGTTCAGACCGGCCTGCACCAGGCCGGACGAGTGAGCATCGCTCCACCATTCAGGACTGCGATCAAATCCGGCCAAGGAGGTTTCCGTTTCCAACCTTGCGGAAGCGAGTTTCAAAGGGAGAGCCGGATCAATCGGCCGAGGCTCGGCAGCTCGTTTGAGCTGCTCCAGCATCTGCTGCGGCTGCTTCATATCGAGCATTGAGATGGGCGAGTGGCAGTAAGAACAGACCGAGGTGGATTCCAGGTTGATGGACGCCCCACAGTTGGAGCAATTCACAAACTGAACGTTCTGCCGCAACTCCTTGATCTGTTCAGGCGATAGTGGATGGATGAAATTCTTTTCTTTCAAGAACTCGAAAAAGCCGATGAAGCGACCGTGTTCGTTCCCGCATCGCCAATAAGTGAAAGGCATGTTTCGCTGCATGTCGTGCGCCAGCCGCAGCCTCGTTGCGCACCGCGGACAGGGGAGCGCGTCCGGCAGCGATGCTTTCCGCGGTGACGAGTGTTCACCGATAAACTTCATGAGCTTCAGTGTGGAGCCGGCAGAGAGCTGCAGGCTTTCGAACTGATCGAACCAGAACGCCTGGCAAGTGGCGCACACATCGATGCTGACCTGTGCGCCTAAGTGGCCGCCCAGCGCCATGGTAGTCATTTCGGTTCCGCAGCCCGGGCACTTCATAGACAAACATTGTAGCCGGTCGCCTAGACCAATTGCCATCGATCGGGAAGAACGTTCCGGGAAATCCTTGCCAGCCCACGGTCCGCTATGGACTGCCATCCTGGGAAATGGCAGGCTGCTGATTTTAACTGAATCTTGCTGAATCTGTTGCGGGCTTGCTCTCCGTGCCGGAAAAACCGCCGCCGGACGCAGGTATCTTCTTCCCCATCTCCACTTGCCTCCCAAGTGAGATTCAGGAAACGCAGCCACTCAGCGTGACGCGCGCCGAAGAAGTTCAAGCTATTCGCGGATGGGCCAAAAAATGCCGGCAGTGGCCACGGGTTGGCGCAACGCACTTAATGAAACAACCTAAAAGATAGGGACCAGAAACGAAAGCCCCGCCCATCCGGAGGAAGAAGGGCGGGACAGGAGCGGCGTCTAGACTCGATTACTTTTCGTGATTGAAGGAAAGCGGAAACTCAAAGATTACGCCGCCGACAGGGACGCGCAAGACAACCTGGTTTGATTTTGCGTCGCGTTCGAACCACACGGCTCCCGCGGTCTTCTCGGTTGGTTTCAAGGTACACTCTCTCAATGAGAGAGCATTGATTTCCTGGACCATGTTGACGAGCGCGGCCTGATTTTTCGCGGCGATCTCTTCGAGGGCCTGGTGCTGTGCGAGATAGTTGCGTGAAGGGTCAGACGACGGAAGTCTGTAATTCACGGTGTACAGGTCGGTGCTAGATGAAGTCCGCTGCGGCTGCGCGCCGCCAGATGGGCCTGCGCTGGCCGCGGTCCACAGGATCTGATGATTGGCGGCTTTCGCCACTTCCGTCGGATCCTGGTAGCGAAGCGGCCTCACCAGTGGCGCTGTCTCATCCAGCGAGAGCACCCTCGGCTGTAAGTGGACCGGTTGCTGGCCGCCGTTGACCACGGCGACATTGGCGCGCATTTTCCATCCCGTGTCCTGCAGCGAAATCTGTACGGTGATGCCATTGGCGGTGAGCGATTCCACCAGCTTGTCGCCGCTCGTAAATTCATAGCTACCTTTGGAGCCAGACTGCCAGTGTGCCACGCCGTTATTCAGCGGTGCGTCATCCCCTGGTGCCGAAACATTTGCTTGCTTCCGGACCGGTGGGGTGAGATACATGCGCGCGACGTAACCATTCTTGCCGTCCGTGGTGTGGATATTTACCGTATATCCTTCGGCGTCGGACAGTACCCCGACTTCCTGGCCGCATTCTAGAGTGGCGATAACCTGGAGGGGGAGCGACTGTTCCTGATCGGCGGTCATAGGAATACTGAGGTATCCATTGCAACTAATCTTGCTGATGACGACGGCGTTGAGGGGAGTCCCAAGTTCTGCTGCCCGCGAAGATGTGCTCAAAGCTAGGCTCGCAAGAGCACCGAGAAGAATGAATTTACCTGTCATCATACCCCTTCCATCCGCCAGTGAATTTTGTAAGTATTGATCTCTGCTTCGACTACATCTTTGCGTTACGCAAGGTTTACGTCCATAGAGCCTCCGTACCAGAGTACAGGTAATGATTTCGGCACTGGCCGGGAGGGTGAGGGTAGCTTCAGTTCTTGCTCCTTAGTGGTTAGTTCTCGGAGGAAGAGGAAGGGGAGATCGATGGAGACTGTTGTCAAGCTGACCGCTCGTCTTGCCGTTACTTTGGCCGTGTGCGCCCACGGGCTATTTGCACAGGGGCAGACCCAAGCGCCCGCGAAGGCACCGGAGGATTGCGGGGTGGCAGAGGTGAAGGCTATGCTGCAAGCGCAAGAGAAGCGGCTGAAGGATTGGCCGGATCTCGCGCACTATCGGGATGCCAACGCCACAATGGCGACACTGGCGAAGGACGAACAGCGCGTCGTTTTCATGGGCGATTCGATTACGGACATGTGGGTGCTACCACAATTCGGTGGATTTTTTCCAGGGAAGCCGTACCTGGGGAGGGGAATTAGCGGGCAGACGACACCGCAAATGTTACTGCGATTTCGCGCCGACGTGATCGCCCTGCGGCCGAAAGTTGTAGTGATTCTGGCGGGAACCAACGACATTGCTGGAAATACGGGTCCGATCACGCTGGAGGAAACGGAAGGGAACCTGGCTTCGATGGCGGAACTGGCCCGTGCCAATGGCATTCGCGTGGTGTTGTCCTCGGTAATGCCCGTGAGCAATTACGGGCACGACCGCGAAGGCCATCCTATCGATATGCGCATCAAGCGCCCACCGGAGAAGATTCTAGAATTGAACACCTGGATCAAAAAGTACGCTGCGGAGAAAGGCCATATATATCTCGACTATTTTTCCGTGATGGTGGACGAGGAAGGGCTGCTCAAAAAGGAAATCAGCGGGGATGGCCTTCATCCGAACGCTGCCGGATACGCGGTGATGGCGCCGGTGGCTGAAAAGGCGATCCAGGCTGCGATGGCGGAAAGGGATGCAAAGTAGTGGAGTGCTTATGACCTCTCTGGACCATATGGTTTCGCGTCAAGATTCCGCAACTTGACCCTGACGCGGGGGTCGGGTAGGGTGTAATGAGTTTCTCCCCTGCAGGAGGAATCCCATCGGCCACCCGGTTCCGGTAACAGGAAAACTTTCCAATTGGATGCGGCGTACCGTTCACATTTCCGGACAAATCGAACCGTTCTTTGGCACGCTGGATGAAAATGTGCGCGTGCTCGAGGATTCGCTGCGCGTGCGCACGCATCTGCACGACACGCGGCTGACCATTGAGGGTGAGCAGGACAGTGTCGACCAGGCCGTGAAGATTGTGGAGGAGTACAACCATCTCACCCGGCATGGGCGGACGCTTTCCGCCGCGGAAGTGAAATCGCTGATGCGCGTGGCGACGGAAGAACCGCACGAATCGCCGCGCGGGATGTTTGAGCACAGTCGGACTCGCTCGTTCGGGAAGAAACAAGTTACACCGAAAAACGCCAGCCAACGGCGCTATATGGAAGAAATCGAGAAGCACGACATGATGTTCGGGATCGGGCCGGGCGGCACGGGAAAAACCTACATTGCCGTGGCCATGGCGGTGAGCGCGCTGCTTACGAAGCAAGTGAACCGCATCATCCTGGCGCGACCCGCAGTGGAAGCGGGAGAACGACTCGGCTTTCTGCCCGGGACACTGCAACAGAAGATCGATCCGTACATGCGGCCACTGTACGACGCGCTGTACGACATGCTGGATGCGGACAAGTTGGAGCGCTTCCTGGAAAAGGGAATCATCGAAGTTGCGCCACTGGCGTTCATGCGGGGCCGCACGCTGAATGATTCATTCGTCATCCTCGACGAAGCGCAAAACACCACCAGCGAGCAGATGAAAATGTTCCTCACCAGGCTGGGCTTCAACTCCAAAGCGGTGATCACCGGCGACGTGACGCAGATCGACCTGCCGCAGGGGAAAAAGTCCGGCTTGGTCGAAGCGCTGGAAGTTTGCGGGAAAATCGACGGGATCGGTGTGGTGCAGTTCGGGGAGAAGGACGTGGTGCGGCACAACCTGGTGCAGCAGATCATCCGCGCCTATGAAGAGTATGATGTAGCTCACCCGCAGCGCGGCGGGAACACCGCCAATGACAAAGCGGGAACGCCAACGAGAGAATCCGGTAAAGAACGAGAAAAAGAAACGTAACAACGTAACAAGGATGATTCTGAACCGCCAGCGGGCGGTGCGCCTGGTGCGGCGTCCACTCGAATCGTTTCTGCGCCAGGTGAAAAACGAACTGGGGCTGGAAGAAGCGGGCCTAGCGGTTTGCCTGGTGAGCGATGCAGAGATCGCGCGGATGAACAAGACGTTTCGCAAAAAGAAGGGTCCTACCGACGTGCTTTCCTTCCCCATGGTAGTGCGGCGAAAAGCGGTCCGGCTAGGGCGGGGCCCAAAGACGGTCCGAGCCGGTGAATACCTGGGCGATATTGCCATCTCTCCCGCGACGGCACGGCGCTACGCGAAGAGACACGGGCGGAAGCTTTCGAGTGAGCTTCGAGTGTTGATTCTTCACGGCGTTTTGCATCTGCTGGGCTACGACCACGAAGCCGATCGCGGCGAAATGGACCGCATCGAGCGGAAGCTGCGAAAACGGCTCGGGCTCGCGTCATGAATTTAGGCTGGCTTTACGCATTCAGCGTCGTGCTGGTAGCTTTTACCCTGCCCATTTTCTCCTACCTGACACTGATTTATCGCGAACTGGGCCGCATGACTACGGGCCGCATCCATATGCATCTGGAAATCTTCGAAGCGGAGATCGAGCCCAAGCTGAAGATCAATCGCCGCAGCGGCGGGCGGACATTCCGAATCCTCGGGCATTTCTGGCTCGCGTTTCTGGTTCTGGAGACGACACGAGGGGTGGTGTACTTCGTGACGGGCACTTGGGAGTCTTTTGTTGAGTTCTGCGTCTTTCTTGTGCTGGAAGTTGTCATCGCGATGCACTTTATTCCGGACATGCTGTTGTACCGCACCACCGGGCGCTGGCTGCTTCCACTCCTGCCGTTGATTCGCGGGGCGATGTGGTTCGTCTGGCCGGTGCGCGTATTCCTGGAAGGCGCGGAATCGCTCGCGCGAATTTCGGAGCACGACGTCGAAAAGACCGACGAGCAGCGCACCGAAGAGGGAATCGAAGCGTTGGTGGAGGCCGCGGAAGAAGAAGGCATCATTGAGCCGGAACAGGCGGACTTGATCGAGCAAGTCGTCGAATTCAGCGACAAACGGGTGCGCGAAGTCATGACGCCGCGGCCCGACATTGTGGCCATGCCGGCGGACGCCACGCTCGAAGATCTGCATGCAAAAGTTGTTGAGACGAAATTAAATAAGATTCCCGTGTATGAGAAAACGCTCGACGATATTTTCGGCGTCGTATACTCGCAGGACCTTTTGCAAATCGCGGACCAAGATTTGCTGAAGCGCAAGGTGCGTGAACTGGTCAAGCCCGTTCTCTTCATACCGGAAACGAAGATTGGCTCGGAGTTGTTGCGCGAAATGCGCCAGAAGGGGCAGCCGCTGGCGGTGGTTATCGACGAGCATGGAACCGTAGCCGGCATCGCCACCGTGGAAGACCTGGTGGAAGAGATCGTGGGCCAAAGCGGAAACGCGGGAAAGCCCCCGGCGCCGGATGTCGTACGCGAACCGGATGGCGGACTGGTGATGCGCGGCAGCATGCCAATCGGCGACGTGGAGGAATTGCTTGGCGTGAAGTTCGGGGACAAGACGGATGAGGCGGTAACCACGCTGGCAGGTTTGCTGAGCCATGTTTCCGGCAAGGTACCTGCGCCAGGTGACAAGATCGATCTGGCGGAACATCGCTTCGAAGTCCTGGAAGCAAACCAGAGAAAAGTGTTGCGCGTGCGAATTCGCAAGCAGATGAAGGCCGTGCTCGCGAAGCCGTAGACATGGAGGACTCTCCAGTCAAGTGCAGGGGGTAGAAGATGTTCGGCGTGGCGTTGAGGATGGTCTGTATGGCCGCAGTCGGATGGGCGCTGCCCTTCCTGTTGGGAACGGCCCTGGCGAGGGGGCAGCAAGCCGGAGAGCCAACCATCGACATGCAATGGGCGGTGAAGATTCCGGCGCGGGACGGCGTGAAGCTGAACGCGACGGTGTTCACGCCGCACGGTCAGAAAGAGCCGCTGCCGGTCGTCTTTACGTTTACGCCGTACATCGGAGATTCGTACACCGACCGCGCGATGTATTTTGCGAAGCACGGGTACGTATACGCGCTGGTGGACGTGCGGGGACGCGGAAATTCCGGCGGAGAATTCGAGCCGTTTGTAAATGAGGGTCAGGATGGATACGACGTCGTGGAATGGCTCGCCAAGCAATCGTATTGCAATGGCAAAGTGTCGATGTGGGGCGGCTCGTACGCGGGATTCGACCAGTGGACGGTCTTGAAGGAGTTTCCCCCGCACCTGGTGACCATCGTTCCGGCGGCGGCGGCGCATCCCGGTGTGGATTTTCCGTTTCAATACAACATTTTTGGACCGTACGACATGCAATGGCTGACTTTTACCAGCGGGGTAACGGGCAACGGCAAGCTATTTGGGGACAGTGGGTTCTGGGCGGCGAAGTCACGCGAGATGTACATGACGCACTCGGCGTTTCAGGATTACGACAAGCTGGTTGGGAACCGTTCGACGGTGTTTCAGAAATGGCTGAAGCATCCGAGTCCCGACGCTTACTACGACGCGATGGTGCCGAATGCGGAGCAATACAAGAGAATGAGTTTGCCGATCCTGACGATTACTGGACACTACGACGGAGATCAGCCGGGGGCGTTCACGTTTTACAAGCGGCACATGCAGTACGGGACGGCGGAAGCAAAGGCGAATCACTACCTGATTATCGGGCCGTGGGATCACGCGGGAACGCGCACGCCGAAAGCGGAAGTGGGGGGACTGAAATTCGGCCAAGCGAGCGTCCTAGATCTGAACAAGTTGCACGCAGAATGGTACGACTGGGTGATGAAGGGCGGAGCCAAGCCAGAGTTTCTGAAGAAACGCGTCGCCTATTACATGATGGGAGCGGAGGAATGGAAGTACGCGGACAATCTCGAGAGTATCTCGAACGCAGCAAGGACGCTCTATCTCGGTTCGAATGTGGACGCCGCTGACGTGTTTCGATCAGGGGTACTGGCGGAGGGGAGGCCTGGCGCATCAGCGGTGATGGATTCGTGGACTTACGACCCGCTTGATACCAGGGCTGGCAGTGCGGAGTCCGAAGACGAAGCCAACTCGCTGACGTCGCAGCGGGCGGTGCTCAATCTGTTTGGCGCGGGAGTGGTGTACCACACTGAGCCCTTCGAGGGGGCTATGGAGATCGCTGGATTCCCGAAGCTGACGGCATGGCTCAAGATGGACGTGCCGGATACCGATCTGGAAACGGATCTCTACGAGATTTTGCCGGACGGAGAATCGGTGGCGCTCACCAGCGCATCGATGCGAGCGAGGTACCGCGAATCGCTTCGCGAGCCCAAGCCGGTGGCGGTCGGAAAGATTGAAAAATACGTGTTCGACAATTTCACTTTCTTCGCGCGGCGAGTGGGAAAGGGCAGCCGACTGCGACTGGTGGTGCGCTGCATCAATTCGACGGGCGCCGAAAAGAATTACAACAGCGGCGGTATGGTCGCGGCGGAGACGGGGAGAGATGCCAAGACGGCGCATGTCGCGCTGATCCACGATTCGGAACACTCCAGTGCGCTCGAGCTGCCGATCGTGAAACCTTGATGGCTACAAAGGAAAACAGCGCGGGAAGGCAGGATTTTCGATCCGGCTTTGTGGCCATCGTGGGACGGCCGAATGCGGGGAAGTCCACCCTTGTGAATCGATTGGTCGGGCAGAAGATCGCAATCGTTACTTCCAAACCGCAGACCACTCGCAATCGGATCCAGGGGATTGCGACCAAACCGCAAGGGCAGATCATTTTTATCGATACGCCGGGTCTGCATGAAGCCGATTCGGCGCTGGGACGGCAGATGATGCAGGAGGTGGCCGCTGCGCTGGAGGGGATCGACGTGCTGCTGTTGATGGTCGATGCCAGCCGGATGCATCCTCACGCGGACGAACTGCTGCTGGAAAAGGCAAGACGGTTTAGCGGAAAAACGATTCTGGCGCTGAACAAAGTCGATCGCTTGACGAAGCCCAAGCTCCTGCCGCTGATCGATGCATTTCGCAAGGCGTTCGAATTTGCCGCCATCTTGCCCATCTCCGCGCTCGAGGGCGCTGGATGTGAAGAGCTAGTTGACGAGATTCTGAAACAATTGCCGCAGGGGGCGCCGTATTTCCCGGAAGACCAAGTGACAGACCAGCCGGAACGATTTCTGGCCGCCGAGATCATTCGAGAAAAGGCCATACAGGTGATGTACCACGAGGTGCCCTACGCGCTGGCGGTGGTGGTTGAAAAGTATGAAGAGACGCCCAAGCTATTGCGCATCGAAGCGCTAATGAACGTTGAGCGCGATTCGCAGAAAAAAATACTGATCGGGCACAAGGGCGAGATGCTCAAGAAGATCGGAACGGAAGCCCGCAAGGAGCTCGAGATGATCCTCGGCAGCAAAATCTACCTGGGCCTTTTTGTGAAAGTATCGCCGGATTGGCGGGAAGATCCCCTAAAGGTGCGTGAACTCGACTGGCGTTACCAATTGGAGGGACTTGCCAGCGAGTTGGATGACAAAGAATGAGAAGCACGCGTCCAGGAAGGATCGCGAGTTTGCGTCTTGAAGAAGCCCAGGGTTCCTAGATTGCAGGATCAATAGTCTGAAGGGGCTCCCTGGTGCCCGTATCCTCCGAAAGACCAGCGCACGCCAAAGGTGGCATAAAGACCATTCGGGCCATTGGTGCGAAGGTCCGCCGCGCCCAGGGAATTGCCATAGCGCCCTAACCAATCCACCTGATGTTGCGTGGCGCGCAATTCGAAATTTCTCGGCAATTGGAAAGCGATTCCAATGGAACGATCAAAAGCAATCGGCAGCATGGATGCCGTATACGTGAGCTGGGGGATATTTCTTCCAAAGCTGAATTTCGGTTCGAAGAATAGAAAGAAATGCCGCGCCAGAGTTCGGCCCAGCGGTTGAAACTCAATGTATCCGCTAAAGAGATAGCGTGCATAAGCTGTGCACGTAGAAGCCGCCCCGCCCGCACCAGCCGGCTGGGGAAACATGCAGCGTCCAAGATCCGGTTCGTTGTGCGACGGCGCGACGGAGAAATCCGTATAACCGCGGACCCAGTTATGCGGAAAAAATGTCCGTGATTGCGAGACGAAGTGAGATTCGCGACCCGATGCGGCGGTGCTCTGCGCATGCGCGGCAAAATCCGAGACGGTCAAGAATGCCGTCAAAACAATAGCGATTCTCATCATCGGGGCTCCCCCCAGTTTCCCACGGGCGCGCTAAGGCGATTGGCCGGCCGGTGAAGATGTTTCAGAATTTTCAGTGAGTGAAGCGGCGGTGGACCAAGAGCGTCCGGGTGAGAACCGCTGATCCAGTCAGTGTTGTGAAATGCGAGACACCGGTTGGAGAATTCTACACGAATTCAGCGTATCGCGGGAAAGAGAGAAATGGACTGCAGCCGGGCGTGGACCCGACCGGATCGACGAGCTCTAGTCCGGGGCAGCGATTCCCAGGGACTTCATTTTGCGGTAGAGGTGGCTGCGTTCCAACCCCAGAGCGGTGGCCGTTTGCGTCATGTTCCAGCGGTGCTCCTGCAGTTTCCGCAGGATGAATTCCCGCTCATAGGCGCTGCGGGCTTCATGCAGCGTGGAGTAAGGATGGTGGGGGCTTTCCGCGGCGCCACGGAAGAGTTCGGGCGGAAGATGATGCGGCTCGATGCGTTCCTGGGGGCACACGATGACCAACCGTTCGACCAGGTTTCGCAGTTCTCGAACATTTCCTGGCCAGGGATAGCGCATGAGGATTTCCATGGCCGAGTCACTGAGCTCGCGCGTTTTCTTTCCGTAGGCCGAGCTGAATTCCCGTAGGAAATATCTTGCCAGCGTGGGAATATCCTCCTTGCGGTCGCGCAAGGCCGGAACGTAAAAGGGGATCACGTTCAGGCGATAGAAAAGATCCTGTCGAAAGGCGCCACGCGCAATTTCCTGCTCGAGATGCTTGTTCGTTGCGGCGATGACGCGCACGTCCACGCTCAAGGTTTCGTTGGAGCCCACGCGTTCGAAGCGCTGTTCCTCAAGAACGCGCAGAACTTTTGATTGCGTGCGCAGGCTCATGTCGCCGATTTCATCGAGGAAAAGCGTCCCGCCATCAGCCTTTTGGAACTTGCCGACCTTATCTTCCGTCGCCCCGGTAAAGCTGCCCTTAATGTGCCCGAAGAGCTCGGATTCGATCAGCTCCTCAGGAATCGCCGCGCAATTGACTTCCACGAAAGGGCCCTTGCCGCGAAGGCTCGCAGCATGCAACGAGCGAGCAACGAGTTCCTTGCCCGTGCCGCTCTCACCGTAGATCAACACGCGGCCGTTGGTCGGCGCCGTAACGGCAATCTGCTGGCGCAGCGCTTTCATAGGAATGCTATCGCCGATAACCTGGTAGCGGTAACCCAGTTCGCTTCGCAGCAGTTGGTTCTCATCTTCGAGGCGGCGCCGCTGAATGGCGTTGCGGACCAGAACGATGATTTTCTCAAGCGAGAGGGGCTTTTCAATGAAGTCGAAGGCGCCGAGTTTTGTGGCCCGCACGGCTGTCTCGATTGTACCGTGACCGGAAATCATGATGATGGCGGGCGGCCGCGGAGACGCTTGCAAGCGGCTTAGCGCTTCGAGGCCGTCGATCCCCGGAAGCCAGACGTCCAGGAGCACGACCTCGAAATCGCCGGCAGCGGCCCGCTCCAAGGCTTCCTCGGCGGAACCCACCGCCTCAACCTGGTAACCCTCGTCCTCGAGAATCGAGGAGAGAGAGTCACGAATGCCGGCTTCGTCGTCCACGACGAGAAGACGCGTTCTAGAAGTCATCGAGTAGCGTCCGATCCATAGTGGTTGGCAAGAGAGGCAGGCGTCAATTCGGCGACCGGAAGTTCAACAAGGAAGCGCGATCCTACCGGAAGATTATCCTCGACGTGGATGCTGCCGCCGTGTTCGGCGACGATGCGCGCGGCAATGGCGAGGCCCAGCCCCGTTCCGCGATCCTTGGTTGAAAAATGCGGCAGGAAGAGTTTGTCCTTGTCTTCCGGCGAAATGCCCGTACCGGTATCCGAGACGCAGATCACCACGGTCTCCGCATCCCAATGAGCCATGGTGGAAACCAGGATTTCCCGGAATGCCGAGTTTTCCAGTGCCTCCGCGGCATTGTCGATGAGATTCACGACCACGCTGCGGAGCAGCCCTTCGTCGGCGCGCACCGCCGGCAGATTCTCGGCCAGAGTTGTCTTGAGCGCGATGCCATCGAGCCGCCCGGAGAATACTTCCACCGCCTGATGAACGATGGTGTTGGCATTCGTTGGCACAAGTTTGGCGATCGGGAAGCGCACGAATTGAGAGAACTCGTTGACCAGCGCTGCGAGCGTGGAGACCTCCCGCTCGATCAGACGCGAACACTCTTGAACCAGCTTGGCCAATTCCGAGTGACGAGTGGCCGCTGATTGGGAAGGGTCGCGACGCTCAAGGAATCGCAGCAGGCGCTGGGCTGAAAGCTGAATCGGAGTCAGTGGATTCTTGATCTCGTGAGCGATGCGCCGCGCGACTTCCTGCCACGCCGCAGATTTCTGCGCGCGGAGCACTTCCGTCAGATCGTCGAGGACAAGAACGTAACCGGTGTTAGCGCGACGCGGCCCCAGGGAACTTACCGTGACAGCGAGGTGCAGCACACGTCCGGCGGCGACCGTCTCGATCTCTCGGGAGACCACTCCCATGCGCAGTGATCTGCGCATCAGGTAGTGCACGATGCGGGCGGCATCCGCCCCGACAAGCTCCTCGAGAGAATGAGATTCAGAGCTGGCGACCCCGAACATCCTGGAAACGGAAGTGTTCACGCGAAGAATGGCTCCCGCGGCGTCAAGCGAAATAACCCCTGTGGGAATGTTCTCGAGAACAGTCTCCATAAGCTGGCGCCGGCGCTCCAGCTCCTGCACTGCTTGTTGGAGATTCCGGGTGAATTGATCGATTTGAGAGCGGCTGTCGCGCAACTGTGTGGTCATGGTGTTAAAGGAGCGCACCAGAATACCCAACTCATCCTGAGCTTGCTCCGCGACCTGGTAATCAAAGTTGCCGGATGAAACCTCCCGCGTCCCCTCCGCCAGGGCCTGAATCGGGATGGTGACCTGCTTGGCCAGAAACAACGCCACCCACATGACCGCGGACAGCAGCAGAACGGTGAAAAGAAGAAGAATCAAAAGCATCTGTCGCTTCAGCGCGCGCAGGTCTTGTTTTTCCTGGTAATACTGACGCGTCTGGGATTGAATGGCCGTCAGTCGCTCCAGAACGTCGGGACTCGTACGATATGCGGCAACCACAAATCCCCTCGCTTGACCTTCCTGGGAAGCCGGGACGCGAGCGGCAAAGTACCTCCTTCCGCCCGCTGACCAAACTTCCACGCCACTCGGCAACGATCGCAAATACTGTCCGGAAACATCCGGCTGCGCACAAATCGCGCCGGCGCGATCCTCCGGCTGGTTGTCACAGACGATGCCGCCTTCGATCACTTTGCCGTCGCGATCCAAAACCCAGACGGCATCAGCGCCTTTCGCGAATACACGCTGGAGGAAATCTGTGCCGGGACGAGTTGCTTCTGCTTGCGCCTGCAGAGCCATCCCGCGAAGCCGCGGCAACTGTGCCCGGCCCAGATCGTTGAGGAGTTTCTGCGTCTCGTCGGAGGCCACCTCGAGCGCTCTGGGGAACCACAGCAACAGGCTGCGATTCATCAACGAGTAGCTGACGATGAACATGAACACGATCGGGAGAATGGAAATGGCCATGGCGCCAACAACCATCTTGGTCTTGAAGCGAGCGCCAAGTTGCTCTCTGCTGCGTTCCGCCCAGAGTCTCAGGATGGTGCGCGCGAGGATGAGGCCAAAGACGAGAAATGCTGCAGTGATAAAACTGGAGACAGCGTAGAGCGCCATCACGGCGCGCCAACTCTTCGGCTCAAATGGTACGTTGAGCGATCCGAACGTGAAGACGGCGGCCAGGAGCAGCGTCAAAAGTATTCCGCCGATGGCCAGACCCCAGCGCTGTTTGTTGTCCAAGCGGCTCATGATTTGGCTATCATCAAATGAGGGCGTGAAGCGTCTATCTGGGATGGAAAGCTGCGAGGGCCGCGCGCAGCCAGGATATCGTCAAGGGCAGAAGGTATCCGTGTTGTTCGCCGAGACATCTCTCTGGCACGATAGCCAGCGTATGGATGCATGTCAAGATTTCTACCTCTCCTCGGAGAGGACCTGCCCTCTTGGGCAGGTATTAGCCATTTCAGAACGGTCCGCGAAATTCTGGCTACGTTCCACTTCCGCATTTGTTAAGGTGAGCGCTGGGTGCAAACCCGCCGGGAGCGTTGTGGATGTCCGTCCGTTTGGGCGAAATACTAGTTAAGGAAAGTCTCATCACGCAGGACCAGCTCCAAAAAGCGCTCGAGTTTCAGCGCGCCAATGGAGGCAAGCTGGGAAGCTGCCTGACGAAGATGGGCTTCATCACCGATGACGACATCACCGGTGTTCTCTCCCGTCAGTACGGCGTTCCTTCCATCAACCTGAAGTATTACGAAATCGATCCCAACGTCATCAAGCTGATTCCCCAGGACACGGCCTCGCGCTACCAGGTGATCCCACTGTCGCGCGTCGGATCCGTTCTCACCATTGCCATGACGGATCCCACGAACGTCTTCGCAATGGACGATATCAAATTCATGACGGGGTTCAACGTTGAGCCGGTGGTGGCCTCGGAGTCGGCCATCGGCGACGCCATCGTGCGTTTTTATGGCGGGTCATCGACGAATCAAGAAGAGATCAGTAACTTGATGAAAGACCTCGTTGACGAAGACAACGAGCTGGAGTTAGCCTCCGAAGAATCGGAGCTAGATACTGCCACGCTGGAGAAGGCAGCGGAAGAAGCTCCGATCATCAAGCTCGTCAATCTGATCTTGACGGACTCCGTCAAGCGCGGAGCGAGCGACATCCACATCGAGCCTTACGAGCTCGAAATGCGCGTGAGGTTCCGCGTTGACGGACAACTTGCCACGGTGATGACTCCGCCCTTGCGCCTGAAGGACGCGATTACCAGCCGCTTGAAGATCATGGCCAAACTGGACATTGCGGAAAAGCGCTTGCCGCAAGACGGCCGTATCATGATCAAGTACAAGGCCGATGGTAAGAAAAAGGAACTGGACTTCCGCGTTTCGACTGTGCCCACGCTGTACGGCGAAAAAGTCGTAATGCGATTGCTGGACAAGGAAAACCTGCGGCTGGACATGACCAAGCTCGGCTTTGAGCCCGAGTCGCTTAAGAAATTCGAACGCAACATCATGAAGCCCTACGGCATGGTGCTGGTGACCGGTCCAACGGGTTCGGGCAAAACGAACACTCTATATTCCTCCGTCGCAACGTTAAACACCGTTGACACCAACATCATGACCGCGGAGGACCCGGTCGAGTTCCAATTGGCAGGCATCAACCAAGTGCAGATGAAGGAACAGATCGGCCTGAACTTTGCCGCTGCACTCCGAGCTTTCCTGCGGCAGGACCCCAACATTATTCTGGTCGGCGAGATCCGCGACTTTGAAACGGCGGAAATCGGGGTAAAGGCCGCGCTCACCGGGCACTTGGTGTTATCCACGCTGCACACCAACGACGCGCCTTCGACCATCAGCCGCTTGATGAACATGGGTATCGAGCCGTTTCTCGTGGCCACCTCGGTGAACCTGATTTGCGCTCAGCGTCTGGTGCGGCGGATCTGTGCGAACTGCAAGGAAGAGCTGGAAGTTCCGCACCAGGCTTTGATTGACGCGGGCTACACCACCGAAGAAGCCAAAACCACTAAGATCTACCACGGCAAGGGCTGCACTACCTGCAACAAGCGCGGCTACAAGGGGCGCACAGGTCTCTACGAAGTCATGGAAATCAACGATGAGCTCCGCGAATTGATTCTTGTTGGCGCCTCAGCCCTGGAATTGAAAAAGAAGGCGATCGAACAGGGTATGATCACGCTGCGGCGCAGCGGCTTGATGAAGGTTGCGCTCGGACAGACCACCATGGAAGAAGTCCTGCGCGAAACGGTTTTATAGAATTGTAGGTGAGCGATGGCTGGAATTACCCTGAGCGAATTGTTGAAGAAGATGATCGAGATGGGAGGCAGCGACCTGCACATCACGACAAACAGCGCTCCGCGCGTGCGCGTTCACGGTCGGCTCCGGCCTCTCGATATGCCCCCGTTGACGGCAGCGGACACCAAGTCTCTTGCCTATAGCGTTTTGACGGATGCGCAGAAACACCGCTTTGAAGAGAACCTGGAATTGGACTTCTCCTTCGGTTTGAAAAACTTGGCCCGTTTCCGTGGCAACGTTTTCAATCAGCGGGGAGCCGTTGGCTCCGTCTTCCGTACCATTCCGTGGGAAATCAAGGGCTTCGACGCTCTCGGATTGCCGCAGGTCGTGAAGGGTTTGTGCGACAAGCCCCGCGGACTCGTCCTCGTTACCGGACCAACAGGGTCCGGTAAGTCCACCACGCTCGCTGCCATGCTCGACAAAATCAACAGCGAACGTGAAGAGCACATGATTACGATCGAAGATCCCATCGAGTTTCTTCACAATCACAAGAAGTGCCTTGTGAATCAGCGTGAAGTCCACGCCGACACGCATTCCTTCGCGAATTCGCTTCGCGCCGCGCTTCGCGAAGACCCTGACGTTGTTCTCATCGGCGAAATGCGCGACCTCGAAACCATTGAGTCGGCCCTGCGTATTGCGGAAACCGGTCACTTGACCTTCGCCACGCTGCACACTAATTCGGCGGCTTCCACCATCAATCGTATTATTGACGTATTCCCTGCACACCAGCAGCCCCAGATTCGTGCGCAGCTTTCCATGGTATTGGAGGGCATTCTTTGTCAGGCGCTTCTCCCGCGCGCCGATGGACGTGGTCGCGCCATGATCATGGAAGTGCTCGTGCCGACGCCCGCCATCCGCAACCTGGTCCGCGAGGACAAAATTCATCAAATCTATTCCGCCATGCAAACCGGTACGGGTCAAACGGGCATGCAAACCTTTAACCAGGGGCTGGCGAACGCCTACTTCCAAAAGATGATCACGCTGGACATGGCCCTGTCGCGTTCATCGAATGCCGATGAATTGCAGGATATGATCAATCGCGGAGTATCTATGCCTGGAGCCGTGAATAAGGCGCCAGTGGCCGGCAAACGCTAGGAGAAACGACATTGGCTGAACGGCCGTATGCCCATGAACTTGAAAGACTGAGGAGGCGAGCAAATGCCGGACTATAAATATCAGGGAACCAGCCGCAGCGGCGGCAGCGTCAGCGGAGTGATGACCGCTACGAACAAGACCGAACTGGCGAGCCTGCTGAAGCGACAGCAGATCACAGCGACGAAAATGACCGAAAAGGGCAAGGAATTCAATATGCCCACTTTCGGCGGCGGCGTGACGGCCAAGGAACTCGCCATCTTCACGCGCCAGTTCTCGGTCATGATAGATGCCGGTCTGCCGCTAGTTCAGTGTCTCGAGATTCTGGCGAGCCAGCAGGAAAACAAGTTTTTTCAAAAGGTCCTGACCGGGACGCGCGCCCAGGTCGAAGGCGGAGCAACGCTTTCTGCCGCGATGCGCACCTCGCCTAAGGTTTTTGATCCCTTGTACGTGAATATGGTCGAGGCGGGCGAGACCGGCGGTATTCTGGACACCATTCTGCAGCGCCTCTCGAGCTACATCGAAAAGAACGTCAAGTTGCAGCGCGCCGTCAAGTCCGCGCTGGTCTATCCAGTGGGCGTGTTGAGCGTTGCCGGCGGTGTCATCACCCTGCTGCTGTGGAAAGTCGTGCCGATTTTCGCCACATTGTTTGCAGGCTTAGGCGTGGATCTCCCACTGCCCACCAAGATCGTCATTGCCCTGAGTAATTTCGTCGGCAGTATTTTTGGTTTGCTCATTCTGGTCGCTCTCGTCGCTGGCATCTTCGGATTAAAAGCCTGGTACGGAACTCAGCAAGGCCGTTTTGTACTTGATACCATCGTCCTGAAGCTTCCGGTCCTGGGCATTCTGATGAGAAAGATTGCCGTGGCGCGGTTTACACGAACGCTTGGCACTTTGATCTCCAGCGGGGTGCCCATCCTTGAAGGCCTGGACATCACGGCCAAGACCGCCGGCAACGCAGTCGTCGAGAAGGCCTTACAACAGGTGAGGAGATCACTCGAGGAGGGTAAGTCGCTCACCGAGCCCTTGAAAGAATCAGAAGTGTTTCCGGGCATGGTCACACAGATGATTGCTGTCGGCGAACAGACGGGCGCGATGGACGCCATGCTTCAGAAGATCGCTGATTTCTACGAAGAAGAAGTTGACGCGGCGGTGAAAGACTTGCTGACCGCTCTCGAGCCCATCATGATCGTTTTTCTCGGCGTGATCGTCGGCGGCGTGGTCATTTCCATGTACTTGCCACTGTTCTCGCTCATTGGCAAGCTGAGCTCGATGCACTAATCGGGCTTCCGTCCGCTCGGCATGGTCCTCTTTGCGGGGACGGGGTTTCTCTCCGTCTTCTGCTATTCCTGCCTGGACTTGGGGATGCCCGTATGCCGGGACGAAGGCGCGGGCGAGCAATGGATAAGAGCTTCGCAACTAGGGAATGGCTGGAGTGGTTGACGCGTGTTCGTCTGCTGACGATCACGCTTATCCTCACCATCGGAGTGGTTTGGCCGCAGTATATTCCGGGCTTCAGCTCGAATCGCTTTTTTCTGCCGCTGATCATCTTCTGGATCACCCTCGGTATCCTTCACCTCATCCTGCTGCGCGGGGTCCCGCAAGCGCGGTGGCATGGCGGATCGCAGGTCGCCGGAGATGTGGTGATGATTTCGCTGCTGGTGTATTCGACCGGTCTGCAGGAGAGTTATTTCATCTCGCTCTATTTGCTGGTGATTATCGTCGCGAGCATCTTGTTCTCCCGGCAAATCGCTTTTCTAGCGGCAGCGACCTGCTTTCTCCTCCTTGCCGTGATGACCGTGATGGCTTACGCGGAGAAGATTCCGCGCACCTTCTCTAGCCTGCCGACGACGGCGAGCCTTCGCACCTGGCTGGTCATGAATCTTCTCGGGTTTCTTGCGGTGGCCTATTTGGCCAGCTTGCTGGCCCAATCTCTGCGCAAGAAAGGCGTGGAGCTCGAAGAGAAGCGCGAGGAACTCCTTAGCCTGCAGGACTTCACCGAAGACATCATTCACTCGATGCGCGGCGGTTTAATCACCACCGACCTGGGTGGACGCATTCTGCTTCTGAATCGTGCCGGCGAGGAAATCCTAGGACATCGCTTCGCGGAATTGCGAGGCAGGACGCTACAGGAGCTGAATGACGATTTCTGGCTCCCCAATCAATACGAAAACAGCGAGAGACTTTCGCTCAGAAAGGAGATTGACTTCCTGACGCCGTCGGGGCAGGTCCGCTATCTGGGCATCAGTATTTCGCCGCTGCGTTCGCGCGACTCTGAACGCAACGGTTATGTATTCAACTTTCAGGACCTTACGGATCTCCGCCGGCTGGAACAGGAAGTGGCGACCAAGGAGCGTATGGCCGCACTGGGGCGCCTTTCCGCCGCGATCGCCCATGAAATTCGGCAGCCTCTGACGGCCGTGGCCGGCGCGGTCAAGGAACTGGCGCGTCTCGTACCGCTCGAAGAAGACGAGAAGCATCTTGTCAATATTGTGAGTAGGGAATCCGAGCGGCTCAACAATATCATCACTGACTTTCTCAACTATTCTCGTGCGACAACCTACGAGTTTCAACATGCCGATGTTCGCGGCCTGCTCGATGAGACGCTGATGCTCATGGAGAAGAAACCGGAGATAGGCTCGAAGTACCAGATTGTCCGCGCCTTCAATGGAAAGGAACTACATGCGCGCGTGGACGCCAACAAAATCAAGCAGGTGTTCTGGAATCTGTGCGACAACGCGCTCCGGGCCATGCCCGATGGCGGCACCCTGACCGTGAAGCTCGAACAACGCCCGTTCTGGCTGCGCATCGCTTTTCAAGACACCGGTATTGGCCTCGACCCCAAGCAAAGGGCCAAGATTTTTGAACCTCTGCAATCGGGTTTCGAAGGGGGCACCGGGTTGGGGCTGTCCATCGTCTATCAGATTGTGCAGGCCCACAGTGGAAAGATCACCGTGGTATCCGAGAAAGACCGCGGTGCGGAGTTTATCGTCGAGCTGCCGCGAGTCTCGTGAGGCGCTATGCAAGGAACAAAAGCCGCAATCAAGGAAACGGAACGCGAGATGCCGCACATTCTCGTTGTCGACGACGAAAAATCCATCTGCGAACTTCTGGAGATAACGTTTCGCAAGGAAGGTCACCGTGTGGAAGTGGCGAACAGCGTGGAAGCTGCCAAGCGTAAGCTGGAATCGCAAATCTTCGACATCATCATTTCGGACATTCGTATGCCGGGCGCAGACGGCGTGGATCTTCTCAAGCTTGCCAAAGAGATCGCCCCGGGATCCTTTTTCCTGCTGATTACCGGCGTGCCAACCATTGAGACCGCGATCGCGGCCATCAACTCCGGCGTCGACCGGTACGTCATAAAAGATCACCAACTCGTGGACCAGTTGCGCCGCGCCGTCCATGAAGTGTCCGAGAACCTCAAATGGAAGAAGGAAGCTGGATATCTGCGCCGGGAACTCCGGCGGCTTACCGGGCTGGACAAGATCATTGGACAGAGCTCGAAGATGCGTGCCATCTTCGACATGATCCAAACCGTCGCTCCTCAATCGAGCCGCGTGCTCATTACTGGGGAGAGCGGGACCGGTAAAGAGCTGGTGGCGCGGGCTATTCATGAAAACAGCGTTCGGGCGCAGGCGCCTTTTATCACCATTAACTGCGGTGCGTTCCCGGAGACCCTCCTGGAATCGGAGCTTTTTGGTTATATGAAGGGAGCTTTCACCGGCGCTAACGATAACCGCCGCGGCCTCTTCCAGGCTGCCCATGGCGGCACGCTCTTCATGGACGAGATCGGAAATATGAGCCTCACCATGCAGGTGAAGCTCTACCGCGTCCTCCAGGAAGGCAAAGTTCGCCCGATCGGCAGTACCGAAGAATCGGATGTGGATGTCCGCATCATCGCCGCCACGAACAAGGAGTTTGAAAAGGAGATCGCGGAAGGCCGTTTCCGCGAGGACCTGTACTATCGACTGAGCGTGATTCCCATACAGGTGCCACCCTTGCGCGAACGCCGCGATGATATTCCACTGCTCGCTCGCCACTTCCTCGAGCGCTTCCGTACGACAATGGGAAAACCTATCGAGGGCATTTCCCCGGAAGGGATGACCCGCCTGGAATCCTACGATTGGCCAGGAAACGTTCGCGAGCTCGAAAACACGATGGAACGCGCCGTCGCCCTGGAAACCGGCCGAGAGATTTCCCTGAGGGTGTTGCCGGATCGGATCGCCGGCTATTCGGGAGCATCCTCCATGGGGGTGCCAGGGAGCCAGACTGCGGGTTTCCCAGTCGAGGGGGTAGATTTTGAGAAGGAAATTGCCGAGGCTGAACGGCGGTATTTGCAAACCGCATTGGAAAAGGCGGGAGGGGTTCGGACCCGAGCGTCTGAGCTGCTGAAAATCAGTTACCGCTCCTTCCGTCACTATGCCAAGAAGCACAACCTGTAGGGTTGACGCGGCGAGAAAACCACATTGCCGCAGCCGAGGGGTCAATATGGGTGACGATTTGTGCTTTTGATGATGGACAAAAAAGGGCAAGATCAACGATTTTTGCCCATTTTGTGGGCAGATAGGTGCGCGGGCTCAGCCGGCGCAACTTTTGGTAACCTATTTATTATCACCGTACTACAACAGAAAGAACGGACGATCACATCAACTGCCGCATTGGTCTCTGGCTTGCGATAGGTATAGCGTGCTCTGGCAACCTAAAAATTATCAAGGAGATCTAGCATCATGAAGAAACAGAAGGGTTTCTCTCTTATCGAGTTGCTGATCGTCGTGGCGATCATTCTGATCATCGCGGCCATCGCAATTCCGAACCTCCTCAGGTCCCGTATGGCCGCGAACGAGGCTTCGGCAGTCGGTTCTATCCGCACAATCAACACGGCGGAAGTGACTTATTCCACTACGTATCCCTCAATTGGATTTGCAACCCTAACCCAGCTTGGTGGCGCTGCGACAGGCTGCGCCACGGCCGCAACTTCAGCATTGGCATGTTTGATCGACCAGTCCTTGGCCAGCGGGACGAAGAGCGGTTATTCCTTCGTAGCTACGACGACCGGAACAGCACCATTCGTTCAGTACACTGCGACCGGGGTACCGACCGTGGTTGGTCAGAGCGGCCAGCGCGGGTTCTACTCCGACCAGTCGGGCGTCATCCGTTACGACGCAGCTGGTGCCATCCCCACGAACGCCAGCCCGGCACTCTAAGAACCTCAACCTGGGGCTTGCTTTTGGCTCCAGTTAGAATCGAAAAGCACGGGACCTGGGTCCCGTGCTTTTTCATTTGTGTGCCGAGCATGATCGACAGCTTGGAGGTGCAAGTCCTCTTCACAACCAGATGGAGGTGAAGTGATAGCGAAGCGCAAGGGCCGAACCGTGAGGTGAGGTCTGAAAGAAGCGTGGAGCAAAGACGCGAGCCGA